>JACCEE012043846.1_pt1 | contig 18733 bp, 14 predicted proteins | sample 7449931 | NCBI WGS metagenome assembly JACCEE01 (sample SAMN15323457, study PRJNA562643) | freshwater metagenome | isolation source: river surface water | place: USA:Blue River Watershed | collected 2017-08-19 | reverse complement strand
TTCACCACTTGATTCAAAGGTATATAATACATAACGATACTGGGTTTTCTTACAATAAGACCCTTGTGCATCGGTTGCTTTTTCACTTGCACTGCAATCTCCCCATAATCGATAATCATAATCTTTATATCCATATAGGTTAACCGTGTTTCCATTTAACACTATTTCTCCTAATAACCCATCTTTCCATGCAAAACCAAAGAGGTTGGTATGTTGATATCCACCTAAACCAGATTGCTCACGCTTAGTAGTAGTTCTAATATATCCAGGTTCGACGACTTTACTCGATTCTTTTGTGGTAGACATACTCGAACGATATAAAAAACGTTCCTCAACCACAACATTATCACTGCCTGAAATTTGTGTAGTAGTCCAAGCACTCATACCTGTCGTTGAATAGAATTTACGTTTTAATAGGGATTCTTTATCAATGAGTTCGGTATCCGTATTTGAAGGATTGTATGTTGTTGAAACAACACCGTCAATCTTATAGACCTTTTGTGTTTCAACAATATTATTTTCATGCTTCAAAATAGGTTCTTTTTGCCAATTCGTAAAGTTAGTTGGATATCCTCCAAATAAGTACTCTACATAATACAAATAGAACTTTTTACAATAGGTTCCACCTGTATCCGTTCCTAAATCAGATGCAATACACCCTCCCCATATCGCGTATTCATAGTCTTTGTAACCATATAAATTTGCAGGTTTCGTTCCATCAATTGTTACTCGATTAACAAATCCATTTGTCCATGGATTGCCGTATCCTTGAGTATGTAACCAAGATTTTTGTACAGAGTTCAACTCACGTTCTTGGCTTAAGTATTGATAATTTAAATAGGCATTAGCGTTAACCCAGCGCTCTTCATATTCTTTTTCACGATATTCGGTATAAGTCTCAACATTTTTATCTGTTGCAACTCCACTTTGACTGGCCAATGTCCAATCAGACCAATTCGTATAATAGACTTGTGAATCATTTACATGCTCAGTTTTCTTTGTTTGATTTCCATTTGCATCATACTCGAATGTGGTAACTAATCCAGAATCCTCTGTCTTCTTAGTCAATTGATTCATAGAGTTGTATTCAAATCGCGTTAAAACCCCTTCAGCACTCACTTCCTGAAGCAGATTTCCAACACTATCAAAATTTCGAGTTACGATATTTCCATCAGGTAAGTGCTCTTGTATCACCTTATTTACAAATCGATCGTATCGATATAAAGTAACTAGTTCTTCAGAATTGGTTGTGGAGCGAACTTTTCGTTCAAGTTCACCTTCGATGTTATATTGATATTTTTCATAACTACCATCAATGTTTTCTATACGAATGAGTCGATGATTTAAATCATAATAAGAGGTTGATCCTTGAACTAAAAGAACATTACTTGCGTTATATTTATCCTCACGGACTTTATTCCCAAAACTATCATAAGTGGTTAAAACATAATTTCCATATGAATCCACTTGTTTAGTTAATTGATTTAAATTGTCATACTCAAATCTTCGAGTATTAGAATTCCCATCCGTTTTCGTTAAAGGTAAACCATTCCCTGTATATGTGGTTTCAGTTATATCACCTTCAAAAGTGGTTTCATAAACAATCTCATTGAGATAATTACGAGAAATCACTCGTTTATTCCCGAATGTATCCGTTTCTCGAGTTGGATAACCCATTAAGTTATACTGAGTTTGTTGTGTTTCAGAATTAGGATAAGTTACTTTTACTAATCGTCCTTTTCCATCATAATCGAATGTCGTAATATTACCTTTACGATCTTTACTCGTTTTTAAGAGTGTATTTTCATAGGTGAATTGCTCGGTAGATCCATTCACGTAAGTAATTTTCGTTCTTAAATTATTTGTATAGGTATACTGAGTAAGATTTCCGTTAAAATCCGTTTCACTTAATCGATTATTGTTTGAATCATATGTAAACGTACGAACTTTTCCATCACTTCGGGTGATGGATGTAATATTTTGCTTTGTATCGTATGCATATTTGAGAGTTGTCCCATTCATCAATGTTTCAACTTCAAGTTGTCCATTGGATGTATTGTATTTTTTTAATTCAACTGATCCATTGGTATAGTCAATACGCTCAGTTTTGAATCCTTCGTTATAACTAATTCTTTGAATGAGTTTATCTTCAATTGTTTGACCATCTACTTGAATCTTTTGGAACCATTCTGTATATCCTTTGTTACGATAATATTTAAAGTTATTTGTAACATTATTCGCATTGATTAATGCTGTAACACGGTTCTCATTATCATACGTAACTTGATCAACTAAATTACCACTTTTATCGGTCCATGAAATAATACGACCTAATTGATCATACTCATAGTAGGTCTTGAATCCGATTGGATCCGTAACTTGTTTAAGTTGATCATCCGCATTATAAACATACGTCACACGTTGTGCTGTCGTTCGTTTATCACTAATAACAGAAACATAACTGAGTGATTCAATCAATCCTGTTGAATTATACGTTAACTCCAGTTCATCCCCATTTTCGAGTATGACTCGATAAAGTCTTAGATTCTCATCATAAACATAATTTACTTCATTTCCATTTAAATATGTAATTTTCTCAATTTGGTTATTCAAAGAGAAATAATAACTTCGATCCTTAGCTGTAATTTGATATTTACCATTCACCAATGCCAATGTATGTGTATCATTGTTTTGAGTTGTATAACCATTAGCAGTCTTCTCAAAATATATTTTTTGACCATCTTCCTTCTTAAATACGAGCTTATTGTCATCATAGTTAAGTAATATATAATTAAAATTATATTCCCAACTCTTTCCAAAATGATGTAAACCAAGACTATTTTGAGAGTTGAAAACACGTGTAACACTCACTTCTTCTCCAAACATCATGTAAGTCATGTCTGTGTGAGATAGATAGTAGTTACCTGTGTTAAGATTTATTCTATTTTGATAGTACTCATTAAATGAGTTTAGTCCTAATAAGTAATCACTTGATTTTGTTTCAGTGATATATTTTGTAGAAGCCTCTGTATAGGCAACTCCTATATTTCGTTTAGGATTGCGGATAAACAATCGACTTTGAGCGTTGACTGCACCTACAATTTGATTGTCTTGTTTAATGGTTTCAGCATCTACTCCATAGAAGAATGCTAAATCAGCAAGATTATTAAAATAACCAAGATGAGCAATAATAAACGATTCTTTCGTTCGTGTACTGGTTACCCCATCTTTCTTAGCTTCTGCTTCAACTTGATATAACTCATTTCCTACAAAAAAACTTGAATTGAGTAAGTTATTACTGCTTTTGAAATTGCTATTGAGTGGAGAGATAAATGTATTCGTAATATCGGTGATAACTTCTCCATTAATGATGGCTTCATTGTTACTGACTTTATTTAAATAAAGAGAAACTTCACTTCCTGGCTTAGAAACACCATCAAATGTGATAGATTGGAACTGATAATTCCCATTCGTATTCGTCACGATAGGGCGTAAGTTTAATTGGATACCTTCTAACGGATAATTAGGCGATACATCAAAAATACTTTCATAATCGACCGATATTTCGGGCTTATGATCTAAAGAGTCATTTGATGTAAACTCAATCATTGGATTCATTTCATCTTCAAAGCGTAAATAAAATCCTCTGTTCTCAAGATTGTTGGTTAAAAGATCTTGAAGATAGGAGGTTAAATCAACTTTTACAAAGTGTTCTTCAAGTTGATATTTCGTAATTTGAAATTCATTAATTCTTGGTTTACCTTGAGCTTGTGTAGATTCAATTGTTAATTTCACTTGGTTGTAAAGTGATAACGTAGGTTCAAAACTTAAAGTTTGCTCGTAATTATCATTTTGAGTCTGCGAGGACATTCCATTCGATACTAACTGTGTAATGGATTCATTTGTATTCGTATTAATAAACTGTATGGTTAAATTCTCTCCAGAAGAATCTGCGTCCCCTCCATAATTTAAATAAACTTCTTCAGGTCGGATGAACTTGTTTAGATTAATTACTATTTCTTGATTGACAAGTTGTTCTCCATTTATACTCTGTATATATGTCGCATTGTTCCCATCAAGAATAGTATACAGAGTTTGTGCATCAAATGCAGTCGTCGGCACTCCACTGTTGATAACATGGTTTAATGTAAATTCAGTTGGTAATGCAGTTAATGCAGGAAAGTAATTGGTAAAGTATTTTAAATTTTCTGCAATGACAGGCGTAGAACTTTGACATGTTGCATCTAAATCATTTCCATTTTCCCACGTCGCATTGATAAAATCGAAGCTCTCATTAATAGAACAAAGTTGAATTCTTTGATTAAGTAATTGGGTATCATTTGGTGCATACAAGGTTAAAGTTGCTTGATTGATAACTGAAGCATCTTGTTCAAGCTCTTGAAGCAAGTCATTATTTATTTTAAAGAACGAACGATTACGTCCTGTTCCATCATATCCAACAACGAGTTGTGAATCATACGGAGAACTTACAGTCGGAGTAGTTTCACTAATACTGGTATCGATTTCATTTGAGATATCCGTAAATACAGGGTCAATAATGACAGGATAAACACGATCATCTGAATTCATCCACTCAGAATTTACCGTCAATGTTAAAGAATATCCACTTTCTAATTGTGTGACAGATAGATTCAAATCTGTTAATTCATTCCCATTCGCATCTACAGCCACAGGTGCTTTTAATTCAAATAAGCGATTTGATTTCGAATCAATAATGTAAAGATGCCCATTCTCATCAATTAAGCTTCCTTTATCAATATTGATTGTATATGAAAAAGAGTAATTTTCTTGTGGAGCAAGTAAGGTAATTTCTTCTTTAAACGAACTTGCATTTAAAGTATATGTAAAATAAGTATTTCTTTTATCCGTATTATAAAAAACAGAATTTTGATTAACTAACGCTGACTTAAAAGTGTATCCTGTTGGAACATAACTAACAACAGTCTTACCATATTCTAATCGAATTGGGCTATTCACACTTAATAAATCTGGCAATATTCCTGAGAATGAGATAGCTTCATTTTTAAATTCTTTTTGACCTTTTTTATCAAATAAGCCTTTTTTAACCTCTTTAAAACCTTCAAGGACTTTGCTTGAGTTTGATTTACTATGATCCAAATAATCCTCTAAGAAGATGGATGAATTACTGGAATCAGGTAATTCATGTGTTGGTTCTGTCACTGTTTTTTCTAGTTTACCTGGCTTAACATCTTTTACTAATGCTCTTTTAGCATTACCAAGTATATTATACTGCTCAGAAACATTGCCTTTAACTAAAGCTGAAACCGGTTGTAAGACAACCATCAATTCTGCAAATACAATTAGACATAATAAAATCTTTCGAATCCTTTTCATACTTTCCCCTTGTCTCTCATGATTAAATCGATTCTAAATTTTAAATTAATTAAATTGCCAAATTAAAAGCATTAAATTTAATGATTAAATCTAATGCTTAAGGTAAATAACTATCTGGTTTAGAACCAAATCTAATTACCCTCATAGATTTAAAGCGTAAAAGAAATCTGAAGTTTAAACTTTAGTTTATATATTACTTGGGCATGCGGACATAAAGTTGGACTTTAATAACCAAGGTTCTTTCTATTTTGGTTAATACTACATCTGAATTTTGTTTTAATTCTAAATTCATTAAACCAATTCAAGTATTCATTTAAATAAGCCATAAACTCTATTGAACTTAACTGTTTAAAATCGATTCCATAAAAACATTCATTTTTAATTCTGCCGAATACGCCTTCACACTTCGCATTATCCCCTGTACAACCTTTTTTAGACATCGAACGTGTCAGTTTATTTATCTCAGTAATTCTAATCCATTCTGTCCAACGATAATGACCTCCACGATCTGAATGTATTATGACATTATCATTATCTTCTAAACTTGCACATGCTTTTAATAGTGACTTATTCGCTAGATCGGCATTAGGTGTTGTATCACTATGCCATGCAATAATCTTTCCATCAAAACAATCTACGATGGTTGAGAGATATACTTTCTCATAGGATAAAGGAAACTCTGTGATATCTGTTATCCACTTTTGATTGGGTTTACTTGCGCTGAAATCTCTTTGAAGAATATTATCAGGCGCTGGTGTTATCTCACCTTGATATGAACTGTATTTCTTTCGTTTCTTTGTATATAAAGGTATACAATCCATCTCCTTCATGAGTCTTCGAATCACCTTTTCTGATAGAATGACCCCATCCTTTTCAAGTAGTATTTTAATTCTTCTGTAACCGTAAATACTTCGATTATCAATAAAATATTGTTTAATAAGCGTTTGAATCTCATTGTATTTGCTTGGTTTACGAATGGCTTTAATTTGATAATGATAGGAACTTTTAGAGAGATTTAAATAAGTGAGTAATTCTTTTATCGAATAGAATGAATCTAGGGCATTGATAAGCATGACTTTCTCTCTATTGGTAAGTTTTAGAAAATCAATGCCCTTATCTTTTTTTAATAAGTTTAGTGCCTCTTTTAAAATATCGATTTCTAATTTTAAAGATTTCACTTCATTTTGTACTTGTTCTAGTTCTTTTAACTTAACATTATTATTGGAATCATTCTCTGTTAGATTCTTATCAATGATTTTCTGTTTATCTCGATTCATGAGTGCGACAAGTCCATTCTTTTCCACAATTCTACGCCAGTTATGGATGGATTGTCTACTAACACCCATTTCTTCTGCGACCTGACGAACATCCTCTCCATCATTAAAGCATCGCTTTATCGCTTCAATCTTGGTCTCAGCTGAAACTGTTTTTCTATTTAAATAGTAATTTGAAATGGATCTATCACCATTTGTAGTCAATGTAGGAATTACTTGTGACGATTTTGGGTTTCTCTGTCTTAACCAAAGATACAAAGTCGCTTTGGTTGGATAACCTAAAATTCGAACAACACGTGTTACGTTTTCCTCAAGATCGTACAACTTTAATGCTTCACTAATCTCATGCTTTGAATATGATGGCATACTTTTCCTTTCTAAGTCCAACTTTATGTCCGCATGCCCCTACCTTCCATTTTCTAAAATTACTCTAAATATGAATTAAAGTAAAATAATATTTGGAAATATTATTCTTCATTTTTTAATATCAATTTACGATCAATTTATTTTTATGAAGTAAATTATTTTTAACAAATAATAACTGACACTTCTAGCAGGAAATCTACAGAATTATGTATTAACTGTATTGCAATACCTGCTTACTTATACTCTTTTAATAATTCTATTTCATCTTCAGTTAATCTACGATATTCTCCAACCGGTAAACTCCCATCATCAATAATCGGTCCGAACTGATAACGATAGAGATCAACTACCTCATTCTCACAGGCAATCATCATACGTTTGACTTGATGATATTTACCTTGAGAGAGAATTAGATTAACTGTATTTTCATCCACAATTTCAATTGATGCTGGTTCACATTTCTCATTTTGATCTATTGTGATTCCCTTCTCAATAAGTGGAATATATTTTGGATTAAATGGTTCACGTAATGTTACTCGATACCCTTTAACCACATGATGTTTAGGCGACAAAAGTCGATGTCCTAATTGACCATCATTACTGATAATCAAATAACCTTCTGTATCGACATCAAGTCGTCCAAAAGCGTTGGTATCGGGTAATAAGTTCTCATGAATATACTCATACACCGATGGATATTGAGACGCATCTTTTGAGCAGATACATCCTTTTGGTTTATTGAGCAAGAAATATTGTTTGTCTTCGATACTGATATTTAAATCAAACAGTTCAATTTCATCTAACTCAGTCACATGATAATCATCATCCGTAATGATTTCCCCATTCACTAAAACTTGTCCATCACGTATAAGTCTTTTTACTTCCTTACGACTCCCAAACCCATTATGCGCTAATAGTTTATCAAGTCTCATGAAGTAAACCTCTTAATGAGTTTCATAATATCTAAGTTCAATATTTTTTGTGGGAGTCTGAAATAGGATGTTGTGAACAAATAGGCTAGTACCCCAACAACACCATATACACCAAGTTCGATTAATGCGATAAATCGGCCTTGATCAACAACATATAAGCCTATAGCATTTAATGCAAAGAAACTTAATTGCATTGCCATTAAACCAAAGAACATAAAGATGACTCGACGTACTGTACGTTTATAATGAACCTTATAGTTTAGTTTAATCAAATACATATTAATTAAAAATAAAACTAATTGATTAATCGCATTCGAATAAATACTACCTTTATAACCAAACCACACAATCATTGGTACAAATAGTGCAAACTTGAGTAATACACCACCAAAGGAAATCAATAGATTTTGTTTACGTAATCTTAAAGCCATCATTAAGGCATTGGAAATCGCAGCTAAGTTAAACAAGATACCGGTAATACTATTATAACGTAATACTTCTCCACCCATCGCTAAACTGTCAGCGCCATACATAACATAATAGATTTCTGTACTTATGCCAAACAAGAAATAAGCGAGTGGAAGTGTAATATAGAAAACTGTTTCAACAGAATCAAGGACATGTTTCTGCATTTGTTTAAGATCTTTATTCTCAAAAGCTGTAGTTACATATGGAATAATCGCTGTAATAAATCCAGGTGCCACAACTTGTGGGATAGAGGTTAGTTTATTGGTCGTAAACATAACCATAGAATAATAAAGATCGGCTTCAGGTAAACTTGCACCATGCATTAACATCGCTTTATTAAAGAACAATAAATTAATCGTATTATTACTATTATTCAAGAAAACATTAAGCAAGAAAGGAATTGAGAAATAAAACATTTCTTTGAGAATTTCTTTTTGATTTGTTAAAACTTCATCACTTTCTTTTGCCTTCTGTTTGATTTCAGCTAAATGCTTACGATCTTTAATCGCAAAGTATACAATAGAACTTACCGCTGATAAAGATGTGGACATGATTGCGGCATAGACTGCCCATATCGCATCAAACTTTAAGATATATACAAGTAAAAAACCAATTCCTAATAAGAATGATACCCGGGTAATTTGTTCTAATACTTGAGAGAATGAATAGATTTTTAGTTCTTTTAAGCCTTGATAGAAACCACGATAACTGTTGAGTAATGGAACGGTAAATACCGCTAGTGCCATAATCATCATGACATTACGTGTACGAATAACTTCAAGCGAATCCGCTGCTCCACTGACTGAGAATTGTGCTATTGGTTGAGCAGCTAAGAGTAAGAATATCATAGCCACAAAACCCATTAAGGCAAGTATGGCAGTGGATAATTTACGAACTAAAAGAACTGTTTTAAATTGTCCTTTTAAGGTATATTTCGCAACCATTGTCGCAATCGCAAAAGGAAGTCCTGCGATGGATACATTTAGTACAATTTCATAGACATTATAGGCACGTGCATAGTAAGATAAATTCTCTGCAGTCGCCAACATAGTAAATGGTGTGACATACAAGATACCAATCGCTTTTGAAATAAAAACACCAGCACTGCTGGTTAGTCCGCCTAATATTAAAGAATGTTTCTGCCGATCATTCATTCTGTAGCCTCTACGGGTGTTTCAACAGCTGCGTTTAAATCAATCACAAAATTGAAATACTCGCGATCTGTCTTAATCTTGAAATAGTCTTTCCACATGACTAAGACTTTCAAATTAACCTTATTTTCTTTTACAATACCATTTAGATTAAAGCCCTTTTGATACCCTAACTCCGCATCGACTTGATACGGAATTAAGTGATACTCAGAATCCTCATAAATACCAATACTTGGCATCATTTCATCTGAAATCAAAAGTAAACCATCATCCACAATGGCTAATATTTCAACATCATACATCGCAATCTTAGGCTCATCCACAAACACATCATATCGATAGTTCCCATCGCTGAGAGCTGTTAAAGATGTTGAGATGTTATAGTTACTCGATGTTTGTTTAAACTGAGTCGAGTTTAAAATACTCTGATAATGGAGTTTATACGTTTCATATTTTTCTTTTAGGACGATATCCGATTGATTACATCCTGCAAGTAATAAACAAATTAATACTCCAATTACATATTTACGCATAGAAAAACCTCGTATTCATTATAACAGATAAACTATTTCTTAGAATTCTTGATTTCTTTGACTTTTTGTTGGATTAATTCTGCGATATGATTCGGAACTAAATACTCTTCATTCTTAAGCGTTACGATATATGTATTACGTTTACCTTTTGGCTTATAGGTCTTAATGGAACGATAACGATCATACGCTTGACCAAACAAGAATTCCTTATCACTTGCATAAAGTTTACTGCTCATCCAAGCATTTGCGGCTTCAGAGATAACTAAGATAGAGAACACAACTGCCATTAATACTCTTTCTAATAAACTACCTTCCATAAAGATAGTCACAACCGTCACAACAACCGCTAAAGCTAAGAAGATATAGATATTCTTCTTATCATGATACAAGATCGCAACATCCTTATTCTTTTCATGGAATACACGTACATTATGATTATACTTAATCACTTCAGTAAAACGAATAAAGACAATGAATGCTGTTAATACTGCTGTAATCCCAATAAGAATATAATTCTGCATGATTAGCCCTCAAACTTGACCACAAAATAGGTCTTCTTTCCTTTACGAATAACAGTATAGCGATTAAAGAATGCGTCTTTAGACTCAAGTTCAAACTCTAAGGATTGTACTTTTGACCCATTCACAGTAATTGAACCACCTGTAATCATCTCACGTGCTTCACGTTTACTACTACAGATTTTACCTTCTACTAAGGCATCAATCAATAATACTTTACCTTCTAAGTTTAAACTAGGCGCATCACTAAGCGCAATACTTAATTCAGATTCACTCAATGAATCCCATGCGCCATTAAAGAAAACAGAGGTAATCTTTTGAGCACTTTCTAATCCATCTTTACCATGAACAAGTTCAGTTAGTTCGGTTGCTAAAGCGGTTTGAGCTTCTCTTAGGTGTGCTTGTGTCTTAACTTTCTCTTCTAGTGCTTCAATTTCTGGTTTAGTAAGGAAGGATAAACGTTTCAAGAAATCAATCACATCCGCATCGGATACATTCATCCAATATTGGTAGAAATGGTATGGACTTGTTTTCTCCGCATCCAACCAAATATTCTTACCTTCTGACTTACCAAACTTCGTCCCATCACTGTTTGTGATTAATGGTGAAGTAACACCAAATACTTTACTGTTTTCCACAGTCTTACGAATCAGTTCAGTTCCACTGGTTAAGTTACCCCATTGATCACTACCACCAATTTGTAATTCACAGTTATAGTGTTTGTATAAGTGTAAGAAGTCTATAGCTTGTAGGATGGTGTATGTAAATTCTGTATAAGATATTCCAGAATCTAAACGACTCGAAATGGTTTCTTTATTAATCATGTAATTCACATTAAAGAACTTACCATAATCACGTAAGAAAGAGAGTAAATCAATTTTACTTAACCAATCATAGTTATTAACTGAAATAAGTGCATTTGGACCTTCATTGGAAAGAAATTTATCCAATTGAACACGAATCTTCTTACCATTGTTTACGATTTCTTCTAAAGAAAGAAGTTTACGCTCAGTCGTTGGTCTTGGATCCCCAATCATACCAGTTGCTCCACCGAGTAATGCGATAGGTGTATGTCCTTGTTTCTGGTAACGTTTCAAAAGGAGAAGTTGTTGTAAACCTCCAATATGAAGCGAATCTGCAGTTGGATCAAACCCGCAATACAATGTGAGTGGATTCTTGAGCCTTTCAATAAATCCTTCTTCATCTGTCACATCTTTAATTAGTCCACGCCATTTTAATTCATCAAAAAATTCCATAGTTCCTCCTTATAATAGAAAAGCACCCATCCAAGGGTGCTTTAGCACGGTACCACCTTAGTTGACTTTCGTCACTCAAACCCTTAACGCGGGAAACGGCTTTACTTTGCATAAAGCAGCTCATTGGTGTATTCAATTTCCGTTTGTGATAATTCTCAGCGCCATTATCTCTCTTAAACAAACTCGAATTTACTCTTCCAAATCGTCGCAAAATCATTATACACTACTTAAACAATAATACAATTACTTCGTTGTTTGACGAGGTGTAAAGAGATAACTTAATTCAATTTCACGATCATCAAACTCATCTTGTTTTAACATCTTTGTCATAACACGCATCGATACCGCTCCTAAGTCATAGGAAGGAATGGTAAACGATGATAGTTGAGGACGAACCATCGAGTTATATTTAGAATCAATGATACAAACGATTTCTAGTTCATCTGGAACTTTAATGTTATTTTCAAACGCCGCATTGGAAACTGCTAACGCTTGAGAATCACGATACGCAATTACTAAATCATGACGACGTGTCTTAAAGTATTCTTTTAAATATTGGTACGAACTACGATATTCCTGTGGAATCTCAATAAACTGTTCAAAAATCATACCTTTACGTTCGAATGCTAGAGTTGCGCCTTTAATCAATTGTTCGACCATGTATTTATTCTTACGGTCTTGTACAATCGCAATATCGCTCTTGCCCATTTCAATGTACTTTGTCACAAGCTCATAAACCGCTTTTTCTAAATCAACATAAACGGAACAAATGTTATTGGTTGACATCTTATTACCAATAAGAACAATTGGGAATTGATATTGAGTCAATGCTTTTAGTTCATCATAGATAAGTTTGTCATTATAAATAACAACCCCATCCACTCTTGATTTAATAATGGTATCAATGATTTCACCAATTTCTACAATACCTTCAGATACCGTATGCAATACGATATTGTATTTATAGATCTTAGCCACATCCAATAAACCATTAATAATCTGTCCTGTATAGGAAAAACTTGCTTCTGGCACAACCAATGCAATGGTAGTTGTTTTCTGTAACGCTAAGCCTTGTGCAATCGCATTGGGTTTATATCCCAATTTCTCAATTGCTTCATTTACACGTAATCGAGTATCTTCTCGAACAATTTCTAAGCCATTAATAACTCTGGAGACCGTCGCAAGAGAAACTCTTGCCTCTTTCGCAACATCATAGATCGTAACACGTTTCATTCTTCTTCATCCTTCTCGTCTGGTTTTAACCACTCTCGTAATTTAGATACACCTTTTTCAGCGATATCTAATGTTTTCTCTTTCACTTCTTCAATCTTTTCTTGAACTTCCGGTTTTTCGAAGAATTCAACTGTCTTATCTGAAACGGTCTTAGCGCCTTCTTTAACAGTCTCTACAACCTTTTGAACATTTTCATTTTCTTTAATGTCGTCGATTATTTTTTTACTTGATTCAACCACATCATCTGCTTTTTCTTTGATTTTAGCCTTTAATTCTTCATCATTCTTAATTTCTTCAAACTTCGTCACAACTTTGTCGACCGCATCTAAAGTAACGTCCTTGGCTTTCTCAAAGTTCTCTTTTAACTTGATATCTTCTGCTATATCTTTACCTGATTCAACCACTTTTTCGAGTGTTTTCTTAATATCTTCCATATCCGTACCTTTCTAAGCGTTGCGCTCTTCTTCTGGTTCTTCAACCACAGTCGTTTCACTCTTCTTATCAAACAAATTCAATACCCAAGCTTTAATGGTTTCAAAATGTTCAACTAAGAATAATGCGACGGTTGTGACAGAATGTTTCGTAAAATTCTGAACGGTAATTATGCCGTTCGCAAGGCTGGTTAATACACCAAGGGACACTTGTAAATCAGTTAGTTCCTTATCCACAATATCCATCGTTTTATTGACGCGATCCAGAAGCACATCTACTTTCTTCATCATTAGATATAAGCGATATAAAAGAAACAATAAAAATATCAGTACAAGCGCACCTAAAGTAGGTAAGACTAATACTGATAGATCTTTTAATGCCAATAGAAATGCGTCCATAGTTTCACCTCTTAACAATATTATAGTTAAGAATGAAAATATTTTCAATGTTTTTGATAGGCTTTCAATAAATTAGCCAATCCATAAATATCTTTAGAACTCATAAAGAGATAAACCGCAGGTGCTAAGTCATTTAAGATACGTGCCCCTTGGTCATTTTCCTCGATAACAATCGCTTTTTGTGAACGTTCTTTTAGATAGTCAATCGTAATATCATACCCTGCTTCTTGATCATCAATCGCACTAAATCCACAGAGATAAACATCATCCGCTTTATCGAGTGCTTTCGCAAACGCATCCGCGAAATGATATAGACGTGAAACACGATGTGGTTTAAAGATTGCGACTAAACGATGATTGGGATAACGTAAACGAGCCGCATCAATCGTAACACTCACTTCAGTTGGATGATGAGCATAGTCATCGATATATACATTCGGTCCATTCACTTCTACTTTGAAACGACGCGAAGCATTCTCAAATTGTCCTAAACCCTCTTCAATAAGCGCTAGAGGCATTTTTTCTAATAAACCAATTCCAATACACCCTAACGCATTCCATAAGAGATGACGCCCAGAAAAAGGAATGCGGACAGTTCCTAAATATTCATTTAAGAAGGTTAACTCAAATATAGTCTCATGTTCATTTTCACTTAAGACATTTGCGTATAAATCATTGTTCCTCTCTAAACCATAGGTATAAACTTTAGCCTTTAAATCTAATTTACGAACTTCAGGATCATCTCCATACACAAAGATAGCCTTAGAAACATTCTGTGCAAACTGTTCATATGCAGACGCATAATCTCTTTCATCTTTGTAATAATCCACATGATCATAATCGACATTCGTAATGACTGCATATTCTGGAAAATACGATAAAAAGAATCGACGATATTCATCGGCTTCAATAACACAGTAATGTGAATCCTGGTCTAAATGACCATGTCCATCCCCAATTAAATACGCCGTTGGTTGATAAACACTCAATAAACTCGTCATCATCTTAGTTGTAGTCGTTTTACCATGTGATCCTGTAATCGCAACACCATGATAGTTCTTCAGTAATTTACCTAAGTACTCATGATAACGATAAACAGTATAAGTTGAATTACTACGAATAATCTTCACATCTTCATGATCTTCTTTAAATGCATTCCCGATAATGACCGTAGACCCATCTTTAGGGAACGTTCCAAAAGGATGACATTTTATTCCATATTGATTTAACTTCTCTTCTGTAAAAAAATGTTTCTCTAAATCAGAGCCTTCTACTTCTTCCCCAATTTCATGTAACATACACGCTAAAGCCGCCATCCCAGCGCCTTTAATTCCTAGAAAAAATATCATGCGGTCTCCTTATTTCAAATCATCAAACAATGAAATTTGATGCGCTAATTCATCATCATCTTCGTGATATGTTTCCTGAACAATGGGTTCATCAAGCGGTTTAATCGGACTGAGTAAATCATCTAAACTATAGTTCTCAGCTTTATAACGTGGTAATTCAGGTACATCTTCTTCAATTAATGGGTCTGGTTTAAATACTGGTTGTGCAGCCTTAATTGGAGTAAGCTCTTTCTTATTCTCTAAGTCCCCATAAAAAGGACTAATCACAGTATTAATACGACTCTTTTTAAGCGATTGAGGTGGATTATTCGCTGGTCTTACTGCTTGTGCCTTCTTAGACTCAGAAACTCCAAACATTGGACTAATCACCGGTTTAAACTCATAAATTGGTTTTTCTTTAACAACCTTCGGTTTTTCACGAACTGGAGTTGGTTCATCAAACGCAATCCCAAACTCTGGTTTACTTGGACGAATAATCTCTTCGACTGGCTTAACTTCAATTGGATCTTCATCTAAGAAAACAGGTTCTTCTATGATCTTTTCTACTGGTTTTTCAACCGGTTTAGGATTCATAGTCGAGATTAAAGACTTTTCCTTTTTTACAGGTTCTTCTTTAACGTTTAACTCTTCTTCAACAATCTCTTCTTCCTCTTCAAACAACAAGGACGCAAGTTTCTTTAACATGAGTTTCTCCCCTTACTCTTCTATGATTCCTTCTTCGAAAGAATCCAGTGGTGCATTTTCATCAAATCCTTCATAGTATTCTTCTTCAAATAAAATATCATCTTCACCCTTAATCATATCTAAGACTGTTCCTGATTCTGGTCCAGCCTGGGTAAACATATTTAAACTTTGAGCTTTAAAATCTAAAACTTCACGCGTTGAATAGGTCGATAAAATCAAATCACGATTGATCTTAGTACTCCGTGCAATTCTGAACATATCGTAAAGAATATCTGGAGAGATCGCGATTGGATGAATTGACATAAATACGAAATTCTCTGTTTGTAAGTTGAGGAGAACCGTCGAATCTGATAGTTTCATCGCACTTACCAAATACGCTGATAATGCTTTATTCTCATCTTCATAGAATCCAGATGTGGTATAGAATGCATTTTCTACCTTCAATAATTTTCTAAGTGTTCCATTATTATCTTTGTAATACGATTCATTTAGAATATTTATCACATCTAGAATCATTAATATGGTTTCATTATGACTTTGTAAAGTAACAGAGTTTAAACTTGAGCTCTTTCTTCCAATGGAAGGTGGAAGATAGTAACTAAAGAGATCTCGATTCATCGTTGAGAACTCACTCATCGATTGATTCAAAGCATTCTCAATCGCTTTATCGTATGAGGTATTATCAAAATAAGCATTCACTGAACACCCAGATAACACCATACATATACTCAAAATCATGAATAATTTACGCATCTATTGATTGGCCTTCTTTAACACTTCTATTGTATCACTATTTAAAGTTTCTAAAACTTTCAATACGGCTGTTTTGGCATTCAAATAATCATCCGTATCGATGATTGTACTATTGGTATGAAGGTTACGTGCACATAAACACATGGTTAACGTCATAATCCCTTCATATTGACGATGTACTGCTCCTGCATCCGTTCCACCAAGTGATTGGTAGTATTGATACGGTAATTTATTAGATTCTAAGATATCCACATAATGATTGATAAATCCACGGTGTGGTAAGAAGTTCGCATCAATGAAACGAACCAAAGGACCAGCCCCTAATTGACCAAAGGATTCTTTATCGCCACTCGCATCATTCGCAGGTGAACAGTCAAAGATAATCGCCGCATCGGGTTTGATCTTATATGCGATGGTTTGAGCACCACGCGTTCCAACTTCTTCTTGTACACTTGCGCCAACTGCTAAATGCACATCCAGATCCACATCCTTAAGTGCTTCTAATATTTCTAAGCCCATTGCACACCCATAACGATTGTCAAAAGCTTTTCCTAATAGTCTTTTACCGTTGTTTAGTGATTCAAATTGTCCATCTAAAATAGCCGCATCCCCTGTTTGAATTCCAGCTTTTAACACTTCTTCTTTAGATGTAAATCCTAAGTCGACTAACATATTCTTGATTTCCATCGGTTTAGCACGATCCGCATCCGTTAATAGATGTGGAGGAATACTACCAATCGTACCTTTGAATTTAACCCCTGCACGATTCTTTACGATCACACGTTGTCCTAGAAGTGTTTGAGACCACCATCCACCAATTGGAGCTAATCCGATGCTACCTTTATCATTGATGGATTTAACCACAAACCCAACTTCATCCATGTGCCCCAATAACATCACTGTTTTCGCATTTGGATTCTTAGAACGTTTAATTGCCATTACAGAACCCAAATTATCAAATACGATCTCATTGGTATACTCACTGTATCTAGATTTTAGGTAATCTCTTACTTCTTTCTCATCACCACTAATAGCCATGAGTTCTGTTAATTCTTTTAAGGTTTGAACACTCTTTTCACTTAACATCTTGTTTCCTCCATACCGCACGATAGATGACTTGATTTAAGTCCATAAAGTGCTGTTCATATTCTGTAATCGCATCATCCAAATGCTCATTGCGTCTAAAGTCCACACTAAATTCAACGAGTTTCAATGGATAATCTTCCCAAACTAACATCGTGTATTCAAATAGATCTTTGTTATCGGTTTTGAACTTAAATTCTGCTTCTTTAGCCGTAATCTTTAACATTCTTTCGATAAACAAATTCGACGTTAAACGACGTTTATGATAACGTTTCTTTGGCCATGGATCTGAGAAATTAAGATGAACAGTATCAATCTCTTCAATCTCAAACCAATTTTCTAGATTCTCCGCATCTCCCACAATCCAGACACCATTAACCGGTGAATCTTTCTTTAAGGCAATTGCAGAGACATTCTTATCTCTTTCCAATGCAATCCAAAGGGTATCGGGTTGAAGTTCAGCCATTTTGCGCCAATAATCTCCCTTACCACTTCCGATTTCTAATACGATTTTCTTGTACTTAAATTCTTCTTTCCATTTTCCCTTTAACAAACTCGGATCCTGAACAACTTTTGGATGAGCTAATAGAAAATCCATTGCCCATGGTTTATTCCGCATTCTCATATTATTTCGTCAAATCGTAAATCGCTTGTGCGTAAATAGCAGTTGCCAAATAGAATTGTTCTAACTCATATCCTTCATCCGCTTGGTGAACTTGACCGACCCATTCAGGACGATGACGTGTTGGGAATTCTGCCCCAAATGCTACAAAGTTCTTGAATGAACGTGCATAAGTACCACCACCCATCGTTAATAATGGTGTTGTCATATCTTTGGAATAGTCACGATAAATGGTTTCTAAGGTAGAAACTAATGTACTCTTTGGATTTACAAACAAAGGTTCTTTTGCTTGTATTAAGGATACT
>JACCEE010861734.1_pt1 | contig 18738 bp, 25 predicted proteins | sample 7449931 | NCBI WGS metagenome assembly JACCEE01 (sample SAMN15323457, study PRJNA562643) | freshwater metagenome | isolation source: river surface water | place: USA:Blue River Watershed | collected 2017-08-19 | reverse complement strand
GCCCTAGCGCGAAGCGCTCACTTGTGGCTGTTGGCGAGCGTAGCGAGCGGCAATCTGGAGCAGAAAAAAAACCCAAGCCGAAGCTTGGGCTTTTATTTCTTGCGAATCATGTCGATGATGCCGACGAGAAGCGCAATGAAGCAAATAATCCAATAGATTATTGTGAAGCCTTGTTTGTCAATGAGCATGGTAGGAGATTGTGTGAATCTCCCTGTTCCAGCAAGCGCGGCAGTCCTTGCATTGGTTGCCCTGATATGGAGCGCGGCATTCGAAGCCAAGCGGCTCGTCAGTGTGCACCACTGATGAATGCTTGAAGCGTCGCGGAGCGCGTTCGCCTATTTGGTGCGCTGATACACGCACGATAAGGTTGTCAGGGAAGTCGCCAAACATTTCTTGGAATTGCTCGACGATTTTGTACTCGCGGGTTGGTAGCCAGTGCATTACTTGCGGCGTGGCTTCCGCGACAAATACGATTTTCATAAGATGAGCTACAGACTGTAGGTCGCCTGAGTCATGCCAACGGAAGTAGTTGTCGCGAGTTGCAGTAATGAGCGCAGCCATTGCTGATACCCACCGAGGGTCGTCGATGGAATTAGCGCGGCGTTGCATGGCAGCTTGTACATTAGGAAAGACATAGCGACCTTTGAGTGCGTAGCACTTGGAGCATACAGACCCTTCGACATAGCGCAGCGCTGAACCAGTGATGCACATCTTGGCGGGGATGCTGTAGCCGTGGCACGGCATTTTGCTTGGAGCAGAGAGAGTGCCGACGATAGATTCGGCTTGTTTGCGAGTGAAGTGCATCGGCACGATAGAGATAGACTGCTGCATCATGCCTCCTGCTTGATGCGGTAGCCTTCTGGTGCGAGTTCGTTCCAGACGGTGTAGTTAGGGTCGAGGCGTGAAGCCATGCCATGCAGAGCTTGGCGTTGCTCACGACCACGAGTCCATTCGCTGTGGCTGTCTGAGTACTCGTACGACCAATCGTGACGAATGAGCGCGTGTTTGTATTGTTCCATATCTGACATGATAGTTCTCCTAGTTAGGTTGGTTGATTAAGCGATGATTTCTACTTCTGCTTCCGTCTGAATCCAGACATGAGCACCGCAAGAGAGCGGTTTATCAGGCGAGTACACGATGGATGACTCGCCATGAATTTTGACTTCGTGCGCGTAACGGTTGTCCTTGTAGGTTTTGACCGTCAGCACTGGTAGTGGTGCATCCGCAGGGTTTTTGCGGTTGGCTTTGATGTTGTGTTGGTTCACATGAATGATAGTTTTCACTTTAGAGGCTCCATTTGAAGTGATTCAATACGCTCGATGCAGTCTTCGATTGCAGGGATAGCATCGGCAGCGTTACCCGCTGTTAGGTCGTACAGAGCGCCGTTAAGCTGCTCCCAGATTATCTGAAGTGTTGCGCTTGTGTTGTCGCTCATTTGAGCGCCTCCACATCTGCGGTTACTTGGTCGAGAACTGATTCGCGAGAGCCGCGATACCCCATGTCTTTGAGGATTGCGTATGCTGTGCGACCACGGCTGACACGCATACCGTGTAGTTCAAGACGCAATGCGGAGCGCAGCGTAGCGAGGCGAAATGCTGCGATTTGTGCACCAACGAGGACGGTCATGCGAACTCCTTGTTGAGTACGCGACGATAGATGATGAGCGCGTTTAGAACGGGGTCACGAAATGGAGCTTGCTTTGCAGCTTTGAGCGTTTTGAAGATGTGCTCGACACCGTTGTGCTTGATAACCCAAATTACTTTTCTAGCCATGATAGTTCTCCTATGAAGTGAATGAATGGGAGCCGAAGCTCCCGTGAATTTTACCACCAAGAATCGTAGTAAACCTCTTGACCCGCATTGAGCGCAGTGATTGCTTTGCCAATGAAGGTGTATGTCGCCTCGATGTCTTCAGGGTAGATTTCCTGTGTGCCAAAGAAGAAACCTTCGCATGGCATAAGACGGTTGAGGATGATGTCCTGTTGCAGGTTGAATAAGTCTGCTTTGTGCAAGCGCAGCGGCTGGCAATTGAAGTCACCTTCACCTCCACGGCGCACCCAGAGTTCGCGCATCCAGCCATGCAGCGCATTGAATTTGCGCCAGTAGGCGATGTCTTCGCGTTCGACACCTTCAGCGATAGAGAGTTCGGTATTGGCAGGGTTTGCAGCCACTGCGTATGCGTACATATCGAGACCCATGATAGTGCTCCTTATGCGTAGGTGATTGTTTCGTTGCCGCATTTGAGACGCTTGACATTGCTGGCTTTGAAAGCGCGGATGCAGTCGTCTTTACCGTTGCGGTGGAGCAGATTGTTTTCGAGCACTGGGTAGTGACCGCGAATCATCTGAGGTGTGTAGAGAGTCTTGCAGTTGAGCGTACGCTCGCGACCATCGACAGTGATGAATGTGATGGAGAAGATGCGACCACGAGTGTTACGCAGGAAAAAGAAGACAGATATGATTTTTTTGATCTGTTCGAGACGAGATGAAAACATGATAGTTCCTTAGAAGTAGTTGATACGATTACGCAAACATTTGCTCATTACGAACACGGCATTCAAGCTGTGAAGGTGTGTATTCAGGACGAACCCACTGGTCGTTGATGAGAACACCTGCGATGTCGTGAGCGTAGATGCTACCCATTTCGGTGTACAAGCCCTCGACAGTAGCCATGCGGATGTTGCCTTTGCGATTGTCTTCGATGGTTGCTTCCCAACCATTGCGAAGGACGATACGCATACCTTTTTTGATGTCGTTCGTTTTCATGTATTACTCCTCAGAAGCCAATTGTTTCTCGACAGAAGCGCGTTTTGCAGCGCGTTCAGCAGCCTTGCGGTTGTCGTGCATATTGATGAGATAGCTAGAGACAGCCAGTGATTCACTTTCAGGATAGAAGTAGCTTTCGCCATCGCTGTAGTGATAGTTGACACCACTGAGTTCAGCAGCCATGCCGATGAACTTGCGGATGTCCTCAAGTGTCCAGTGCGAAGGCACTTTGAACTTGGTGTAGCCGAGAGAAACGATTGAATGCTTGGTCATGGTATTACTCCTTGAAAAGACCGATGAGCGCTGCTGAGGAAAGAATGCACGAGATGGCAGCGAAGAGCATCACGGCATTACGATACGGGTTGAAGCCCGTGATCATATCGGTTGCGAACCAGAGTCCTGCGATAAACAAGACGACGGCGAGTAAGTCTTTGAGGCGTGTGAACATGATAGTAGCTCCTATGGGAAAAAAGGCTCAGAGAGCCTTGGATGCTGCGCGGTACAGTTTACGCAGTGTGTCGCGTTGAGCGATTGCCTCGTCGAGGATCGATGTGAGGTTATGGATGTAGTCATCATTCATGTCACGCTCGATAGCGTTGTTGAGTTTCTCTTCGAACTCGAACACACGCTCGGCAGATTTCTTGCCCCAGAATTCACAATTCTTCAAAAAGCCAGTGAGCATCACCTTCTTGGTGAAGTCGTCAGCGCCGTCGATGATAGTCAGGATTTCTTGGTTCATTTGGAATCTCCGTGTTGGTTAATGTGCCGCGTAGCGGTGGATACCAACTAAAAACTCGGACAAGCACGGAGCGCAGCGGAGAACAAAAAAGTTTATGAGTAGAGGAGGCACGAAGTGCCGAGCAACGGAAAGTGGAGCGCAGCGGAACGGTAAAGTTTTTTGTGGTGCTTGTCTGAGTTTTAACGCAGCGAAGCGGAGTGATAGTTGGTATACAGTTTACCACATTAGCCAACACGGAGATTCCATCTCTGTGAACCGAGAAATTCTGACTGTCTGCGCTGAGGACTTTGCCAAGAAGGTGTTGCGGTGCTCGCATACCACTGCGTTAGGGATTGAAACCCGAAGGGCTGAGACACCGTAGGTGGCTCGGTGCGAAGCATGAAAGCCCGACCAAGCGCCGAAGTCATAGCGCCCTAGGCGCATGGCTGAGACCGCGCAGGGAACGCCCAAAAGAGACAGATGATAGTTGTGTGTCGGTGTGTGCAGGAGCGCATAGAGCAAGCATAGAGGCACACTTGAGGTCAGCTTGAGGGTAAGCCTGAGGTGTGCGTGATAGTGGTGTTGTTGAGGCTGTGCTTGAGGATGTATTGAGGTGTACGGAAGGTGTCAGTAAGTGTAACCTGAGGTGTACTGAGGTGTGAGCGAAAAAAATTGATGGGAAGACAAAGAGACACGAACACCGCAGTGAGCGCATAGACACCTTAGGAACACCTGAGGATACTTGCGGATGAGATTCACAATCCGATGCGAGGCTATATAAATCAATGACTTACGAGCACCTGTGGCGTAGCTTGTGGCATGACTAGGGTGTGTGGAGGTCGGCAAGAGGGAAAGCCCAACGGCATATGGGGGGAAGTTGCGTCCCCGCAATCCGAGGAAGGATTTCATATTTTTGTACCAAATATCGGACACCCCAGACACCCCAGTACACCTGAGGAACACCTGAGGTATTCAATTTGTCAGCGTTATCGTAGGGAGGGGGATACTTAAAGGTATCTAGAGGATAGCTTAAAGTGAACCTATAGGTGTCTATAGTATGTACTTAGATATAGACGTAGTAGGAGTATCCTATATATCTATTCTATATAAGTTTACAATAGACAACCTATAAGTTTACAATTACCTACCCTTAGACATCCATGTAGATTGTCTAGAGGGTTTGTCTTTCAAGAAGAAACAATTCGACATAAACTTATCAAGTTCATCTTGGAGCAGTTGCTCCTTACGATCTTTGATCTGGTCTTCTGCCTGAGCCGCCATCTGATCGACCCAATACTGAACAGCTATGGCTAGAGCGTCTAGTCTGTCGTCATGGCTGAGTGCCCCTCTGTCTCGTGTAATACGAGTCATCTGGTAGAACAGCATATATCGGGTAGCTTTGTCGGCTGCGTAGTGTCCTACGCTCTTGTAGTCTGCTTCAATGACGTTTTGGTCGATTACCAGACGGTGCTGGTTCATCACTGGTTCCAATACGTCCACGATCCGCTTTTCCTTCTGGATCGAGTGTTTGACTTCCTCAACAGTACATGGGTGTGTCTTCAGGAGGTAAGGCTTCAACAGTTCAGAGAACATACCGTCACCGAAGTTCGCCTCGATGATGATCTGGTTGACCTTATGGGCTTTCGCGAGGTCAGCTAGGGTCTGTAGTGTCTCTGGGCTGTAGCCACCTTGAAGTCCACCTGCGGCGACCACAAAGAGGAAGCCGTTGAGCATCTTGACGATGGCATACGAGGTTTCGTCTGCGCCTCGACCAGCAGGGTCGATTGCCATGACACTTCCAGTGTACGGTAGCCAATCCCCGATGATCTGAAGTGGGCTGAAGAACTTGTCGCCATTCAAGCCGACGTTCGGCAAGTCTGACAGGACGTTTAGTGGGTTCTTCGTCCAGATGAGATTCTCTGGAGCCTTCTCAGTGTTGCAGGACATGACAATCAAGTCAGACAGCTTCAACGGGTAGCGATCTTGGTCGGACAGGCTTGTGTCCAACATGAACTGCAAGGAGAAGCCAGAACGTCCATAGGACAGTTCCCGCTCCAGCAGGTCATGGTCATCGAATCGCCTTGGGTCGGTAGGCTTACCTGCAATCTTGGGATCGCGGTCTAGTTGGTCTGCCAGCATAGGAGCTAGGCGACCACCCATGCGGTCACGCTGGTTCTCCTGAGGGAACCTTGCACACCACACACGAACCTCATAGCCACGCTCAGGGAGAAGCTCGTAGATCGACATCTCGGTCTGGGGAGTACCCAAGTAGATGATGCGACCATCGGGTTTCAACACAGCGTCGAATTCCTTGACGCTCTCAGCGAGCTTCTCACGCATCACCTGCGTGGCAGAGTTGTTCGGAATCTCAATGTCGTCGGCTACAATGATGTCAGCGCGGGAACCCGCCAACTGACCAGTGATACCCACGGACTTCACAGACGGGCTGTGCGACGCTTTCGCTGGAGCCACGTCAAAGGCAATCTTAGACTGCCGCTGCCCCTCGCGGGGTTTCAGGTGCGCCAATATTGGCATTTCTGTAATCAATCTTTGCGTGAACGTGGAGAAGTCGTCAGCACGTTGCTTGGACGCAGAGACCACCAACACCTTACACTCTGGGTTGAGCAGTAGTTGGTGCACAACGAACGCAGAGGTGATGTAGGATTTACCGACACCACGGAACGCCTCGATGATGCACCGACGTGGTGCGCTCTGGAGGTAGTCAGCGATGTCGTATTGAACTGGTGTAGGGTCGGGAAGGTTCAGGTGCTTCCAGACCATGTACATGAAGTTTCGGAAGTCCCGAAGTTGTTCGGGAACTGCGGGAGTAGTCATAGGATCGATTTCTAGGGGGGTAGAAGGCGCAAACGAGGGCGGGGGTATACCTACCCCTCACCCGCCGTCTCGCAAGTCTTACAGGACGTTTTATCCGTGTTTGCGGATTGGCTCGACATTGAAGGGTAGGCTGTCCACCAGATTGCCCAGAGGCGTACCAGAGGCAGGTAGTGCTTCGATGCCGTTGTCCTTCAAGAACTTGATTGCAGCCGTCAACTCCGCAGCACTAGCTTCGCCAGACTGCACCTTGTTCAGTAGGTCTTGTGCGACAGCATCGTGGAGCGAGTCGAGGATTTGCTTAGATGCGGTCATAGTTTCCTCACTGTCCGTTTCGAGCGCGATTCTTGCTCTTGGATTGAATACGTAGGTTGCTCAGGGCATTGTTCGTCGGGTTCATGTCTTTGTGGTCAACGTCTTTGCCGTCACCCTTGCGGACACGTCCTTTGGCTTCCATGAGCCTACGTGCTTTGTTTCGTGCAGCCCGATTCTTGATTTGCTCAGGCTTGCCTTGGTAGTTCGCATATTCTTTCTTATAGTTTCTCACGGGACACCCCTTGAGTCTTTTCGATTGTGCGGAGACCGCCCAAGCCGAGGAGAGAAAGAACCAGCGTCATCAACTCGCCAGCGCTGAGTAGCGGAGGCAGTTGGAGAGATTGGTCGATGAGATAAGCGATCATCCCTGCGAATGGATAGATCAGGAAGTGGTAGGACAAGCCCACCGCACAAATCCAGCCAATGGCAGGTCGCCAGCCAGCGACGAACACAGAGGGGTGTTTAGCCTCTTCAATGTTCGTCATTGCTTGCAAGATGTGCGGTTCTTGGAGAACCTTAGTCAGTTCGATCTTTGCTTTGTTGCGCTCGTCATCCGAAGTGAAGAGCTTGTCCAAGCCACCAATGATTCCATCCGCGAGACCCTTTACAGCGTCTGCGGCGATTGTCATGGGCTTCCTTAGTAAGCGCCAGCGTAGGAATCTACGGCAGCGTTTGTGGTCTGTTTCTTTTTGTACTTGCTTGTAGAGGTGTCGTATTCAACGTCAGACGTAATGTCCTTGTTGTCCTTGTCATACACCTTAGAATACTTCGAGGAGCCTGTATCTACGTCAGCGACTGTGTAGCCAGCACCTGCTGGTTCAGCAGCCTTTGCGACTGTCGAGGCTGTACTCATTATGCACATATTATGCTCCCAGTAAAAGTTTGATTGCTTTGTCTAGCCCAATGAATTGCGCCGAGACAACAGCAGCCGCACCCATTGCTAGGTACTTGATTTGGTTTAGCGTCTTTTCGATTGTGCTGATGCTCTTCTCGAAGACTCGTGCTTCGTCACGCATCTCCTTGAGAAGCGTGTCGGTGCTGTCCGCTCGGAACTCCAGCTTTACGACGCGATGTTCTAGTTGATCCATTTTTGAGATACTCAGTAATTTCTTTTTGATTGTCGTTGAAAACCGCCAATAAGCCAGAGGCGAGTGCGACCACTTGCTGTTCGGTGAGACCCGTACCCATAGTTTCATCGATTGCGTGGATCACTTCGTGAAGAAGGGTATCCCTCTCAGTATCAAGAGGGAGACCATTCATCATCGCAATACGTTGTCTATGGGTTTCGCACATCCCAATGGCATCTTCGGCTACTTCGTCAACCCAGAGGATTTCAAAGGTCTTGCCCAAGATGCGTAGAGATTTCATTTCAATCCTTAGAAAATGATTGGAGTTGGAGTGCAGGAACCTTCACCGTCGTCGTCACCAAGGTGAGACGCACCACCGTAACCAGACATAAGCAACTGACCGTCATCCAGCAGATAGGTTGTTGCAGCCTCGTTGGTGTGACCAGAGGTGTTGATGTCAGTCACGATGCGGTTACCGCCAATAGGTACTGGGGTGAACACGCTGCGGTTGCTGTAGTCGCCCACACCCAATGCACCGTTGCCGTTATAACCACAGGCATACACAGCGCCATCGGAAGCAAGAATTACAGAGTGACCGTAATCGTTCGTACCGCCGAGAACCAACTTGGTGATGGTCGTGCCAGAGTTCAGAGGAAGACCTGTGACCTGAGTCCAAGTCACCACATCAGAGGTGTTGTTGCGACCAAGCTGACCTTGGTTGTTACGACCAGTTGCCCAGAGAGTACCGTCAGTCTTGACGAGCATCGAGTGCGGGTAATCGTACGCAGAGGTGTAAACCTTAGCGACACCCGTAGAGACCTTCAGAGGAGTGCTCTGAGCCGTACCAGCGGCAGCGCCTGTACCGAGGTGACCGTAGTAGCTGATACCCCAAACGTACAAGTCGCCGTTTGCAGCAATTGCAAAGCAACCGTAAGAGGTCGGGATAATGTCAACGATGGTGACACCAGTGAGTGCACCCGAAACCAAACTCGGAATGTTTGCCTGAGTGGTGTTACCGTTGCCCAACTGGTTTTCACCGTTGTAGCCCCATGCGTACACCGCGCCTGTCGCAGTCAAAGCGTAATACGTAGTGTAGCGTTCGCGACCAGCAGCGATCTTCGTGATGTTTGTCAGCACAGGGAGTTCAGCAAACACGTTACGCTGTACAGTGTCACCCTGACCAAGTTGACCGTAGCCGTTGTAGCCACAGGCATGGACTTTACCGTCAGAGGTCAACACACAGGTGCTGCCGTAGCCTTCTGGAGAAAGCGTGTGGGCAACCTGAGTTACCGTCTTGCCAATCAACGAGCCAAAATCGCTGGAGCGCACAGGTACGAAGCGGGTAGTTGTGTCGTTCACACCAAGCTGCCCGTAACCGTTCGTGCCCCACTGCCAGAGCTTACCGAGTTTGTCGATTGCTCGACCACCAACGTCGCTGTAGCCCAAATAGAGCTTATCAACACCAGAGAACCCAAAGGGGAACGCAGCGCGTTGAGGCGAGGTTTTGGCGTTGGTACTATTACCAATACCCGAAGAGTAACTAGCGTTGTCACCCCAAGAGCGCACAGAGTCATCTTGCATGACGACCATGTTCTTGCGGTAAGAGATGTTACGATGTTCCAGCAGCTTCTTGACTTTCACACCAGAGCGAACCTCAGGCAAACCCCAGACGGGTAGACCAGTTACGCTGTCGATCTTCAAGACCTGACCCGCAGTGCCCTTAGGCAAACGGGTAAGCTGAGTACCATTAAAATAAAGAAGGTCGCCATTGGCTTGACCAATGCTTGCAGAACCTTGGGCAAATAGTTGCCATTTGGAGGTGTCAGTAGGGACAGCCCCCACGACCGTATCAACGATACAGACGTAGGAGTCGCCGTTATAACTGACCACATCCTGTTTTGTGTAAGTTGTTCCCGCCGCATACGCGCCTTTCCACGAGAAAGCAATCTTACCTAGAGAAACAGTAGAGGGCATTTTTTATCCTTAAAAACGAATTGGTTGGGCGGTTCCAGTGTTCTCAGCGTCATCGTCGCCAGTTTGACCGTACTCACCTTGACCAGCAGCAAACACTTCGCCGCGATCATTGAGAATGTAGATGGATGCGCCGTGGGTTCCTTCATATCGATAGCCACCCCATGCAAAATCTACGATAGGGCGATCATGGATAAAGAAGCGGTTAGGCTCGTTCGACTCATTGAACAACCCATCACCACAAACACCAGAAGAGCCGCCTCCCCAAACGACCAACTGCCCATCATTGCGAAGGGCAGCAGCAGTGCTGCCATACTGACCACCAATCATCGAAATCTTCGAGACGTTGGTGAGGTAGGAGCCGCCAATAGTAACCCAATCAGTTGTGTTGGTAGTAGAGGCGAGGTTGAAGCCACTGTATCCACGGGCTTTTACCGTACCGTCATTCATCAACGCGATAGCCATTTGGTAACCACCAAACTGAACCCACACGTCTTTTGCGCCGCTGATAAAAGGAGTACCTGTTGGTCTGTTGTCACCAGCCATCGACCAGCCCATACCAGTTTGACCAGCGCTAGAGCCACGGATGTAACAATCACCGTTTTCGAACAGAATGCCCGAACCCCAATCGTATTGAGCGCCAGCCACCCAATGCTGATCATCTTCGCCCCAGAACATCTTCTTGACAGCGCGACCACCTAGGTCGAGGCGTTGGTGGACGTTGGGCGAGAACGAGGTGTTCCAGCACAAAGCATTGTCACCTGCGACCCATGCGTAGCCACCATAGTCGATTAGGCACGATGCGCCGTAGTATTGACCGTTCACGCAAATCGTCTTGATCGGCACAGTTGCAGTGAAGGGAACCAAAGTCGCCGTCGCAATACTGGAGCCAGTACCGAGACCAAGGCAACCAGATTGGTTATACCCCCACGCATACACACGCCCAGTGGAGTCGAGTGCCATGACGTTGATGTAGCCGTACCAGCCATAGCTTGTTTCCACATCAACGATTTTTGCATTGGCAGGAATACCAGAAAAACCATTAAGCAAAATAGGCGTTCTGATAACGCCACTCAAACCACGCCCACTCATGTAGTTGCCAGTGTTTGCGCCGCTGTACCAGAGACCGCCGTTGGTATCGATGTAGTAGGTGTCTGCCCACCCAACGATAACACGCGCAATTTTTACACCATTCGGAAATGCTGTGCGACCAGCGTTATAGCGAGAAGTGTCGCTGTTACCGCCGTCACCCATTTGACCGCTGTTACTACGTCCTACGCAGCGAACAGAGCCGTCAGTCATCACGAACATACCGAAGCGGTTCGTAGCAGCGTAGGTGCGGTGGTTCTGGACAGTCTCCATCAAACGGGCACACGTAGTTCCGTTACGATCATCCATAAAGCGGAACTCGATGGAGTCGTTGGCATTCGAGTGGAGCACCATTGCGCCCACCCCGCCGACACTCACACCACCAGTAAGCAGGTGACCCTTCAGGATTGCATCCTGTTGCCCCAAAGCAAATGCTTGAGGCGTACCGTTGCGAATGACGTGTGCACCACCATCCTTGAACACCACGTCACGTTCTTTGTACGCAATGTTGGGGGAGTACACACCTTTCCAACGGTAACCAATAGAATCAATATCAATCTTCATATTACAGGTTCACCACAAGGTTGTTTTTAGAAACGCTGTACGAAATGTTCTCAGAAAGAGTCCATGTAGCGTAAGCAGTGGAATCGAAATCTGCATCACGACCACTGGTCATAATGAGTTCAGTGCCGTCAGCAGAGAGGTTGAAACCGAAGAACGAGGGAGCAGCCACAGAGGTGACAAGCTCGTAACCAGTTTCATCAGCCTTGACCTGCAAGAACTGCTTTGCCGCACCCGTCAGCCCCGTTGGGATTCTCGCAGCGTTCAGCGCGTCTAGGGTAAGGTCATAAGTAGCGTCAGCAGCGGCAGCGCTTGCAGCCGCCTCAGCAGCCTTGGTTGTTGCTTGGTTCTTCTGGCTGGTTGCCTCAGTCGCCTGAGCAGCCGCGAGGTTCTTCTGGTTGAGAGCCTCAGCAGCCTGTGCAGCAGCAGAAGCAGCGCTTGCAGCAGCAGCAGCAACAGAAGCCGCAGTCTGAGCAACCAAGTATTGTTTGTTGACCGCATCAGTGTTGTTCACTGGGTCAGCGACGTTCTTGATGACACGGCTCTGAGCGTCGAACTTGCCGTCCACGCCCTTACCGATTGTCTCAGATGTTTTGTCAACGGCTTCTTGAGCAGCGTTGAACACCTGAATGAAAGCTTTGTCCAAATCCTCCTCAGACAGCACAGAGCCGTTGATGAAGTCCACCGCTCGCTCTTCTAGGTCAGTAGCTCGCGCAATACGCACGATAGCGCCGTTAGCAGGTGCTGTGGTAAGTGCCACAGTGTTGGACGATGTGAAAGTGTAGGCAGTAGTTAGAACACCATCCACATAGATGGAAATCTCAGCAGTACTTGCGTACACAAAAGGAATGTTGAAGGTCTTCGTGAGACCGTCACCATTAAATTCGCGATAAGAATAAGCCATAAGCCCCTCAAAAGAAAACGAGGGGCACTAAGCCCCCCGCTTATTGGTCAGTGAAAGCGTCAGCAAGCGCGTTATTCACGATTGCCATTGGGTAGAAGTTTTGTAGAGGAACCATGCGTAGCCACGCACGAAGTTCATCCTCTTTGAGTTCCTTGTCTCCTACAGTGATGCTCGCAATACTCTTGCCCATCTTGTTGACGTTTTGAATCAAGTCGATGGTTGGGTTCGAGATCAAGCTGTTGCCGTTGAAACGCTGGATAGCCGTGGAGTACATCGAGAGCATACCCATGTACCCTAAAGTGCCTTCGAAAACGAATGCAGTAGGGTCGAGTTTCTTCTCAAGGTATTCCTGCTTTGCCATATCACTCTTGCCTTGAGCATTGATCAGAGTACGGGTGTAGTACACCATACTCGACACGAATGCTGCGCCAGCAGTGATACGGAAGATGGAACCAAGGTCACCATGCGTTGCGCGGACAGCCAAGCGCTGCAACTGCTGTTCCTGAGCAGCTAGGGTGTAGCTGAGGAACTGACCTAGGGTTTTGCCCCAAGGTGTTCGCAGTGTACGGTTCAACGACCCTAGGTTGGGGTCTTGCACCGATTGCATAGCGTGGCGGTAGCCAGACATCTTGAATGCGTCAGCAGCCTTTGTGCCTTCTGCACCAGACTTGCTCCAATCATCGATGTTGAGTGCAACCAGCTTACCGTCTTCGTACTTGGCGTACTTGTTGATCATTTGCATGATCGACGTACCAGTTTGCTCATCGATGCCGAGTTGCTCCATCTTGATGTTCTTGAAGGGAGCCTTGTACTTCCCAGACTTGGAGAATGCCTTTGCAGCCGCTTCCCAATCGTAGGCGTAGAACATCCCGTCAGCGCGACGGAGCACAGCAGTCACTGGCAACATACCAGACAGCATGGACACTTTGGTTCGCCCGTAGGCGAGCGCCTTGTCCACTTTGGTGTAATCACTACGGATGAAGTCAGTCTCGATCTCGTCCCAGTTGGTTCGAGCGCGACCTGTCCACACGTCCATGCCCACACCGAAGGCGTGTTGCATTTCACGCAGCAGTTGGTTGTCGAGGTTACCGTCCTTCGCCTTCTTGATCAGATTACGCATCTCAGGGAGGTTCTTCGCGATGGTCTTCACGTTGTGATCCATCAGCACGTTGGCTGCTTCGACCATACTGGAGAGACCAGAGGAACCCATCGAGGTGATGTAGTTGTAATCACGAATGCGACGGAGGATCGCCTCACCAGTGTCACCAATCGAGTGCTGGTGAGCCAACTGACCAGTGATACCGTCGTACATGAACTTCAGGGCATCTAACTCTTCTTGGAGCTTCCCTGTAGGGATGCGCTTACCAGTAGCGTTGCGGTCAGCAATCTTCTGGAGAATCGTCTCAATGCTGTCGCCGCCTTCCACTTCAAGCCCGTTACGAGCCAACCCGATAGCACCACCCATTTGGAAGGTGTACATCGTGTGCAGGTCTTCCACATCGTTGACCAAGAGGTCTTCGAAGGAAAGCTGAGAGCCATCAGGGAGCGTGATTGCGTGAGTCTCGTCGAGGTCGATGCGAGTACGCGAGCGAGCGACACCTTCACCAGTAGGCTTCTCAGGAACAGCACGTTCAAGTGCTCCCATGAGTTCGTCTACCTTAGCGTCATCATTCAGTTTGCTTTTGAGAGCGTCTCGCAGCGCTTCGAGGGTGTCTTCTTTAATGCCGAGCTTAACGACCATACCATTAGGCAGAGCAGAGCGAGCAGCGCGAGTTTCAATACCATGTAAATATCCATCAGCGATGGTCTCCGCGATGTTGTCGTCGATTGTTTGCTTCTTGAGGATAGCCTCTTTGATCAACCGTACGATTTCACCGCGACCAGCCTTTTGAGCGGCAGCGTCAATCTTCGCATGATCATGGATGCGAGGTACGTAGGTTTCTTTCTCCACTTCTTTACCAACAAAACCACGGGCTTTGTATTTGACTGCTTGGTCGTGGAGACCAGAGAAGCTTTCACGAAATTTCTTACCAGAACGGAGAACGTCAGAGTCACCATCGATAAGACCACGGCGCAAAGCCTTGGTCACCATCTCGTTGAACTCAACCTTGTACTTCTCAGCCTCCATCGGATTCCACACCTTACCGTAGGTGCGCTGCATCCACCCATCACGGGCGTGTTGGAGATCGGGAACTACACGGGCAGTCTCAGATGCCTGTAGGTAGCTTTGAATCTCGTTTGCGCCGAAACCCACCGCGCTGCGGTTGGAGTTGCCAGCAGAGTTCAAGCCAAACTTAGGCGCGAGAGCGCGAACGTCACCATCTTCAGATGCCATAGCGCGAGCTACAGCAGAGATTTTCCCACGCATACCGAATGCGAGGAAGTTGCTGCCCAACTGCTTGGGAGCGTTGTCATTCTCACCAACCTTGAAGCTAGGCACATCAACACCTGCATCGATACCCGAAGGTGTCTTCTCAGTGTGCCGCTCGATGGCTGTGGTGAGGTTACGGTCTTTGATGATGCTACCGAACATCTCCTCTTCCTCAGCGGTGAGGGGGATGCCAGAAGCCATACGCTTGTCATACACAGTCGCAAGCTTTGCTCTGCGCCATGCAGCAGCACCACCAGACGTGGTAGCACCCAGTGCACCACCAAAGGCGATGTATAGGGGCAGGTTGGAAGCGTCAGCATCAGGCTGATACGCTGCGCGGATACCTTCAAAGATAGCCGCCTCAGTCATACCTTGCACACCACCAATCTTGGCATTGCGAGCCACGTCGGTGAAGCGCTTGACTTTCGTCGCCTTGCTCACACCCTCCGCTGCCTTCACACCTTTGTAGGCTGCGTACATCCGATCAGGGATCGTACCCAGACCAGCGGTGGTTGCGGTGACCGCTGCAATCTCTACAGGGTCAAAAAGAGAAGCAAGGATGTAGGATGCAGTTTTATCCCATCCAGCTTGTCCTAGCTTCTCCATTGTTGCTTGGCGACTGAGGGCAATCTCGCGACGCTCCGCTGCCTCTTGTTCAGAGCCAGCTTTGAGCACGTAGTCGCGAAGCTCAGGTGTACTCAGGTCACCAGCAAGGCTTTTCGCCTTCTCACCATCAAGTGCCCACCCCTTGTCATCAGTCGATTTCGGAGAATTCGCAATGAGGGGGTAGATGTGGTTTTCACGCACCCCTCGCTGTGCGGCTTCTAGATAGCCGATTTCTCTTTCAGGCTGAGGGAGAGGTGTAGCACCCTTCGGAAGAAGGGGATCAGAAAAGCCCTCAAGGGAGCCTTCGTATACGTCGAGCATTATTTCCTCTTTGCATTATTTTTCGCAGCTTGGGTGTCCCAATACCACTTAGAAATGGTACGAGCATCCACAGCATAGGCTTCCCCGCCAAACACCTCAGACACCTTAGTGCCGTCTGTGGTTTGCATCAGGAAATACCCGTGGCGATATGGGTGGGTCGTCAACGACATTTGCGTCTTCGACAAATCCACGCCTTGATCTTTACCGCGCTTCACGATGTCCGCTTTCCATGCGACAGCGAAGTCATCGAGGGCGTTGAGGTAGTTTTCTTCAGAATTGAATAGACCGCGCACAGCAGGGTTTCCTGTGTGCACATAGGCGTGACCCTTAGGAGATACCTTATGGCTCTCTGTGAAGCGTCGTACGACTTCAGCTTGCGCTGTAGCTTGGTCGAGACCAGACAATCGCATCAACTGCTCAGTACCCTCAGAGATGTACTTGCGTACGTACCCTGCGTTGGTAGCGTCATTCTCAAACCAAGTGAGTGGGTTAATGTTGTTGCGATTCAGTACCGACTTGACAGAGCTTTCCACGCGCTTGTGATCGACGGTGACTTTGGTGTCCCCGCGAGATGCTAAGGTTGTCGCAATGTGGTCTACGGAGTACCCAAGCTTGCTTAGGGTGTACATTGCTTCGTACTTGTTCCGCATTGCCTCGTTGGGGAGTTGAATGGCAACAGCGTACTCACCACCAGCGTCACGAATGCGTTGATACTCAGCAAAGCCAGACTTCAAAAGCTGCATAGAGCGCGTAGTCGTAATCTTCTTACCGTCGTCAGTCTTGACCTCAATCTTGTTGGGGTCAGTCGTGACCATACCCATCGCTGCGATACCAGCTTCCATCTTCTCAGCAATTTGAGGCACACGGACTTTGGTAGCGACGTTGGCGTAGAACGCCTCGACGTTGGGCTTGTCACCAGACAGGTAACGCTTGACACCGTAGTCAGCGACTTGACGCTCAATCTCATTCTGAGAGAGGTAGCGTGTTTCACCGTTCTCTGTGGTGTACGGAACCTTGTCTACAGGAACCACACCAGTGTTCAGCACTGTAGCGACAGCAGCATTATACGCAGCTTGCTTACTAGCCGCAGCAGCGTACTTACGATCTCGCGCCTCCACTTGAGAGAGGAGGTAACGACGGGAACTGTTGTTCAGATACTTGCTACCGCCTTCGTCCCACGCCTTCTGGAACAACTGGTCAATCGTCTTTGCAGAGACACCCTTCTTGATCTGATCTTCCATGTAGCGATCAAACTCGATTTGCTTCGTCTCAACCTCTTGCGGGGTCAAGCTGTTCAGCTTCGAGCGAATGCGATCACGACTTGCGTTGTACTCAGGGTTCTCTGTAGCGAGCAGTTTGCGACGATCAAGGTGTTCCAAGATCGTAGTGTCCCACTTATCGCGGGGCACGTTCTTAGCCTGAGCTTCTTCAAGACCTGTCTCTTGGACAGACAACATACGCTTGACCATCTCTTTGGGGTCAAGTCTACCCTTGTTCATCTTAAACAGGGCTTCTAGCTCGCTGTCGATCTCTTCAGGGGTTGCCCCCCGCTCTTTCAGGTTCTTGGTAGTCGCAGCCACAGTGATTGCAAAATCACCGTACTTTTTCTCTTCAGCAGCCGCAGCAGCCTCACGCTGGCGCTTCACAAATCGCGCTTGGATTGTGTCTTCCATCAACGACGTGAGCGCAAAGCGCTTCATTGGGTCGGTGACTTTTTCGAATTGGCGTGTGAACGCCTCTTGCACTTTCGTGCCATATTCGTTGTCGGGGACACTTTCAAACGATTCAGATTGAGAATTCCACCACGGGAAGAATTCACCGTGGGCACTCATCACAGCTTCAACTTTTTGCTGCTTGGTTTTTACTTCGCGATCAGCTTCTACCTGTTGTTTGAACTCCCGTTCGATAGGAGCCGCCATCGACTCCAGTTGGTGTTCTACAAGTTTTGCTTTGAACTGGCTTTCGACTAGCCCACTCTGATCTGGAGAGGAGTACGTATTAACAGGGTTTGCAACTGGGCGTAGTTGTTCTTGGTTGCCGTCATTACGGACGAAAGCCCCCATACCTTTACTAGCCATATTCTCTCCAGTTAATTGATCCACTTACCCCATACACTACCGCCCTTTGGAGTGGCAGCGTCTGCGGTTAAATAGGTTGCGCCAACCTTAGTGGCGATGCCGAGACCAGCGTCAAATGCAGAGGGCGCATACCCTTTGTTGACGGAATTGACTCGATTATTGAATGTTGCCTTTGTACCAGTACGCTCCAAGTCGAGTTGACTTGCGATGTTGTCAAAGTTTCGATTGATCGTACCTTGCGTCACCTTAGACTGCCGTTCGTACTGATCAAAAATACGCTGAGGAGTCATTCCAGCCAATCCAGCCTCACCCGCAGCCACCTGAAGTGTGCCTTGGGTTTTCAAGTTGTCGATTGTGTTCTGGAAGGACTTCTGAGCCTTCGCTTCACCCTCTTGGGTCTGGCGTTGGTTCAGCGCACGGATTTCATCAAGCTGTGCTGTCTTGGCGTTGTTAGCGTTGGCAGTGTAAAGCGCATTCTGTTGGTTTGCCATTGCGACGGCGTTGTTCTGTTGTTGGATTCCTCCAATAACCTGAAGCGCCATCATAGCTTCCATAGGTCCACACATTTAAGCTCCTTTATGCTTCGCAAACTCGATAAACGGGGCGGGATGCACCCCAAAGTCATCTACACGACGAATGAAGCTAAACCCTAACCATTTGAGCCAACGAATGCTGGTTGTGTTGTTTGCATACACGAAATTGAAAAGTAGATCGTAGCGCTCATGCACTTTCTCTATCCACTCTCTGGATTGCGGAATGAATTCTTTTGCTACTTTAGGAAGCTCGTCAGATGCGAGCAACCAAGGTACTCCGATGTTGGACGTAATTCGCCCAACACCGAACATACCAATTACTTGACCATCATCGCTGATGATCGAATGAGACTCCTCCGCTCTCTGAAACGAGAACACCAGAGCTTCCAGAGGTGTCAACCCGTGGGAATGCCAAACCTCTTTTGCATCTTGCGCCCTCATTCGAGGTGCTAGATCATCACAATCCATGATGATCGCGGGGCGGTAATGAGCCATTATTGTCTCCGAGAACGAAGCTGGTAGAAGCCCTCCCATTCAGCCGATTGGAACGCGCAGGGTAGATAGGAATCAGAAATGATTTCAATGTAGACCTGATCGCTCTTCGACAT
>JACCEE012333002.1_pt1 | contig 18746 bp, 14 predicted proteins | sample 7449931 | NCBI WGS metagenome assembly JACCEE01 (sample SAMN15323457, study PRJNA562643) | freshwater metagenome | isolation source: river surface water | place: USA:Blue River Watershed | collected 2017-08-19 | reverse complement strand
GCGCTTTTGGTAAGTTATTTGGTGTCATTCGAATCAAGTTTATACTTAATAGGAAGAGTATAAATAGAAGTAATTGATTTGCCATCTTGTTTAGCAGGTTTCCAATCTGGCATCTTCTTAATAATGTTTATAGCAGCCTCATCTAACTCTTTACAGACTCCTCTTTGCACTTTAATATTGGCAATACGACCAGTCTCTGATACTTCAAACTGAACATATACCGTTCCCTCCCGCTTCTCCTGTGTGGCTTGTCTCGGATATTCCAGATTAGCCGTAATAAAGGACTTTAATGCGTCTATTCCACCAGGGTATTCAGCATTATGTTCAGGGGCAATAAAGTTTTGGCCATCTTTCCCTTTTAAAGACGAATGGTCATCTTCTAAAACAAATCTAATGGGTAGAACGTATGTAACAGCTTGTTGAGAAGCAGAGGTACCCACAGGGACCCAGTCTGGCATCAGATCGATTACACGAAGAGCCTCTTTCTCTAACTCAGGGGCAACCGCCCTCAATATCTTTCGTGCGATAATCTTCCCCTTCGAATTAAAGGTAAGCTCAACCATAACTGTACCCTCTACACCCTTCAATCGAGCCTGTTCCGGATACTTGACATTTTTCCTAATAAACTCCAATAAAGCACTTTGTCCGCCCGGAAACTTGATCAATTCAGATTCTACCTGCTTTTGATCCTGGGGTTGTCTATTAGAATCAAATGAAGGCTTAATCACGACACGTGACGAAATGAGCGCCGATGAGGTTAAAACAAGAATGGCAAGACCCAAAAGAAATACTTGCCCATAGGTACTGAGTTTTTTACGGTTTAACATGATGATTCTTTCTTTAAGATGTGATTTAAATGACAGGGTAAATGAGTATCTTTTCGATATCGTATTCTCTAGCAAAGCCATCTGATAGGTTCTTAAAACAATCCCCTTTTTGATCACTGATTGATCAGCTAAATATTCATGATTAAGGATAATCTCCTTTTTTATATACCAAAGTATCGGATTGAACCAAAAGAGTATAACCATTATCTCAGATAATATCTGGTCTAATACATGAAACTGATTCTTATGAGCCTGTTCATGTAACAGAACTGGGATAAGCTCTTCCTTTTTTGAAAGAAGATGGTGCGGTATATAAACCCGTTGAAAAAAAGAGAAGGGATCAGAAAAATCTGAAAGAGAATATATTCTAATGTCATTAAACAAGACTGGCGTAGCCCTTCTTGTTAACTTAATCGTTCTTATTAACCTATAAAAGAAAAAAATAGTCAGAAGAAGAAGACCCGTCAAATAAACAATTAGAGTAAGATTTTCAGTAAGCAAAGAAGATATAGAATTTTGCACCTTTTCTTCCTGTAATAGGGTAATACTTATTTCAGGGAGCCTCGACGAGTATACATAAATGGGAGTATTTACATTTGCAGAGAATGGAAAGGCTGCCACTAACGGCAGTATAAGTGATGCCAGTAAAAACCCTCGTTTCAGAATGTGAGAGAAATTAGACTTTAGTATTGACACGTATACAACAACCATAGACCCCTGTATGATTATTGCCTTCAGAATTGCTGTCATCCATTCAGAGTTATCCATCTTTCTTCCTTTTTATTTCAGTATCAATCAGCTGTTGAATCTCCTCTAACTGCTCCAAAGACAAATCTTCTTCCTTTGTAAAGAAGTTTGTTAGGGTATGATAATTATTCTCAAAGTAACCAACCATCATCTGTTTAAAACTAGACTTTCTATAGCTGGTCTTTGAAATGAGTGGATAATAAAGATGTGCTCGCCCTATCAATTCATGTCCAACAAAACCTTTGTTTTCTAGTAATCGAACAATCGTCGAGACGGTGGTATAAGCAGGTTTTGAATCCTTAATGGCTTCCAGAATATCATTCACGTAGCATTTTTCAAGTCTCCAGATGATCTGCATAATCTGTTCTTCTGCCCGTGTCAATTCTTTGTGATGCATGACTAACTAAATTTTTAGTTGAATAATAAGGCGAAGATAATTCACTTTCATCCAAAAGTCAACTAAATTTTTAGTTGATAGTAAAATTTTGTTATTAGGATGGTACTTAGCGGTTAACGGGGTGGTAATAAGGGGGAGATAACAAGGAGCCAGAGGAAGCTTAAAAAGAAAAGGAGACCATTCTGTATCAAAAACAGGACAGATTGAAATAATCGGTAATGATTTGTTGGTTTTTTAAATCATTAGGAAGAGAGGAGTGCGACAAGAGGTTGATTTTGGGAAAAACAAGAAGGATTAAAGGAAAAAGAGAAAAAAAAGTGGTCTTATCCGATATAAAGAAGTCGTAATGTGTATTTTTTTACCACATTTAAATGACCAGATAACGGGCTTTTCACTACATTTGCAATGTTTTAGTACACTGGTGCTGAACGGCAACAAATTACATATCTTCCGACCTATATTTCTGTCATATGAATAAAAAACTTCTCATACGCGATGTGACACTGCGAGATGGTCAGCAGTCGATATTTGCGACACGAATGAAGCAGGACCAGATAGACCGGGTCCTTGAACTTTATTTACATACTGGGTTTTACGCAACCGAAGTTTGGGGAGGTGCGGTTCCTGATTCCGTGATGCGGTATTTAGGAGAGAACCCATGGACAAGATTGGATATTATCAAGAAAAAGCTTGGTGATACCACCTATTTAACTGCGCTTTCAAGAGGACGCAATCTATTCGGTTATAATCCATATCCAGATGAGGTTATCGAAGGATTCTGCCGTCATAGTGTTGAGTCAGGGATTGGCATCATGCGTATATTTGATGCTCTAAATGACGTTGATAATGTAAAGGCGACGGTACGTTTTGTTAAACAATATGGCGGAAAGGCTGACTGTGCGGTTTGCTATACTGTTGACCCCAAATACTCAACCAGAGACAAACTAAGAACACTTTGGCAAGAGCATCATTTACCTCCAAAAGTATTCACAGACGACTACTTTTTGACGAAGGCCAAACAGATGGAGAGTTTAGGTGCTGATATGATCACCATTAAAGATATGGCTGGGTTGATTCCTCCTGCAAGAACAGCCAACTTAATGAGGATATTAAAGAAAGAGGTAAAAGTTCCCATCGATTTCCACACGCATTGTACTCCGGGTTATGGATTAGCCTCTGCTTTACAAGCTGTAATCAATGGCGTAGACATTTTAGATACGGCGATTTTAGCTTTTGCGGGTGGGCCAGCAGCTCCTGCCCTTGAGTTGATACTGATCTTCTGTGATAAACTAGGCGTTGAGACTGACGTCAACCGTGAGATCATTGCAAGTATTGATGCTGAATTAAGAGAAATTCGTAAAGAACTTGACTTTGTAGATTCGATAAAGATCTGTCCTCGCGTTTTTGATCTGACTCGTGATAAGTTGCCATCTCACATTGACAAGTTATTCGATCAAGCCATCGAGTTCGCCAAAGCTGATAAAGAAGAAGAGCTTCTCGCCGCAACTCAGAAAATCGAAGAGTGGTTCGGTTTCCCTGCCCCTGACGAAAAAGTGCGTGAGGCTGAGATGCCTGGTGGCATGTACACCAATATGTTGGCTCAATTAAAACAACTCAAACTGGAAAAGCTCCTCCCAAGAACGCTTGAGTTGATTCCTTCTGTTAGATTGGCAGCCGGCTTACCTCCTCTGGTAACCCCAACCAGTCAAATCGTAGGAGCACAAGCTGTAAACTGTGCCATCGACGAAGAAAAGGGTAACCCAATCTTTACTACTAAGTCTATTCAGTTTGTTAATCTCGTTAAAGGAGTTTATGGTCATACCCCTATTCCTGTTGACTCTCGCTTCAGATATAAAATTGCTGGAGTAGAAGATGAGACTCCTTACGATACCCGTTATTACAAAAGACAAGATAATCCCGTATTCGAAGAATATGGCGGATTACGTCTTGCTGATAATGAAAGAGATGAGTTACTACTTGAACTCTTCCCAAATGTTGCTAATGACTTCCTCAAGAAAAAAATTGAAGAACGTTATATGACGGAAATTCATGTTATAGAGGAAGAAAAAAGAAGAAAAATTCAAGCAGAAAAAGATGCTTACCTCAATCTTTCTCCTGAAGAAAAGGAAGAAAGATTACTCCGTGGGCTCTATAACTACCAATGGATTTCAGCCTCTGATGAGGAGTTAGGGCGCTCATAATCTGACTAAAAACCATCAGTGCATCAAAAGGAAAAGCCGGCAATTGCCGGCTTTTCCTTTTGATGCAGCCCCTCCGGTTCTTTGAGAATGAACTCATTAAACCACTGCAATCATTTTAAGATTTGAGGGTCTAGTTTACAAAAAATTTTCCAGTCTATTCATACCTGCACAATAATTTATTCTGATACATAATCTTAGTATTACCTCTGCTCCTAATTGAAGATACCCGTTATCTCCCTTCTATATTCTGATACATAATCTTAGTATAACCCTTTTATTATTACTAAATCGATTTAACTTACCTCTCCGTTACTTCTCCGTATCCTCTCCCTATTTATCCCAATTTTATATGGATAAATAGGGAGAGGATACGGACAGGTAAGGGAGAGGTATGGAAAATACGTTTGCTATTCACACTATGCTCCCATCAATATATAAGAGGATTTTTATTTAACCCAGTCATTAGGTAAATCAGACGCTATTAAAAGCACCTTTTCGCAATTGCATGAATATTATCAGATTTACCCATTGTGTAGAAATGAACGGCAGGGATATCATGTTTGATAAGCTCAAGCGTCTGTTGAATTGCCCATTCAATGCCTACAGCCCTCACCGCCTTATTATCCTTGCAGGCTTCAACCTCTTTTACCAGCGTATCTGGAATGCTTACGCCAAAAGTCTTAGGTAGTATCTGTAAATGTGATCTGACACTTATTGGCTTGATTCCTGCCACTATCGGAACGGTAATACCAGCTTTTCGACAACGATCAACAAAATCAAAGAAGGTTTGGTTATCGAAAAAGAGTTGTGTCACAATATAATCAGCCCCTGCGTCTACCTTCTGCTTTAGATATCGGATATCACTCTCATAGTTTGGAGACTCTGAATGCTTTTCAGGATAACCCGCAACACCAATACAGAAATCAGTCGCTGTAGCATTCTCAAGACCTTCATCAAGGTATTTGCCATTGTTAAGATCAACGATCTGTTTTACCAAATCTACGGCATAAGCATGCCCCTGCGGATCAGCCTGAAATGATTTCATCCCCCGCTCTGCATCACCTCTCACCGCTAAAACATTGTTAATCCCAAGAAAATGAAGATCTATGAGTGCGTTTTCCGTCTCATCTTTTGAAAACCCACCACAAATAATGTGAGGCACAACGTTAACCTTATAATGATACCTCAATGCAGCAGCGATACCTACAGTTCCGGGTCGCTTCTTTACCACCCTTTTTTCAATCATGCCGCTCGGTAACTCATTATACAACACCTCCTCCCTATGATATGTCACATTGATATAGGGAGGATTAAACTCCATTAGTGGTTCAACGGTTTGATATATTTCCTCTAGTGTTGCCCCTTTTAGCGGAGGGAGAATCTCAAACGAGAAAAGGGTCTTAGTTGTCTTATTTAGAGTATCGCTTATTTTCATCTTCTCTATTAATGATTCGAATAATTCAAATTCTGCTTAATCCATTTTTCTGCTTCCTGAAGGGTCAAACCCTTACGACGAGCATACTGTTCTACTTGATCCAAGCCGACCTTACCTACAGCAAAATATTGGGACTGCCGATGGCTAAAGTAGAACCCACTTACGGAAGCCGCTGGTAGCATAGCAAAATGATCTGTTAGCGTTGCACCAACCTCCTCTTCGGCGTTCAGCAAGTCAAACAGAATTCGCTTTTCCGAATGATCCGGACATGCAGGATAGCCTGGTGCCGGTCTAATTCCTATATACTCCTCCTTGAGTATCTGGGATAAATCAAATGACGCCTGCTCATAACCCCAATACTCTTTCCTGACTTTTTCATGTAGAAGTTCGGCAAAAGCCTCAGCCAGTCTATCGGCCAGAATCTTTAGCATGATGGCATTATAGTCATCGTTTTGTTGCTTGAATTGCTCAACGTACTCATCAAGCCCAATTCCGGCTGTAACAACAAAACCGCCTATATAATCATCGATCTTACTTTCAAGCGGGGCAATAAAATCACTAAGCGAAAGATTAGGCGTTCCCTCCTCTTTCCTCTCCTGATTGCGCAGAAAATGAAATTTCGCCACAATCTTCTTCCCCTTTCTCTTGGGGTAAACCATGATATCTTCACCGTCAGAAGAGGCTGGAAGAATAAAAAAACGAGCATTAGCCTTGGTCATCTTTTTTGAGATAATCTGAGCCAGCATCCTATGAGCATCATCATATAAGGATTTTGCCTCAGCCCCCTTGACAGGGTCACGAAAGATATCAGGGTACTTCCCTGCAATCTTCCAGGAGTGAAAGAAGAATGTCCAGTCTATATAAGAAGCTATTTCAGAAAGAGGATAGTCAGTTAACGTGAAAAACCCGGTTTTTCTCGGTTTGAATGGCTTATAATCAGTAAACAAATCAGGCTTATTGGCTCTTGCTGCATCATAAGAAAGATACTTATCTGCAACTTTTGAAGATAGGTATCGGGCCTTAACTGCTGAGTACTTTATCCTTAAATTCTCTAAAAACTGGGGTCTCTTCTCAGCATTAAGTAAGGAGGAGACCACATTTACGGCCAAAGATGCATCTTTCACGTGGACAATAGGGGAATCATTCGCCTCCGCTATTCTTAAGGCAGTATGAAGTTCAGAGGTAGTCGCACCCCCTATCAGCAATGGCGTTTTTAAACCAGCCTCTTTCATCTCGGAAGCTACGTGTATCATCTCATCCAGTGAAGGGGTTATCAATCCACTTAATCCAACAATACTAACCTCATTCTCTATGGCCTCTTTAATAATTCGATCAGCGGGTACCATAACACCAAGATCGATAATCCGATAATTATTACATGCAAGAACAATAGAAACAATATTTTTACCGATGTCATGTACATCTCCTTTGACGGTAGCAAGCAAAACTATTCCGTTATGCTTTATAGTTGAGTTATCACTCCTCTTTTCAGCTTCAATAAAAGGGGTAAGATATGCCACCGCCTTTTTCATGACACGAGCACTCTTTACCACTTGAGGAAGAAACATTTTGCCAGCACCAAAAAGATCACCAACCTCCGTCATTGCCCTCATTAAGGGGCCTTCAATCACATCCAATGATCGATCTAATTGAACCCTAACAGCTTCAGTATCCTCCTCTATATAGTCAGAAATACCCTTTATTAGAGCGTGGTTAAGTCTATCCAACGCATTTCCCTCCCTCCATTTCAAGGCAAGATTTGGACCTTCCTCCTTATGTTCCTTCTCTTTTTCGGCATATATAATCAGACGTTCCGTTGCATCCTTTCTTCTATTTAAGATAACATCTTCAAGTAAAATCAACAGATCAGAAGGGATCTCATTATAAACAGGTATCACTCCTGCATTAACAATTCCCATATCAAGTCCCGCTTTAATGGCATGATAAAGAAATACAGCGTGCATTGACTCTCTCAGCTTGTCATTTCCACGAAAACTAAAAGATAGATTACTGATACCGCCACTTACCCTTGCTCCAGGTAAATTTGACTTGATCCATTGCGTCGCTTTAAAGAAATCGACTGCATAGTTATTATGCTCATCGATACCTGTAGCAATAGCCAGAATGTTAGGATCAAAGATGATGTCATTTGGATTAAAGCCTGCCTCTTTAATTAACAGTTGATAGGCTCTTCGACAGATTTCAATTCGACGGCTAAAGGAGGTGGCCTGCCCCTCTTCGTCAAAAGCCATCACAACCACAGCAGCTCCGTATTGCTTAATAAGACTAGCATGCTTAAGAAATAGCACCTCACCCTCTTTAAGACTAATTGAGTTAACAATTGCCTTTCCTTGAAGACACTTAAGCCCTGCCTCTATCACTTCCCACTTAGAGGAGTCAATCATGATAGGGACTTTAGCAATTTCAGGATCACTCATCAGGTAGTTAAGGAATTTCTGCATTGAAGAGACCGCATCAATCATTGCATCATCCATATTGATATCCAATACTTGTGCTCCATTTTCAACCTGCTGACGGGCAATGGATAGAGCCTCTTCATACTGACCAGAATGGATCAAACGAGCGAACTTTCGTGACCCGCTAACATTATTTCGCTCTCCGATATTGATAAAGTTTGAGCCACTATATGAATAAAGCGGCTCTAATCCACTCAGCCATAAACCATCAGTAGCTTTGGCTGGCTTTCTTGGTATCGCCTTCTCAGCTAAAGCGACCAATGACCGGATGTGATCAGGCGTTGTACCACAACATCCACCAATAATATTAACCGATTTATGTTCAACATACCTACTTAATTGATGAGCCATTTGACTTGGTGTCTCATCATACCCCCCCAATTCATTTGGTAAACCAGCATTAGGATATGCACTTACAAAATAATTGGAATGTTTTGACAGTTCTTCCACATAAGGTAGCATCTCTTTTGCACCTAGAGCACAATTAAAACCGATGCTTAGAAGCTCAATATGCGAAAGAGATGTAAGGAAAGCCAACGGAGTTTGACCAGAAAGTGTCCTACCTGATTTATCAGTAATTGTACCCGAGATCATTATAGGAAATTTCCTGGCTCCCTTACTGGAAAAAACGACGTCACGACCTTTTCGCTTTAACGTATTATCCGCCGCAAAAAGGGCAGCCTTTGCATTAAGCGTATCGAAAATAGTCTCAATCAACAGTATATCTACCCCACCATCAAGTAACCCATTTATTTGTTCAGAATATACGTTAACAAGATCATCAAAAGTCACTGCGCGATAATCAGGATTCATAACATCTGGAGACATCGAGGCGGTTTTATTGGTAGGTCCTATTGCACCGGCCACGAAACGAGGCTTATCTGGTTGCCGGCGAGTAGCTTCATCGGCCGCTTCTCTGGCAACCTTAGCTGCTTCAAAGTTGAGTTCATAACAAAGAGACTCTAAATGGTAATCAGCTTGAGAAATTGCATTTGCATTGAATGTATTAGTCTCAATGATATCAGCGCCTGCATCGAGGTACTCATTATGAATACTCTTTATGACATCGCTCTTTGTTAGGCAGAGCAGGTCATTATTTCCCTTCAAATCAACAGAATGACCTCTGAATCGAGCCCCTCTAAAATCGCTTTCAGTAAGATTAAACCGTTGAATCATGGTTCCCATTGCTCCATCCAAAACCAAGACCTTGCTTTCCAAAAGGTCGTATATACTCTTGTTCATGTATCGAATTATTTTGAGCATTCAACTAACCAACCCACCTAATTCTAAACTCCAAAAAAAGGAGCTCTTACAAAAGAGAGAAAGATTAGTTTTTGTATGGCCTTCCTAATATGAATTTGAATAACCTGTTTAAAAGAAATCGGAGACCCGTAGAGTATATCCATTTGTATTTCAATTATAAAAGTTACCTTCCCGTATACTAATACTTCGGAAAATGAATAATGTTCACTGAGGGGTTTTTAATCCAATCAGCCTTTCTGAGGTTTTGAAGGGTTATCTCGCCTATGATATAATGGTTTTTCTTTGACGAGAACCTCTCGGCAATTGTTTCAAACACCGACATATCAACTACAGACCAGTCATCGAAACGAATATAGAGATTCAACAGCGATTGCTCATTCAGTTGCGAAGCACTTTGCTGTTTCAATTTCTTATACTCATAACGATAATCATAGGAGAGTGCTGAAATATCAGAGACGACGGCCGAGCCGGTTGGATTACTTCCAGCCCCTTTTCCAGCAAAGAATTGTATCTCAGAAAAAAGACTCTCTACTAACACCCCATTGTATTCATTTCTAACTGCCGCAAGATGGTGGTTGGAGGGGATAAATGAAGGCATACAGAAGGCTGTAACCTGTGAATTCTCCTTTTTAGCTCGGGCAATCAATCGAATGGTGAGGTTTCTTTGACGTGCAAACTCCAGATCGAAAGTCGATATTCTGCTTATTCCAAAGGTGAACAAACTAGCTGGATTTGTAAATATCCCAAATGCATGAAGTATCAAAATAGATAACTTATATCTGGGGTCAAACCCTTCAATATCGAGTGTTGGATCTGACTCAGCAAAGCCATTAAGTTGAGCCTCCTTCAATGCGGTATTAAAATCGGGGGTAGTCCTTTCGGTAAGTCCGGTTAAAATATAATTAGTAGAACCGTTTAAAATGCCTTCAATACAGGTTAGGAGGTCATTATCATAGTACTCTTCAAGGTTTCGGATGATGGGAATACTGGCGCATGCGGCGGCTTCATAAAGCAATGGCACTTGATAAGTTTGCTGTAAAGAATAGAGCTCTTCACTATGTTCTGCAATCATCTTTTTATTAGCGGTTACAACGGCTTTCCCCTTCTTTAGAGCATACGAAACTATCTTAAAGGCGGCTTCGGCGTCATCTATAAGCTCTACAATAACATCAATTTCAGGATTATCAAGAAGATCAGCAGGCTTTGTAGTGAAGAAAGAACTATCCAGAATTCTCTCCTTTTTAGAGTCTTTAACACAGATTTTTACTATATCTGCCTTGATGCCCTTTGTTTGGTTTAAAACATGATAAACCCCTTGTCCAACGCATCCAAAGCCAAAAATTCCAAGCTTAATTCTTTTGTTATGGGTCATGACTAAAGGGTATTAAATTTTATTAAGAGCTTGTTTCAAATCATCGATTAGGTCATCTGCGTTCTCAATGCCACATGAAATTCTAATTAAAGAATCATCAATTCCAGCGGCATGTCTCACATCCTGTGGTATGCTTTTATGAGTCATTAAAGCAGGTTGGCAGATAAGCGATTTAACTCCGCCGAGACTTTCCGCCAGTTTAAACAATGTGGTTGATGAGCATACGATAGAACCGGCATCTACAGAATCCGTTTTTAAAGAAAAGGAGATCATTGCGCCAAACCGGCTTTGTTGTTTTTCAGCTATCTCATGATTAGGATGTGTACTTAAACCGGGGTAATTAACCCTTTTTACTAAAGGATGACTCGCAAGGAATTGCGCTACTAGTTCTGCATTGTCACACTGTTTATGAACCCGTAATGCGAGGGTTTCTATTCCCCTAATGGTAAGCCAGGAATCGAAGGGACCGAGTATGGCTCCTGATGAGTTTTGAATAAACTTTATCTGTTCGGCCAACTCGCTGTTTCGGGTGACCACCAGACCAGCTATCAGATCAGAATGTCCGGCTAAATACTTCGTTGCACTGTGAATCACAATATCGGCGCCTAGATCTATAGGGTTTTGAAGTATCGGGGAGGCAAAGGTGTTATCTACCACTAAAAGGGCCCCAATCTCTTGTGCAATTAGAGAAATCTCTTTGATATCGGCTATTTTAAGGGTCGGATTAGTGGGTGACTCTATCCAGATCAACTTCGTCTTATCTGTTACGCTAGCTTTAAGATTTCTTATATCAGAACAATCAACCCGAACCAATTGAATTCCCAGGCGATTATAGATATGGTTAAGCGTACGCCATGTTCCGCCATACAGATCATCTACTGCAACAATTTGATCGCCTGAGTTAAGCAGTTTTATAACTGCATCAATGGCAGCCAGACCCGATGCAAAAGCAAAACCATGTGATCCGTTTTCCAGGGTAGCAATAAGTTTTTCAAGGACAGCCCGAGTTGGGTTATTGGTACGCCCATAGTCAAATCCACGATGCACACCGGGTGAATCTTGAACAAAAGTGGCTGTTTGGTAGATTGGGGTTGAGATGGCACCTGTCAACAAATCAGGTTCGATAGAATGAAGAATTTTTGTCTCTTTTTTCATGGCTAAAGCGTTTTAGAATGGTTAAGCTTATCAGCCAGGTGTCGGGAAGAGACAAAAAAAATCTCCTCCGACAAGTCAGGGGAGATGCATCATTTCCTCATCACATGATTCAGAAACATCACCTGATCTTATCTCTCCCGATCTAACGGGTAGGAATTGGCACCTTGTGATATCACAGGTTGCCAAGGTTTCGCAGGGCCTAATCCCTCCACCTTTCTGGATAAGCGGTTAATCGAATGAACGAGGTTACAAAGTTATATCATTTGTTTTGGAAAAATCAAACATCAACCCAAAATAAACAGAAAAAAAAACATACTCCCCTAAAGTTAAACCATTTACCGGTTAAACGTCTCAAGTAACATTAAAAGCAAAAAGAAGCTATTCCTGATGAACTGCTTTAGCGATAGCTACCAAACGTGACGGATCTTTTTCCGCAATGGTCCCAACAACGACGATGTCGGCACCAGCCTCACATGCTACAATGGCTTGTTCTTCGGTTCTGATACCTCCACCAACAATTATTGGCAAATTAACTGTATTTCTTACTTCTCTAATTAATTCAGCACTTATAGGATTCTCAGCACCGCTACCTCCATCCAGATAGATTACTTGTAACCCAAGCATCTCACCGGCCATTGCAGTACATCCAGCAATCTGCGGCTTATCAGAGGGTATTGGTAAAGTATTGCTCATATATAGGGCTGTGGTACTACGCCCTGAATCAATTAACATATACCCGGTTGCTATGGCCTCCAATCCTGCCTTTTTTATGTACGGCGCTGCAACAACCTGCCTTCCAATTAACATCTCCGGATTTCTGCCAGAGATCAAACTTAGAAACAAAATTGCATCAGCTTTCCCATTTACCTGCATCACACTGCCAGGAAAAAGAATGAGAGGGATAGAACAATTACCTCGTAATGCCTCCAGACATAGATCCATCTGATCATCGCCTATCAAACTACCTCCTACAAATACAAAATCCACCCCTGCACTTTGAGCCGTTTTTGCCATCATCTCAAAATACGAAACACTCCGACCATCAGGGTCGATAAGGACGGCGATCTGCTTTTTTTGAGCTATTGCGGTTTCTTTTATTGACTTCAGTAAGGTCATAAGTACAAATGATTGTTACAAAAATAGTGTTTTGTTCGCTGCAACTAAACATAAACTTCCTATTCTTTTGTATCTGCATTCAACCCTTAATAAAAAAAGGCCTTATTTCTTACATGAAATCATCCTTACTTAAGCCATTCCATCTTTGGATATCTAACTCTAAGTGTAGTCTTCAAGATTAAGGCCTTTCGAGTCTCCCCTATCTCTTCATACCCTTTTATCAACATAACTTTTAAATGAAGAGCATACCAATTACATCGCCCAGAAGGGTCTGCTTCCAGTTGCCGATCGGCCTCCTCCCATAATGCCACTGCTTGCTTTTTATCACCACCAAAAATTGCTGGTCGATAAAAAAGTGAATTTCCTCTCTCAAATAAAACGTATGGATTGTTTAAACCCGATCCCTTAATCTCATCCATCCTATTTGAATAAACTCTTCCATATATAGGTGCTTTAATAGGTTGAATTGATATCTTAAATCCATTTAATCCCGCATACATGCTCATAAGTTCTGGATTAGAAGCATATTTTTTTAACAACTTCTTTAACTCCGCTTCCAAGAGATTAATCTGCTTTTGAGCTAACTCTTCCCTCTTAGTTTCCAACAAAATCCCAATATATCCATATCTAGCCCTTGTATAAACCAATTGGTCGGCTAAATGAAGCGACGTATCTTGAGGAATCTCTGAAATAGCAACCTCCCAATCAGACTTATTCCCAGTTATATAGTCTTCTAACAACCGGCAACTCATCTGCTGTGAGGTCACTTGACCAACCGACCTGTTGATAAAAAACAACATCATCACAAATATCATTAACCCAAATCGATATCCCGACCTTTCCATTGAATCTTCTTTTTAGTCTTTTCTCTCAAATTAATAATTAAAATATGTATCATTACACCCATTTGAACAGGATGCAAAAATAAATTACCAAGAATACTCTGCCCGGCAATAATTGAAGTTAATACCCGATTTAAGATTATAAAAGAGCCTAGAACCAAACCCTGCCATAAATCTATAAAAGGTAATATAACAATAGGCACTATTCCAAATAAAAGAACATACCCAAAAGCTAATAACCTCGAGCCACCAAAAAACTGATGGATATTTTTTGAAAACCCTTTAACTGCGTCCATATATGATGTATACATCCTACATCTAACAGCCCCATGACTCACCATAACCCTCATCCTATAGCCTTTCCTCTTTACCAATCGGGCAATCTTGATGTCTTCAACCACTTCACTTCTTACCAGACTATGCCACCCATTTCTTCGATAGACCTCTGCGTTAAATAGCATCACTTGTCCATTAGCCGCAGCTATTGAGTCATGCTTTAATGAAAATACCATCCTCAGCGGAAGTAATGACAAAAGGATCCAATGCATTAATGGTACGGTTACCCTCTCACCTATACTCTTCATCTCTTGATAAGGAAAAACAGAAACCAAAGAGAGTTTATCTCTCCATAATACTTTGGAAAGAATGAATGAAAGATCAGATGAAATCATAACATCTGCATCTACAAACAACATTGATTCTGCCCTACTCTTCTTTGCCAACTGATGGCAGGCATACGTTTTCCCATTCCATCCACCCGGTAATGGCCTCCCTTCAATCAACTCAATCTTAGAAACTTGTTCCATCGAATTCCTTATTATGGAAGCCGTCTTATCGGTAGAATGATCATCGTAAAAAATAATCTTGTTAAATCCTGCAGCTCCTTTCGTCAATGAGGCCAATAGAGGATTGAGCCTGGTCTCCTCATTTCTCACTGGAATCAAAACATCCGGCAAAGGCTCTTTATCAAAATCCGTATTTCCAATCCTCGGCTTTTCTCGTTCAACCCATGGCCTTGAAATAAGGTTAAAGAGACTAACCATCAGAATTACCGTCTGAAAACTTAATAATAGAATAAAGAGATTGTTCATGGTTCCTGCATTTCAGACATTTCTAAAAACCCCTTGTTATAGGCAGATTCCAGAGCCTCCAAGGTCATATCAGATGATTGATACCATTTTAATCTGATAGTAACTTTAGGTCGAGGCGATGAAAAGTAATCAATAAAAACAAAAGAAAACAAGACATGAAATTGAGAATCCTTTTTTGATGTTAATAGAGATATACCAGATTTAAACTTTATTTCACGCCCATAAATACTTTTTATCTCCCCCTCAGGGAAAATTGTTACTAAGTTATCTCTATTTTTTAACAAGGAAGCGGCATAATTAAACGACTCAAGGATTGAACGCTTACCCGGAGAGACAGGAAACGCTCCAACCTTTTTAAGAAAGGGTCGTTCTTCGATCTGTTCTTTTAACATCATGACATGAAAAGTTTTTCCCAACTTTTTACTTATCAGCCATGCAAAATATCCATCCCACCAACTAAAATGATTTTGCAATAACAGAATTGACCCATTGGGCAACTCCTCTTTAAGATCAATCTTTATAGACTTAAAAAGGAAGAGACCCAGAAACCGGAACCAACCGGTTACCCAACTCAAAGTATACTGGCTTATTTTTTTCTGATCCATTTTACGATGATTATCTGAACTCCAAAAGATAGTAAAGAGATATTACACTATTTAAGTTACCCTTTAAGAAATCTTTTATTTTTAAACTGATCTCTTACTTTTGGTAATTTCCACCATGGTGTGCTCGGACTGTAATGGTGTTCATAATGATATCCGAAAAAGAAGCAGGTAATTAAAGCCAAGAAATCAGAGTAAGGAAAAGATCTCGCTTTATAAGGCTCCATTGAGTGTAAATGTGGTAATTTATGCGGTTGATAGGTTCCGAAATAGAATAATTGAAATGTAGATAGGATTAGCGGAAGAACCCAATAGAGCAGTAATTGTCCCTCTGAAAAAAAGATTAAACCAAGATTAAAGGCAATCGCCATAATCCCTATCTGCCAGATCGTAAGGTACTCTCTCATAAACTTCCACCACCAGATAAAAAAATTCTGCTCAGAAGAAAAGTCAGGATCCAGCTCGGTTCCAGGATGCTCATGATGAACTTTATGTTTTTTGATTAATCGAGGAAACCATAATCCTGCATAAAGGATAGTACTTAGATTACCCAACAAGCGGTTTACCCAACTCTTCTTTGAAATAGATCCATGCATTGCATCATGCGCTACGATAAAAAGACCAACAGAGAGCCAGGTTTGTACCGGGATCACAATAATAGTCCAAACGGATACTAAGTTCCCGGTAGAAATCAGTAACGTGAAAAAAAGGTTACCAATCCATAAAAAGATGATTATTATTGATAGGATGATTCCCATTTGCTAAGTATTATTTGAGGTAACAGATCATTGTCAGGGCGAGAAAGAAACCTACTTGAGATAGAAGTAAAGTAACCGCTAAAGGGTTTCTCATGGCATCAGCCTCTCTTCTTGTAATGGCAAAAACAGGCACAGAGATTAAAAACCATGTAACATAATTAGAAATTGGAATATAAGATTCTTTCCAATTCCACAATCCAATACAGACTGCTCCAGGTTCCATGACTAAATCAAATAAAGTCATTAGAAGAGCACCTAACGGAATGTAATACCATCGATGTTTAACAGAGCGCATAACACCAGAAAAAAGATACCCCAGCATAGCCCATAAGACACCTATCATCAATGGGGTGTTATATACTTTAATGCCTAGAAATGGGCCATACTCATAATCCCCAAAAAGCAATCCGCTGTTTACCCCTACCATTTCGGCAAAAAAACCCAGAAAGAAAACCACCCCTAAGAGTTTTATAACCCTCCACTCTGAAGATTTAGCATACATTACTAATAAACCCACACAGAAAATCAGATGAAAAGGCACCATTCTCTGAAAAAGCGAAATGGTTTCATTAAAAGCAAACCCAGCAACTCCAACAACATGGAGTATAACAATAAAGGCAATAGCCCATTTTGTGGCTGGCAACTTAATTTTTACCTTTCTCATCTTCTTTAATTAGCTTTTCTACAATCTTAGCGGATGCTAAGCAGAGAGGAACCCCTCCACCCGGATGCACACTTCCCCCTGCGAAATAGAGTCCCGGAAACTCCTTTAAAAAATTCGGATGTCTTTTGAATGCCGAATCCATCTTGTTAGAAGCAGACCCATATAGAGCCCCACAAAAACTTCCAGTCGTTGCCTCTATCATCTCCGGAGTCAATACCCTCTCAAATTGAATGAAAGCTGCAACCTCCTCACCTAAGGCTTTAGCCAATTTTTTCAAAATAATAGTTCTGATTCGATCTACCCATACCGACCAATCCTGACCCCTGTGAAAAGGTGCATTAATCATCACAAAAAGATTACTACAATTTGGAGGAGCATCTTCTTTAATCAATACAGAGCTATTATAGACATAAATCGTAGGATCTTCGAAGAGTTTCGTACCAGAACCCAATTCATCGAACTCCTTTTTATAATTATCGGAGTAAAACACATTATGAACATCCAGACTCTTCAATGACTTATTTACCGCCCAATAGAAGATTAAAGCAGATGTTGAAAGCTCTCTCCTAGCCTCCTTTTTGAATAACCTATCATTTCTAAACACCTGCTTATAGAAAGTCCTCACATCAATCGTGTTAATCACCTTATCATAATAGTGAGTGATTTCATTTACGGTTAGAAGCCATCCCTGTTCTTTCTGGTCTAAGTCAGTAACCCTTGAATTAAAAACGAACTCTACTCCGAGCCGTAAAGCCTGCTGATATAATGCATCGACAATACAACGCATTCCTCTATGAGGAAGCCAAGCTCCCAGATTATGTTCTAAATGAGAGATAACTCTTAGAGTGGCTGGGGTTGAATATGGATTACTGCCATTATAGGTTGCATAGCGATCAAATAACAGAACAAGTTTAGATTTACCAAAACGCTTCTCATTATAACGATGTAAAGAGACAAAAGGCTTCAAATGAGTCCATTTATATAGATATTTAAAGTTTCCCCACTTCAAGAGATCCTTTATACGATGTAAGCTACGATAAATAAACACAGGAGCTGTTAACTCCCACAGACTTTTTGTCTCATTGAGGTACTTTTCGAGTAACTCCTTTTCAATATTAAAAAAGGTCGAGGCATCTTCCACAAAAGTTTTGGGGTCTGATGAAGCATTAAAAACGCTTCCGTCAGGAAAGAAATTTCTATGCAGCGTTTTTAATGGATAGGTTTTAAATTTGAGATCATCATCTAACAATTCAAATAGCTGATCAGGTAAAGTGAAAAGAGAGGGACCCATATCGAATCGATAACCCTCCTTTTCAAAAGAGCTCAGTTTCCCGCCATAGGTGTCATTTGACTCCCAAACAACCACTCTTTCTCCAGCCCTGCTAAGACGAATAGCAATTGCTAAGCCAGAGATTCCTGATCCGATAACCGATGTAGCCATTACTTTGTTATTGCTAAAAAAATTTATTTACAATAATAGTAAACAATTTGGCTCCAATTTGTTTAACCCAGATTATGCAGTGGATTGTTCCAGCTGAGGTTTATATTTTTTGATTTTCTGAAAAAGACTATCTATGTAATCACGTTTTGATCCAGAAACTGCCAACATCAGTTTCTTTTGGCGACCAGTCGAGACTAAATAAGCTCCGATTGCAATGCAGCGAAATTTCAGTGTTGGTAATGTGTGCTTTACCTTGCTGACCGCAATTGCATTCCTCACATAACTCATTAGATTATATGCCATCATAGCCCATCGAAACGCAAATTCAGTGGCATGAAGATCCTGAAAACAGAACCCT
>JACCEE011873622.1_pt1 | contig 18766 bp, 13 predicted proteins | sample 7449931 | NCBI WGS metagenome assembly JACCEE01 (sample SAMN15323457, study PRJNA562643) | freshwater metagenome | isolation source: river surface water | place: USA:Blue River Watershed | collected 2017-08-19 | reverse complement strand
TTTTAGATGCTGGGCGTGAACTGTGGAAAGCCTACTTTTCCCACACAGACCCCCGCAATGTCCGCGACGAACTCAAACTAAATCGCCCCGATGTTGGCTGGTATCAAATCCGTAATGCTTTGAAAAAACGCAACGAAAGCGGCGATTTTCTCCCTGTCAGCTTTAATGACTTTGAAAATGCGTATAAAATTTTGACTGAAAAACTACAGCCCTTGGTGTTTGAATTGGGATTTTTGAGAGCGTAAAACTTTTATACGGAGCTTAAAAAATATCTATCATTCTCGGTAAATTGACTTTCCAAACCCAATACGTTACTTTTAAATCATTGTAATGCGTTATTCCATACGCCCCAATCATGAAAACATGCGTTGCGTGCGTCTTAATTACACCCTTCGTGAGGATAGATTTATGCATAAAAAATCACTGCTCAGCCTTGCTATTGCTGCAAGCTTTACCTTAAGCCCTTTAGCGCATGCTGCTGCTACCAAAGTCGAATTAGCCACTGGCGATGAAAAACTCTCCTACCACAATGTGCACGGCAAAGCTTTACAAGAAAAGTTGAAGAAATACAACTTAAATGTAACCTTATTGCCCACGAAAGGCTCTACCGACAACATCCTGAAAATTGAAAACGGCATCGTTGACATGGCACTGGCTCAAGAAGATGTCTATGCAATGGCTTCCGTCAAAGACCCAGAACTTTCTAAGAAAGTAGGCGTTTATGGTCAACTGGATTATGAATGCGTGATCGGTGTCGTCGGCACGGGCGTTGCCTATGACCAACTCTCCAAAGTGCCAGAAAAGGCAGCTTTCGGGGTGGGCGGCGAAGGTTCTGGCAGCAAAGTGACCATCGACTTCTTAGCCAAGAACAGCGAATTCTTCCAAAAAATCGCACAACAACCTGATAACTCCATCACGGGCTTGTCCAAGATTCAAAGCGGCGCGTATGCAGGCATTTTAACCATCACCAAGATTGATGAAAAAAATGAACTGTTGATGGCCGTTGCTAAGCAATACGCTGCCAGCACGCCCTTGTTCAAATTCTTACAAATCGACGATCCTAAATTAGCCGAAGTGAAAATCCCCGGTGTGGATCGCAACTTGTACCGCTTCATGCAAGTCAACGTGCCTGTGCCCGGCACGCAAAAAACCGTGACTTTCCCCACGGTCTGCGTGAGCACGGTGTTACTGGTCAACGAAAAGAAAATGCCTAAAGAAGCCAAAGATTCACTCGCCAAAGCAATGCTCGGTTTAGAACCCCCTAAGTCCAAGATGGGCGAATGGATCGAAAAACCCGGCGAATGGTTGAAGAAGATTCAAAGCGCAGTGCCTAAATAAGGCTGATGCCATGCTTTAGTTAAAACTCAAAGTCCCCCAGTTATTGGGGGATTTTGGTTTTAAGACGCGGTAGGATATGTTCTTTCACTTGTTTGTGAGTATGTCCCAATGAAATATACGACTTTATTAGCGATGTTGTTGTGCAGTCTCCCGCATCTCGCCCACGCAGCCCCTTCAGCCGCTTTGGGCTATGAACCCAAATACAAAGCAGGCTTTAAGCATTTCGACTACGTCAATCCCGACGCGCCCAAGGGCGGTGAATTATTGCTGTCGGGCTATGGCTCGTTTGATATTCTCAATCCGTTTTTATTAAAAGGCTTACCCGTCGGCGGCACTGGACTGATTTTTGAAAGCCTGATGCATCGCAGTTTAGATGAACCTTTTAGCGTTTACGGCTTGTTAGCAGAAGATATTCAGCTCGCCGACGATAAACTTTCCGTCACTTTCCGTCTCAATCCAAAAGCGCGTTTTTCCGATGGCAGTGAAGTCACCGCTGAAGATGTAAAATTCAGTTTTGATACCCTGAAAAGCCCCAAAGCGCATCCACAGTTCCGCATTTACTGGTCAGATATTCAAGATGCGGAAGTAATTGATAAGCGCACCGTGCGTTTCAAATTTGCCAAAGTGAACCCTGAGTTACACTTAATCGCAGCCGACATGAGCATTTTTTCTAAGAAATCGGTGGGCGATAAAGCATTTGATAAAATCGTCACTGAACCCTTAGTTGGCTCTGGACCGTATGTAATTGAAAAATACGACGCGGGTAAAAACATCACCTACAAGCGCAATCCTGATTATTGGGCAAATGATTTAAACGTGCGGCGCGGCACGCATAATTTTGACCGCATCACCATGAAATACTACAAAGACACGAATATTGCTTTAGAAGCCCTCAAAGCAGGTGAATTTGATTTCATTGCCGTCTCCAACTCCAAAGAATGGGCGCGGGAATATGTGGGGTCGAAATTCGACAGCGGTGAAATTAAAAAAGAAGAATTGCCGCACAAGAATAATGCAGGGATGCAGGGCTTTGTGTTTAATCTGCGCCGTGAGTTATTTAAAGATGTCAAAGTGCGCCAAGCGATTAATCTCGCCTATGATTTTGAATGGGCGAATAAAAACCTGTTTTATGAGCAATATGCCCGTTGCGACAGCTATTTCAGCAACAGCGAGTTAGCGGCGCGCGGCTTGCCCAATAAAGAAGAACTGGCTTTATTAGAACCCTTCCGCGAGCAATTGCCCAAAGAAGTGTTTACGCAAACGTGGACTCCTGTCAACACCAATCCACCCAATACCTTACGGGATAATTTGGTCAAAGCCAAAAACTTGCTCACGGCGGCGGGCTGGAATTTGAAAGACGGCATTTTGCAAAATGCGCAGGGACAAAAGTTCACCTTTGAAGTGTTGCTGAACGAAAAAGGTTTCGAGCGCATTGTCGCGCCTTTTGCGCATAATTTGGAAAAGCTGGGAATTAAAGTGACTTATCGCACAGTTGATCCCGCGCTTTACCAGCAACGTTTGGACAGTTTTGATTATGAAATGACCGTGGTCGTGTTTGGACAATCACAATCTCCAGGCAATGAATTAATGGCAATGTGGCATTCCAGTTCTGCCAAACAGGAAGGCAGTAATAATTCTGCAGGCATCCAAAATCCCGTGGTTGACGCGCTGATTGAAAAAGTGGTTTACGCGCCCAACCGTCAAAGTTTGCTCAATGCGGTACACGCACTGGATCGGGTCATGCTTCATGAGGAATATGTCGTGCCCAATTGGTTCACGCCCGTGCACCGTATTGCGTATTGGAACAAATTCGGACAGCCCAAAACTCGCCCCTTGTATTATCAAGCCGCCGCATGGATGCTAGAAACTTGGTGGAAAAAGTAAGCTGTTATGAAGCTGTTAGTGGGGATTTTGGCGTTGTTGCTGGCGGGCGTGCAAATGCACTTATGGTGGGGCAAAGGCAGCGTACAAGAGTTGCATAATCTGCAATTTCTGGTGCAGCAACAACGCGCCCAAAACTTGGTTTTAAAACAGCGCAACGCCAGTTTAAATGCCGAAGTGGCTGATTTAAAACTGGGTGTCGAAGCCTTAGAAGAACACGCTCGGGTTGAACTCGGCATGATTAAACACGGGGAGATTTTTTATCAACTGCTCGAATGATTCATCTGCGCCGCGTTATTGGGTGATTATCCCAGCGGCAGGTATTGGAACACGCATGGGAGCGGAATGTCCGAAACAATATTTATTATTGTCTGGGATTCCGATTTTACAACGCACGTTACAGCGGGTTGCCTTGCCCGAAATTGCAGGCATTGTGCTTGCCTTGGCAGCAGATGATCCGTATTGGGACAGCTTACAATTGGATTTACCCGTGCCTTTACATCGCGTGACGGGTGGCAAAGAACGCTGTCATTCGGTGTTCAACGCGCTGCAATTTCTACAAACTCATGCTCAGCCTGATGATTGGGTCTTAGTGCATGATGCCGCGCGTCCTTGTGTGCGCCGTGCGGATATTTATCACTTAATCGAACAAGTGCAAACCAGTCGCAGCGGCGGCTTACTGGCTACGCCTGTGCGCGACACCATGAAACGCGCTGATGCCACAGGGCACGTCGCGGAAACGGTTAGCCGTGAGCAACTTTATCATGCACTCACGCCGCAAATGTTTCGTTTTCAGGTCTTGCAGCGTGCATTAATGTTGGTGTTGGCAGAGGACGGCATTGTCACGGATGAAGCGCAAGCAGTTGAAATCTTGGGCTATCCCGTGCAATTGGTTTGTGGACATGCGGACAATTTGAAAATTACCCATCCGCATGATCTCAGTTTGGCGCAACTTTATTTACAACAGCAAGCAGCGGATGATGAAAGTTAAAACAGGTTTAGGACAAGACAGCCACCGCTTTGAACCTGAAAATCAGGGAAAAGCGTTGGTGTTGGGCGGGGTGATATTTCCCGAACATGCTCCCTTGCAAGGCAACAGCGATGCTGATGTGGTTTTGCACGCTTTGGCGAATGGCATTTCTGGGGTCACGGGGGTGAATATTCTTGGCAAAATCAGTGATGATTTGTGTTTGAAACAAGGCATTACCGACAGCCAGGTTTATGTGCAAGAGGCATTGAAATATTTAAATGGCTGGGAAATTAGCCATGTTTCTTTCAGTATCGAATGCCAAACTCCGAAAATCACCCCAAAAATTGCGGAAATGAAAACCGCGATTAGCGGCTTATTGGGCGTGGATTTGTCCGATGTGTGCATCACAGCCACCACGGGCGAGGGTTTAACGGATTTCGGGCGCGGCTTGGGAATTCAGGTGTTTTGTGTGGTGACGATGTGTAAGGCTTAATCAAGTAAATTCTTGATTTTTCCTTGATAAACAAAATGATAGTGTATGTTGTCAAAAAAGCTAATTGTAGGTGCGAATTTATTCGCATGAATTTTTAATTCGAGAGCGTTGTGCGAATGAATTCGCACCTACAATCATTCGTTAAATTGGACGTTTAAACTGACAACTAAGCCCCATCCTTACTTTCTAATTCCGTGACCCCGTTCCAAGTTTGATCATCCCCAAAACGTTGCCAATATTGTGAACGTTTCAAGTAAATTTTTGCAGCTTTATCATTCGGATAGCGGTCAACACAACGTTGAAATAAAGATTCGGCATAATCAAAATTGCGGCGTTGATAAGCGACAAAAGCATCGGTAAACAGTTCCAAAGTGGCAAGTTTCGCCTCCCGAATTTCAGGCAAATTCCCATCAAGCACTTCAAACACAATCACAGGTTGAGATTTGCCCTTCACTTTCACTTTATCGACAATCCGAATTGCATATTCACTGACATCAACCAAACGGTTATAGGTATGCTCAGTAATCAGCAAAGTCGCGCCGTACATTTTAGTCATACCTTCAACCCGTGAAGCGAGATTCACCGCATCACTGATCACCGTGCCATCCATACGATTTTCACCGCCAATCGTGCCCAACATCAGCGTGCCGGTGTGCAAACCAATCCCAATATCAATCAGTTCGGTGTTGGCATCTTGACGAGCTTTATTAAATTCACTCAGGGTGCGCAACATATCAATCGCACCGCGTACCGCATCATCTGCACTGTGGGGAAATAATGCCATAATCGCATCCCCAATATACTTATCAATAAAGCCATGATGCGACAATACCACGGGTTCCATCTTGCTCAGATAGGAATTGATAAAGCGGAAATTTTCCGTTGGGGTCATTTTTTCAGAAAGCGCGGTGAAGGCACGAATATCAGAAAACATAATCGTCATTTCTTTCTGAACATGATCGCCGAGTTGCACATCAACAATGCTAAGTTTTTGTAAGAAACTCAAGAACTCACGCGGCACAAAACGACTATAAGCTTTGTTTTGAATTTCTAATTCTTGTTTACTTTCTTCAAGCGCGAGCTGGGCTTGTTTCAGCTCGGTAATATCGCTGATAATCCCCGTAAACATGCGCTGTTCTTTCAACCGCAACTCACTCACGGCAAGATAAATTGGGAAAACACTGCCATTTTTATGCTGTGCTACAATTTCGCGTCCAGCGCCAATAATATGTTGTTCACCCGTTCTAAGATAATTTTTTAAATATTCATTATGTCGGCTGTGATGCGGTGATGGCATCAAAATACTCAAATTTCGCCCTAACAACTCATCCATTTCATAGCCAAACATGTGAGCAAGCGCGGGATTCAGCAATTGAATAATGCCACATTCGTTGATCATCACAATGCCATCGACTGCGGTATTCACAATTGCACGGAAACGCTGCTCACTTTCATACATCGCTTGCTCGGCCTGCAAACGTGCGGTGATGTCAGTTGCGAGCACAATCACCCCAATCACATTGCCATCTTCATCGATGTGCGGCACTTTATCTAATTGAATAGTCAGAGATTCACCACGGGCACTGCACACTTCCGCAAGCACGCCTAATTTAGGTTGTTTGCTGTGCACAACTTCCAAATCGTCTTTAAACCAATTTTCGGTATGTTGCGGAAATAATTCAGAAAGATGATAACCTTGTGGAGATTCAGGATGCACGCCACTCAATTCTGAAGCTGCTTTATTCATCCATAAAATACGATTCTCAGTGTCCTTGCGCCAAATAAATGCAGGCACAGAATCAAAAATCGTTTGTTGAATTACTTGTTTTTTACGAATTTGAATTTCAATTTCACGGCGCACCGCGATTTCTTGCGACAAATGGGTATTGAGATTTTTCATCTCATCCAAGGTAATCGCGAGATTAACGTTAGTTTTATAAAGCTCTGCGGTGCGTGAATCGATCAGTTCTTCTAATTCGGATTGAGCACGGTGCACCCGTTCAATCATGCCATTGAACAAACGCGCCAACTTACCCACTTCGTCAAAACTGGTGACTTCAGCACGGGCATAAATATCCCCATCTTCAATGCGTTGGATAGTATTGCTTAGCATTTCAATTGGACAAGAAAGCCGTCGCGCCAGCAAAAACGTGCCACCCAATCCAAATAAAATGCTGAAAATTCCACCCACAATCAAGGAGTACTGCATGTTTTGCTGAATGCGTGCAAACACTTCGTTTTGATCGACCTTGACTACTAAACCCCAATCAATTGCCGCCGTAATTGGTACGGGACGATAAATCGCCAACACTTCTTGGTCACGATAATCTTTTGCCGTCACTGTGCCTGCTTGAGCCGCGCTCACCAGTGGATATAAGGCTTGATTTAATCCGTCAGACAGGCTGCCGCTGACTTTGTTATCCGTCACAGCATATTTTAAGGAACTCAATAATTTCATGGCACGGGTCATCAACACCGCTTCACTACTTTTGCTATTTTGAATACTAAGCAATTGATTTAATTCTTGATTACTGATATTTAAAATTAACACCGCAACTTTGCTGGACTCACCTTGTGGGGCAGGAATGTGGCGTGCGATGAACAAACCTAAATGCTCGTGCTGTAATTTGGTATCAATCAGTCCGTTATTGCTGGGCGACATAATTGCGCGGAAAAAGGGTTGGGCTGCGATATTTTGCCCAACTTCCGTCATATCACTAGAGACGATAATGTCGCCCGTGTTGGGGTCAATTAATTGCAGTGAGGTATAGGCTTGGTAAGTATTTTTAATCAGTTGCAAATGCTGCGTCATCGCTTCATGCAGCGCGATACGGGTCAGTGCAGGAACGAGCTTGTCGTGATGAGCGCGAATTTCGGGGAGTTGTTGAAACAGGGCATGCACATTCTGTTGAAATAGTAAGCTGTCAGATAGCACCTGCGCATCATATAAGCGGTATTGCAACCATGTACGCAAGATAGCTTGTTTGGTGTCAGCAATTTCACTTAATTGCTCGAAAACTTCAGCGCGTCGTTGCGCATATTCGCCCTTAAAAGCACTCCAAGGCAAACCATAAGAACGGATGACCCCTGCAACAATCAGAATAATAGCAAACAAAATTCCAAAATAGACCATCATTTTGGATTGTAGACTAAAACTGATTTTACGGAGTTTACCGAGACGTTTAGGGATGTTTAACACCATCTAACCCAGTCATTGCGTGCCTGCTTATCATAATGAAAAATCATTACACAATACGGGATATAATCCCAAATGCAATTCTAGGACGGTTAGACCATCCTAACCCGTCATATAGGACAGCGATAATCGTGCCAAGACCTATTCAAGCTTCTGAAAAGGTCTTGCTGCGCTTTAATCAACGCGCCGTTTATTCAACAGCCGTCTCAATGTCTGTCTCAAGATCGCCTTCAGGAACATCGACTTCTAAAATGCTTTCGATGCCCACTAAATATTCACCGTCTTCCATATTAATCAGTGTCACGCCTTGGGTATTGCGTCCCACCACAGAAACCCCAGCGGCGGGGGTACGCACTAAACGTCCACGATCACTGATTAACATAATATCGTCTTCGTCTAACACTTGAACCGCGCCCACCACTAAGCCATTGCGTTCCGAGGTTTTAATTGCAATCACGCCCTGCGTACCACGTCCTTTGGTGGGGTAATCGCTGAGCGGTGAACGTTTGCCAAAGCCGTTGGCGGTGGCGGTCAGAATCGTGGTTTCTTCTTTGGCATTGGCAATGATTAAAGACATGACGCGATCTTTATCTGCTATCAAACGAATGCCACGCACCCCGCAGGCATTACGCCCCATCGAGCGCACTGCACTTTCATTAAAACGCACCGCTTTGCCCTGTTGACTAAATAACAGCACTTCGCGTTGTCCGTCAGTAATCGCAACACCGATGAGCTGATCATTTTCTTCTAAACCAATCGCGATAATCCCTGAACTGCGCGGGCGGGAGAAATCAATAAGCGGGGTTTTTTTAACCGTGCCTTGTGAAGTCGCCATAAACACATATTGCTCGGCGGTGAATTCGCGCACGGGCAGAATTGCGGTGATGCGCTCGCCTTCTTGCAAAGGCAATAAATTCACCATCGGCTTGCCGCGTGCGATACGGCTCGCTTGTGGCAAATCATAAACTTTTAACCAGTACACTTGCCCGCGACTGCTGAAGCATAAAATGGTGTCGTGGGTGTTGGCGATGAATAATTTATCAATGAAATCTTCATCTTTCATCGCGGTTGCACTCTTGCCTTTGCCCCCACGACGCTGCGCGGCATAACTGCTGAGTGCCTGCGATTTAACATAGCCCGCGTGCGACAAGGTCACTACCATGTCTTCTTGGGTAATTAAATCTTCCAAATTCAAATGCTTTTGGTCGTACACGATTTGCGTGCGGCGTTCATCGCCATATTCTTCACGCACTGCCAGCAATTCGTTACGAATCACTTGCATTAAACATTCACCGCTGCCCAAAATGCGCATTAATTCAGCAATTTGGTTCAGCAATTCACGGTATTCAGTGAAAATTTTATCTTGTTCCAAGCCCGTTAAACGTTGCAAGCGTAAATCTAAAATTGCTTGTACTTGGGTGTCAGATAAACGATAGCCTGAAGTTTGCAAACCAAACTGTGGGCTTAATTCCATCGGACGTGCATTTTCTGCATTTTCCAACAGTTCGGAAACATTGCCCACCGTCCACACTTGCTTAGTCAAGCCTTCACGGGCTTCCGCGCTGGTTTTTGCCGCACGGATTAATTCAATCATCGGTTCGATATTGTTCAGCGCAACCGCTAAACCTTCCAAAATATGGGCGCGGTCGCGGGCTTTGCGTAATTCAAATAAAGTGCGGCGCGTAACTACTTCGCGGCGATGGCGTAAAAATGCTTCTAAAATCGGTTTTAACGCCAACACACGCGGCTGTCCATCAATCAAGGCAACCATGTTGATTCCGAACACGGTTTGCATTTGGGTGTGCTGGAATAAATTATTCAGCACCACTTCTGCCATTTCCCCGCGCCGCAATTCCACCACGATACGCACGCCGTCTTTATCTGATTCGTCGCGTAATTCGGTGATGCCTTCGAGTTTTTTCTCTTTGACCAGTTCTGCGATTTTTTCAATCAAACGCGCTTTATTGACTTGATACGGCAATTCAGTCACGACAATTTTTTGTTTGCCGTTGTCTTCGTCTTCAAAATGGGTGCGAGAACGAATATACACCCGTCCGCGTCCCGTATGATACGCATCGATAATGCCTTCCACGCCGTTGATAATTGCGGCGGTGGGAAAATCGGGGGCTTTGATGTGCTGCATCAAACCTGCAACATCTAAGCTGGGATCATCAATCAAAGCGATACAAGCATTGACCACTTCTTTCAGATTGTGCGGGGGAATATTGGTTGCCATCCCGACTGCAATCCCGCTTGAACCGTTGATTAACAGATTCGGTAAGCGTGTCGGAAACACCGTGGGTTCTTGCTCAGATTCGTCGTAGTTGGGGACGAAATTCACGGTATCTTTATCAATATCCGCGATTAATTCGTGAGCAATTTTTGCCATCCGCACTTCGGTGTAACGCATTGCCGCAGGCGCGTCAGCATCGATTGAACCGAAGTTCCCTTGACCGTCAACAAGGGTATAGCGCAGAGAAAAGGGCTGAGCCATACGCACGATAGTGTCATAGACGGCAGTGTCACCGTGTGGGTGATATTTACCGAGCACATCACCGACCACGCGCGCCGATTTCTTATAAGGCTTATTCCACACGTTGCCCATTTCGTACATAGCAAACAGCGCGCGCCGATGCACAGGTTTTAACCCATCACGCACATCGGGCAAGGCTCTCCCAACGATCACGCTCATGGCGTAATCGAGATAGGATTGTTTCATTTCCTCTTCGAGGCTGACGGGGAGGACTTCTTTTGCGAACTGACCCATGTTTTTCCCTGCAACTGATCATAATTTAATGCCGAATTTAGCCCCTAAGTATAGCACAAAGCGGTTTGACTGACGGGGCTAATCTCGTAGCGTGAACTCTGGCAATTCAAGGCTCAATCGGGGTTGCTGGCCTAGAATTTTTGCGACTAACCTTGTCATCGATTTGACCTTTACGTCAAGTATAATTTTTAGTATGATGCAATGCAGCATAAATTTGTAGTAACTCCCTATCTACTTGCTAAACCAAGGAATTTTACCATGGCGCACTCTGAAAATACGCTCGCTGCGCAAGCCGCTGATCCTTACGAAATGTTTAATACTGTGCTTCATATTTTTCAACACTCTCAAGAGTTATTATTACGTCAACTCCAAAAACGTCCTGAAATTCTTGACGGCAAATTGCCTGAAGTTAATCTCGATCCCTTAAATATTCATGAAGCACTGCAACAATTGGCAATGCAATTTGTGGTTGATCCTAAAAAAGTGATCAATGCTCAAATCGGTTGGTGGACAGATTACTGGAAATTGTGTGGCAATGTTGCCTTACAAATGCAAGGTAAAGAGGTTAAACCCTTAATTCAAGCAGATAAAAGTGATCGTCGCTTTAAGCATGAAGCTTGGGAAGATCAAGCCATGTTTCAGTTCATCAAACAATGGTATTTGATGAATGCGCGTTGGTTGCAAAATACTTTACGTCAAGCGGATTTAGAATCTATCGACGCACGCAATGCCAAAAAAGTGGATTTTTACACCCGCCAGTTAATCGATGCGCTCGCCCCCACCAATTTCTGGATGACCAATCCTGAAGTGCTGTATGTCACTGTGGAAAGCGGTGGTAAGAATTTGCTGAAGGGCTTGAGCAATTTCCTCGAAGATTTAAACCGTGGCAAGGGTCAGCTCAATATCAAAATGACTGACTTGGATGCTTTCAAACCCGGTGAAAATATTGCAGTCACCAAGGGGAAAGTGGTTTACCAAAATGATTTAATGCAGTTGATTCAATACACGCCGTCCACGGGCGAGGTTTACAGCAAGCCTTTGTTAATTGTTCCGCCTTGGATTAACAAGTTCTACATTTTGGATTTGCGTGAAAAGAATTCCTACATCAAGTGGGCCGTTGACCAAGGACACAGCGTGTTTGTGATTTCTTGGATCAATCCTGATTCCAACTTAGCGCACAAAGGTTTTGAAAATTATATGTTAGAAGGGCCTTTGGCGGCGTTGGATGCTATTGAACAAGCCACGGGTGAAAAAGAAGTCAATGCGGTGGGTTATTGTTTGGGTGGCACGCTGCTGGCGAGCACTTTGGCATACATGGCAGCGAAGAAAGATGAACGCATCAAGAGCGCGACTTTCTTCACCACTTTATTAGATTTCAGCAATTCTGGCGAATTGGATGTGTTCATCGACGAAGCTCAAATTAAGTCGATTGAAGACAAGATGAGCGAGAAAGGTTATTTAAATGGCAGTGATATGGCAACCACGTTTACCATGTTACGCGCCAATGATTTAGTCTGGTCTTTCCACGTCAATAATTACTTGATGGGCAAAGAAGCCAGTGCGTTTGATTTACTGTACTGGAATTCAGATTCAACCCGTATGCCTGCCAAGATGCACAGCTTCTATCTGCGCAATATGTATCAAAACAATCGGTTGAAAGACCCGAACGGCATTACTTTGAACGGCGTGGGCATTGATTTACGCAATGTGAAAGTGCCTGTCTATTTCATCTCCGCGATTGAAGATCATATCGCCCCTTGGAAAGGCACTTATTTAGGCTCGCAATTGTTCTCTGGCGATGTGAAATTTGTGTTAGGCGGTTCAGGACATATTGCAGGGATTATTAACCCACCCGCTGCAAACAAATATTTCTACTACACCAATCCCACGGTGAAAGGTGTCGCTGATTCTGATGCGTGGTTAAAAGGCGCAACCCAACAAGCAGGTTCTTGGTGGAATGATTGGTCTGGCTGGGTTGGCAAATTTGCAGGTGAAAAAATTGCCGCTCGTGTGCCCGGTGCTGGTAAATTGCCTGCTTTAGAAGATGCGCCTGGCAGCTATGTGAAAAAGCGTGCGCTGGTTGATTAATTAACCATGCTTTTGAAAAAGCCCCGCCCAATTTCAAAGTTAGGCGGGGCTTTTTTTATGGTTCATGCCCCAAAGCGCGTATAACAAGATGCATGTTTAGCCCATTGAAATCCCCAATTTCTAGCCACTCAGTGTCTTTAAAACAAGCTGAGTTCGGAATAAGAAGCGTTTTTAGGCAGTCATTAATGATGAGCTTAGGGCGTGTCATCAATTAGACCCCAACTGCGCCCCAACCCCCTAAAGGGGGCTAAACATTAAAACTAGCCCCCTTTAGGGGGTTGGGGGCTTCTTTAAAGACTTTTAAACACGCTACTTTTTGTTAAAACTTAATTGATGACACGCCCTAGCTTTTCAGAAATATCAATCTCAGGGACTACGTTGTCTGATCATTACAAGCTAAAATGGCGGATATTTTAGACATTCCCTCATGGGATATGATGATGAAGAAATTACTAGGTTTATTGCTGCTAAGCGTCTCGGTTTTTGCCGATGATGAAACCAGTGCATTGTTATTGGCTCAAGAGCGCGATAGATTGATTGTCGGGGTGAAAACAGATGCCCGCTTGTTTGGGTTTAAAGAGCCAACGACGGGAGAAATCAAAGGCTTTGATGTTGAACTTGCAGGCGCAATCAGCCGTTATTTATTGGGTGATGAACATAAGCTTGTGTTGAAATCGGTCAGTGCTCAAACGCGATTTCCTATGTTACAAAATGCTGAAGTTGATATATTAATTGCAACCGTTTCAATCACCGAAGAACGCAAGCATCTTGCTGATTTTTCAGACAGTTATTTTGAAGTCGGTGAATCGATTTTAGTGGATAATCATTCAAAAATTACCCATTTAAATGATTTAGCGCATAAAAAAGTTATTGTGGTGAAAGGTACGCACGCAGTTACGGTTTTACCCCAGCAAATACCCAGCGTGAAACTATTACAATATGATAATTATATTGAAGCAATCAAAGCCTTGCGTAAAGGCGAAGGGGTGGCCTTGGTCACAGGCAGTGGTATTTTAATGGGGATTCAGAAAGATAATCCTGATTTACAGATGGTGGGCGGTTTTTTCACTTTTGAATCGTACGGAATTGCGGTGCGCAAAGGGGATAGCGTCATGCTTGACGCAGTGAATACTGCCTTGCGGAAAATTCGGGCTTCAGGGGAATATAATACGCTGTATCAAAAATGGTTTGGGGACCTGGTTGAAAAAGAATATGAGCGATTTTATCAGCAGAAATTTGGGCATTTATTCAAGTAATTTCTAAAAAATAAACTGCTTAATTATTTTCTATGCGCAACTTCAGATTTTTCACCCGTTTTGAGGAAGAAGATTGAGGGATTTAAAAATTGCTATGAGCTGGAATTTCCCTCAATATTTCTCGCTCACAAGGGCAGGAATCATTAAATAATCAACGCATATCCGAAGTTTTTCTTAAAACGTGCTTTAAACAATTCCAAGGTAAAATTATGATTTTGCGTGCCGTGATGTTCGACTTTAATCGCGCCCATCAAGGAAGCAATACGTCCCGTGGTTTCCCAATCAATATCTCTGATTAAGCCATAGACCAAACCTGCACAATACGCCGCGCCGCAGCCCATGCGATCATTAACCGCTTTGGCGGCTGCTGCTGGAATTTGGTAACGGGTTTCATTCGAGTAAATCAGCGAACCTTCTGCCCCAATAGTGACAATTAAAGCTTGCACCCGTTGCGCCACCTGCTGTGGGCTTAAACCCAGACGCTTTTGCATAATTTGCCATTCGCTGCGATTGACTAAAATCCACGTCGCTTGCTCTACAAATTTCATCAGTTCATCGCCGTCTAAATCTTGAATACTTTGTGCGGGATGAAACACAAACGGAACATTGGCTTCAACCAGTTCTAGGGCGTGTTTTAACATCGCTTCCGTATTGTCAGCGGTGATGACACCCACATCGAAATGGGCATTGTGCGGCACGCGGTTAAACTGAGAAAAACTCATCGCCCCAGGATGAAACGCAGTGATGTGGTTATCATCCATATCAATGGTGATGAAGTTTTGTGGGGTATAGCAATGTTCCATCACAGAAATATATTGCCGCGAAATCCCACAGGTATCCAACCAGTCGCCATACTGATGAAAATCCATGCCCACGGTCGCCATTGGTAAAGTTTTCTCGCCCAACAATTTCAGGTTATATGCAATATTACCTGCATTCCCCCCAAACTGACGGCGAATGTCGGGCACGAGAAAACGCACATCCAATGCTGGCATATTCGATTGTAGATGATGTTTAAATTTATCGTTAAACACCATCACAGTATCGTAACTGAGAAAGCCGCAGATAAGGGCAGACATCAAAATGCTTCCTAAAAATAATGCAATGTTTCAATCCACGCCTAACCGCTCGCTGTCGAATCACAAAGCCATCGACAGAGAGCGGTCAGAGATTTATTTTTAAAACTCAATCAATACAAACTTTTTAGAGTCTGTCCTATTGATAAATATATTTCTGATATCTCTAATTAGAACCAGCATTCACAAATAGTTTGGTGAGCATAGCGCAATTTTATACTATTTAAGCAGGCTTGGTTAATTTGCTGCACCCATAGCCTGCATTATCGCAATTTCAGCACCAGATTTATACGCACTACGCGCTCCTACACACGAAGATTGTGCTGATGCTGAAACTCACCGCTGACAACTAACTACAACATCAATTCATAACCGAAGTTTTCTTGAAAACGTGCTTTGAACTCGTCCAAGGTGAAACTGTGGTTTTGTGTGCCGTAATGTTCAATCTTGATTGCACCCATCAGCGAGGAAATGCGCCCCGTGGTTTCCCAATCAATATCATTCATCAGACCATACAATAAACCGCCGCGAAACGCATCGCCACAACCAGTAGGGTCATATACATTGTGCGGTTTTGCCGCAGGAATTTCATGCACAGCATCAGCGGTGTAAATCGTAGAGCCTTGACCGCCTTTGGTGATGATTAAAGCTTTGACGCGTTCACGCATTTGTTCAGGGGTAAGCCCCGTGCGTTGTTGCATCAGTTGCCATTCATAATCATTCACAATCACCCAGGAAGCTTGCTCGACAAAAGCTAATAAATCATTACCGTCAAACATCGGCAAGCCTTGACCTGGGTCGAACACAAACGGAATGCCCGCACTGTGGAATTGCAAAGCGTGTTCAATCATGCCCTCGCGCCCATCAGGCGAGATAATGCCAACCTGTACCCCTTTCGCATTACTGACTTTGTTCAAGTGAGAATGACTCATTGCGCCAGGATGAAATGCGGTGATTTGATTATCATCCATATCGGTGGTGATAAAAGCTTGTGCGGTGTAAGAATTATCCACCACTAGCACATGCTCACGCGATAAACCGCATTTATCCATCCATTCAGCATAGGGCGCGAAATCTTTGCCCACGGTTGCCATCGCCTGCGCTTTGCCACCGAGCAGATTTAAATTATACGCAATATTGCCTGCACAGCCGCCAAATTCGCGGCGCATGTCGGGCACGAGAAAGGAAACGTTCAGAATGTGAACGTGTTCGGGCAAAATATGATGTTTAAATTTATCATTGAATACCATGATGGTATCGTAAGCATAAGAACCGCAAATCAATGCAGACATCGTGTACTCTCTATAAAAGCTGAAAAAAGACGGGTTGTAAATTCGATAATGCTGAAATTCTATAGGAATTACGAGAAAATGCACCTGTTGGCTGAAAAAATACTCAGTTTTAGCCATATTATTCGCCAATAAATACCCGTGTTCCGACTTTGACCTGTTCAAATAAATGAATTAATTCCGCATTATGCAGCCGTATGCAGCCTTTAGAATTTGCCACCCCCAGCGTGACCGTGTCAGGTGTGCCGTGCAAATAAATAAAACGCCGTAAGGTATCCACCGCCCCATAACGATTTTTCCTAGGCTCTAAGCCGCCTAGCCATAAAATACGGCTCAGAATCCAATCGCGTTCTGGGAATTGGGCTTGCAATTGCGAATTATAAATTTCGCCCGTGGCGCGTCGCCCAACAAAAACTGAGTTTTCAGGACAGCCCTCCCCAATTTTTGCCTTAATCACCAACCAGCCACGCGGCGTGCAACCGCTGCCATAGGTTTCGCCCGCGCCATTTTTGCCTGTGGACACTGGACATTCAAATAATACTTGACTATTTTCTATAAGAAATAAGCGTTGTTGTGCCAAACTTATTTTCAAATAAGCCTGGGTGGGAATAGGAAATACTGCGTTGATAAGGTCGGGAGACAAGATAAAATTCTCGATTGATGTTTCAATCCACATCCAACCTGTCGATGACATTCCACAAGGTCGGTGAAACTTATATGAAAGCTGAGAAAACTGCTTGCGAGAAAGACGATGCCTGTGGCAACATGTCTCAATCCACATTCAATCTCATCTGTCGAGTGCTCATCGGCAGGGAGAGGTCGGCGGATTCTCTCCGTAAACGAAGAGGTTGCTAAAAAAGGATAACATGCGAACGCGTGTTGACACAATTGAACTATCCCCCTGAAGGGGGAGGTTTCAGACCATCAAGCAAAGTGGATGAAACCGCTGCAGTTAATAATTTTAATACGCTTTTTACACACTGTATGCAGGAGGATATTATGACGCTGAAGGAATTGCTGAATAAGAAAACGGGCGCATTGGAAACCATTGACCCTTCAAAAAGTCTGTTGGCAGCAGTACAAAAAATGTGTGATCTGAAAGTGGGTGCACTGTTAGTACAAAATGCCAGCGGTGACATCGTAGGGATTATCACAGAACGCGATATGTTACGTTTTTGTGCAAATCGCTCCACAGAATTGGCAACGATTTTGGTTGAAGAAATTATGACCAGTCACTTGTTGTTTGGCACGCCGAGCACCAGTTTAGACGACGCGCTGACCATTATGAGTGATAAACGTTTCCGTCACTTGCCCGTTGCTGAAAATGGCAAAGTGATGGGGTTGGTTTCTATCGGTGATTTGGTGAAAGCCAAGCTCGACGAAGCTGCATTTGAAGCGAAGAACTTACGCGATTATATCGCACAATAAATCGTTATTTGTCTGAATTCCCCTCTCACAATGACCCCAATAATTACTATTTTTGTAAATTATTGGGGTCATTGTATTTTTGGGAGTTCTGAAGCCGTGATCTTAAAATAAGAGGCGGTCTTAATCTTCAGTAGTAGGGTGGAATAGCGTAGCGTATTCCACCTTAGAAACGAGATAACTCTAGGCGGGCATTGCTCACGCCTTTGACGACCGCCACAAGGTCGCAAAATAAATGCCTGTGAACACCAATCCCACGCCAATATAATGATAGTTAAAAAGTTTTTCGCCTAAAAAAACGCTGGAAAACAGCGTGCCAAAAACGGGTAATAAATGTAAAAATTGTCCTGCACGGTTTGCCCCGACTTCGTGCACCGCCCGATTCCAGAAAATATACGCGACTAACAAGGGAAAAATTGCGGTGTAAGCAATGCCGAGCAGGGCGGGCGTGGAAAGTTCCCAGTGCATACCGTGTTGCAACTCCCATAAATATAAGGGGGTTAATGCCAATGTTCCGACCAACACCAAGCCACCGAGAAATGCCAGCCAATGTAAGGCGGCGGGTCTCCAGCGCAGCAATACAGAATATAAAGCCCAATCCAGCACCGCCGCTAACATCCACAAATCGCCTTGGTTTAGGCTTAATCCCAAGATGTTTTCTAAATGTCCGTGGCTGACAATGAATATTACGCCCGCCAGTGAAATCGTGACTCCTATAAATTGCATTAAGCTGATGGTATGGCGCAACACGATGAAAGACATCAGAATAATCACAATGGGTGTCGTAGACATCAGCAGCACGGCATTGGTGGCAGTGGTAGATTGTAATGCGAAATAGGCGAAGGTATTGAAACCTGCCACGCCCAAAGTGCCCAAGGTGATAATAATCACCGCGTGGCGGCGCATAATGTGAAATTGCTGTTTGATATGGGGCAGGGCGAAGGGCAGAATAATGATTAAGCCCAGCAAGGTGCGCCAAAAAGAAAG
>JACCEE010038756.1_pt1 | contig 18773 bp, 16 predicted proteins | sample 7449931 | NCBI WGS metagenome assembly JACCEE01 (sample SAMN15323457, study PRJNA562643) | freshwater metagenome | isolation source: river surface water | place: USA:Blue River Watershed | collected 2017-08-19 | reverse complement strand
TAGAAAACAACTGACAGTTAAGGCAGAAGTTGTCCCTGCAAAACTTCAAAACCAAGCGGGTATCATTGGTGGGGCCTTATGGGCAGCTGAAAAATACTACGCAGGTAAGAATTATTAGTTGTTTTTTCTCTTCTTTCCCTAGTCGGTAAGGTTTTTGTGCATAACCTATCCATTTCATTTGACCGTCATAAAACAAATTAATACCAAATGAGAAGAGTATTATACCTGTTTTTCTTACTGACTGTTGTTTTATCTTCTTGTAAAACGATACAGCCACCTCAACCTATTCACTCTTATGAGGAGTATGCTGTTAAAGCCAAACCATCTAATCTCAATCTTACCCTCTCTTCTGATATCTCCCAAATAGAGACGTTCATTAATAAAAAGGTGAATGGCTTAATTTATGAGGATAATGATAGGAATAATAACAATAATGATAACCTGCTAGTTAAAGCCTGGAAGTCTGATCGTATTGAATTGGGCCTTGAGGGCAACGAGTTAACGTGGGAGGTGCCTCTGAAACTCTGGATTAAGGCTTACTATTCTGTCGGTGCTTTAGGCTTTTCTGTTACAGACAGTAAGGAGTTTAGCGGTGAGATTGTGCTTAAGTTTAAAACTCGTATGGATCTTCAATCTGACTGGAGTTTAAAAACGAAAACAAAAAGTAATGGATATATCTGGTTGCAAAAACCGGTTATGAAAGCCGGGACTGTCGAGATTCCAATTGGATTCATGGCTGATTATCTCCTAAAGTCGAATACCGAAATGCTATCAGCTGCCATTGACCAAACTATTCATGATCAATTTAATCTGAAAAAATATGCCTATGAAGCTTGGTCTAATATCCAAAAACCGCAACTGATCTCTCCTGAATATGATCTCTGGATTTCAATACGACCTATTTCTGTCTCATCTTCTCCTCTTCAATCTTCTAAAGGCAAGATTATTCATAAACTTAATTTAAAGGCCCAGTCTGAGTGCTATACCTGGCGCCCTCCTGTATTAGCAGAAGTGCCTTTACCTAATCTCTCCCTTAATCCCGATAAGAATGACGATTTTGAAATAGCTGTTCATACTCGTATGACTTATGCTTGGCTTAATAAACAGGCACGTCAATATATTCAAGGCAAATCTTTTGAAGCTGGATCTCGTTTCATTAAGATAGATTCAGTCAATATTTATGCTAGTAATGATCGTCTAATTGTTCAGACTATGGTAAGTGGTTCAATTAGGGGAACTCTGTATTTTAGAGGTATTCCTGTCTTTGATTCTGCTACCCAAAGTATCAATATTAAAGAATTTGACTATGACCTCTCAACTAGAAATATCCTACATAGAAGTGCCAACTGGCTTCTTGAAGGGGCAATTACCCGCAAAATTAACCATTACCTCACCTTCCCTTTAAAGGATCATATCAGCTTGGTCAAGTCGGAGGTGAATACCTATCTCTCCGGACAAAAACTTACGGATGATATTACTCTAAAAGGAAATCTAAAAGATATTCTGATTGGGGAGGTCTATCTGATCCCTGAAGGGCTGATTATCCCGGTCTTGCTTAAAGACTATTTAAACCGAAATGAATTATTTGATAAGAAAGTGTCGGTTTAAAGAAACCAACTATTAATTGTTAATTCTCATTGGAGTATATTTATGTTTGATGCAAAGTTATTAAATATCGGTCAATGATGTGCAGATGTAGTTTATATAATTAATCGGGGATGATATAAGGATATAGTGTTGTTTGCCTCTTTTTTGAATAGTTGATTTACATTGTTTTGATGCTTTGTTAATCTTAATAATTGAGCGTTGGAGCCTCTTTTGTTATCTTTGTTGCTTAGCCCTGGTATTCTATAGTGAGGCTTTAGGTGGATGCTTTTCCTTTATCTAAGCTCAATACGTAGGTCAGATGCTGATCTGACATTAGGAATTATTTTGGGTAAAAGAAGGATAGTTTATAGAAATTGTAATTGATTAGATCATGAGTTTTAATGAGAAAACGAATATTCAGCTAGAACAAGATAAGGCTACTGACAATAGTAAACCAATCTTTGTCTCACCGCTTCCCACTGATGAGCGTTGTCTTTCTTGTCTTAGAAATTCCTATGAAAGGTTGATGACTAAGTTTGAGTTCTCGGAAGAGCAGCGTGAACGTTTTCAGAAACAATATAATCGGATTACTCAAGATGGTACTATTAAGATTGGGCATAAAAAGCAACGAGAGCTCTCGGCTGAATTTCGTCATGTAGCGGGTGTTGATGATCTCTATGCTGCAGAAAAAGAGTTGAGTAACAGAGTCGCACTGGGACTTTATGATATTTGGAAACCACGATTGGTCTCTTTTCCCAACCCTGAATTAATATCGCTGAGGTTAGCCATTGCGGGAAATATCATGGACTATGGCGTTCATCATGATTTTGATTTGGAAGAGACGGTTAATTCTGTGATAACTGCCAGATTGGCAATAGATGATTCTGCTAAATTGCTTGATGCTGTAAAACGCTCTGAAAAGCTGCTTGTAATTGGTGACAATGCAGGAGAGATTGTTTTTGATAAGTTAATGATAGAGACTATTAACCATAAGTCGGTTTATTATGCTGTTAGAGGAGGGGTGGTACTGAATGACGTAACAGTGAGAGATGCCCGTGAGGTTGGAATAGACCGTATCGCAACTGTTGTTTCGAATGGATATAATGCGCCTGCTACTGTTTTATCGGCATGTAGTCAAGAGTTTCTGGATCATTTTTACTCGGCTGATCTTATAATTGCAAAAGGGCAAGGGAACTTTGAATCGCTTTATGGTTTGGGCGATCCTCGGATTTACCACCTCTTGATGGCTAAATGTCATGTCGTAGCTGAACATTTGGATGTCCCTAAAGGATCTTATATTATAGTGAAGCAAGGATTACTATGGTAACACTATTTCAGTTTCATTGTCAGATGGTTTAAGATCAGTCCAAAGAGAACCGAGGGCGTTTCCTAAATCGACATTCAACGCTTGAACCTGCGCTACTTTGGCTAAATCGCTCGATGATGGGCTTTCATCTCCATGATAGTGAGCAACAAAGGCATTGGCAAAGGCAGGCGCCAGCGTTGGAATGTATTCTTGTGGTACATTATAGGGTGGTGACACTAGCATGTATCCAGCTAGATTGACCATACCGTTCGTTAAATAGGCTTTGGCGTAGTCTTGGAAAGCAACTCCATTTAAATCATAGTTGATGCTTGAGACAAATTCGGAGGTTATTGAGACCTTTTTCGCAGTAATATTAATCGATCTTATCGGACAAGGCCAAGTGACTGCTGAACCTGTTTCAACATCGGTCATAATGCCTGAACCGGTTTCATATTGGCAGATGTCTTGCGCATGATAATGACCCGTAAAGACCATGTTTAGACCAGCCTCAACAAATTGTTTGCTAACGCTTTGCCAATCATCAATAACATACTCGCTGAAGAGCGTCTTTTGTCCGGTATAATGTTCAACCATACCATGGTGAAGCATGCCTAAAACAAGATTTCCTTTCGCTTTGGCTTTTTTTACTTGATTTAGCGACCATTCTAAAGTAGAGCTAGTAAATGCACCGGCTGTAGCATGAGGATTGTATTTACAAACATCCATTACTACAATAGATAATCCAGCTATAGGCTCTACGACATAACTAAGTGAGTTAGGATCAGATTCAACGGCCGCTTCATAACCGAAATTTTTATAGATGGTCTTGAATTGATCGGGGTTCACTTGTTCTACTGGAGTCGTGTTTTCACCATTGAAGCTTACTGCATATGGATTGTTGATGTCATGATTTCCACAGATTACATACACTTTAATGCCTGCGTCTTTAACCTTTTGTAGTAATGAGGCTACCTTTTCGTGAGAAACCTTCTCACCGTCTTTGGTTAGATCGCCAGCAACCAGTAAGATATTTGGTTTTTTAGCTATAACATTTTCTATCATTGCCTCGCTAATGGCCACACTCTCTCTTAACATCTTCCTGTCATACGCCAGATAGGTCTGAAAGGCCACTCCATCAGCCTCCAGCAGAGATGGATCCATAATATGGAGATCGGAAATGACCATGATCTTAGCATTAAGACTGGAAGTAGTTGGATTTTCGTTGTTTTCATCATCGGAGCATGAAGCTAAAGCCGTTAAAAGGATCAAAAGCACCGGGAGAAAGAAGTTTAATTTTATTCTCTTCATTGTTTGATGGTTTTGCTGGCGAAATTATTGGCTCCGTGTTAATCGGAGAACAATGGAGTGTGAAGAGTTTGTAAATTGAGCTAAATTTAATGGTTTTGTTTGTAAATATCATGTACCTGGCTGATAATCTTGATGTGCGCAGTCGCCCTTCGCTCGCCCTTCGCTTCCTCTCCATATTATCTATCAATATTAATGGACAAAAAAAGAGGGGATCTGGTCGATGTTGGGAGGTAATCGGAGTTATTTATATTTCAATTTTGCGTTGGATAAGAGCATTATGAAGTGAGAATCAGTTTTTTTGCAGTTTAGAACTCTTCTCAACCATAATTTCATTTCTTATAGAAATCTTTCGCTTCATGGAGGATCAATGGAGAGGAAGCGGAGGGGAAGCGAAGGGGTAAAGGTAAACTCCTTTAATTCAATCACTAAAAAATTCCTCTAAAGAGCCTAGTGGTCAGGTTAAATTTTGTTAAGTGATCAATGAAATGAGTAAGGTTGTATAAAGTACACTATGAAAGTATTATCTTTGCAAATAAAATGTGTTAAGGAGAAAGAATTGACAAATTGTTTAACCTCACAAGGTTGAAATTTTGTAAATTTGCATTCCTAAGAAGGATATTGTGTTGATAGATTGATATATAAGGAATTACGTTTTATATAAACCTCAAAGAAGGATTCATAAACATGGCAAAAAAAGAGAAGACAAAACAGAAGTATGTCTACACTTTCGGAAATCGTGAAGCAGAAGGTGATGGCAGTATGAAGAATCTGTTAGGAGGCAAAGGAGCTAACCTTGCAGAGATGAACCTAATAGGTGTACCGGTACCTCCGGGATTCACTATCACAACAGAAGTTTGTGACGAGTACTATAAATTAGGGCATGATGCTGTTGTTAAGTTGATTCACGACGAAGTTGTTGCCGGTGTTAAGTACATCGAGAAGATCATGGGAACTGGTTTTGGTGACAAAGAGAATCCATGTCTTGTTTCAGTACGTTCAGGAGCTCGCGCTTCGATGCCCGGAATGATGGACACCGTTCTGAACCTTGGTCTGAATGATGTTGTAGTTGAAGGTTTGGCAAAACGTACAGGTAATGCTCGTTTTGCATGGGACAGCTATCGTCGTTTTGTACAGATGTATGGTGATGTGGTTTTAGGTATGAAGCCTGTTTCTAAAGAAGACCATGATCCATTTGAAGAGATTATTGAGCATCTGAAGGAAGAGCGTAAAGTTGAGCTGGATACTCAGTTAACAACTGATGACCTGAAAGAACTGGTTAAGCGTTTCAAATCAGCGGTTAAAGAGAGAACGGGTAGAGATTTCCCAAGTGATCCTTATGAGCAGTTATGGGGTTCAGTTATGGCCGTATTCAATTCATGGATGAACGACCGTGCTATTCTTTATCGTAAGTTGAATAATATCCCTGACGAGTGGGGTACAGCTGTTAACGTTCAGGCAATGGTTTATGGTAACATGGGTGAAAACTCTGGTACTGGTGTTGCTTTTACACGTGATGCTGCAACTGGAGAAGATATCTTCAACGGTGAATACCTGATCAATGCTCAAGGTGAAGACGTTGTTGCCGGTATCCGTACTCCTCAACAGATCACTATCGAGGGTTCACGTCGTTGGGCTGTTTTAGCTCAGAAGACTGAAGAAGATCGTGCTACGAATTATCCTTCATTAGAAGAGGTAATGCCTGCTATCTATAAAGAACTTGATCAGATTCAGCAGAAACTGGAAGATTATTTCCGTGATATGCAGGATATCGAGTTCACTATCCAAGATGGAAAACTTTGGATGCTCCAAACCCGTAATGGTAAGCGTACAGGTGCCGCTCAGGTGAAGATTGCTATGGATATGCTGAAAGAAGGCATGATCGATGAAGCAACTGCTCTGAAGCGCGTTGAGCCTAATAAACTTGATGAACTTCTTCACCCAGTGTTCTCAGCAGCTGGTATTAAAGGTGCAAAGATCGTTTCTAAGGGTCTTCCTGCATCTCCAGGTGCTGCTACAGGTCAGATTGTTTTCCAAGCAGAAGATGCTGAAATGTGGGCTGATCAGGGTAAGAAGGTTATCCTAGTCCGTATCGAGACCTCACCTGAGGATCTACGCGGTATGAACGTTGCTGAAGGTATCTTAACTGCTCGTGGTGGTATGACCTCACACGCTGCTGTTGTGGCTCGTGGTATGGGTAAATGCTGCGTTTCTGGTGCTGGAAGCATTAAGATTGATTATAAGAAGAAAACAATGGTTGCCGGTGACAAGACCTATGTTGAAGGTGATTGGATCTCCTTGAACGGTTCAACCGGTGAAGTATATGATGGTAAGATCGAAACTCGTGAGCCAGAATTAAGTGGTGATTTCGGTTCTTTGATGAAATTAGCCGACAAACATTCTGTCATGTTGGTCCGCACCAATGCTGATACTCCTCATGATGCACAGGTTGCTCGTGGTTTCGGAGCTCAGGGTATTGGTCTTTGCCGTACTGAACATATGTTCTTCGGTGGCGACAAGATTAAGGCTATGCGTGAGATGATCCTTGCTAATGATGAGGCTGGTCGTCGTGTTGCTTTAGCTAAGCTTCTTCCAATCCAACGTGAAGACTTTGAAGGTATCTTCGAAGCTATGCAGGGTTTACCTGTAACTGTTCGTCTACTCGATCCTCCTCTGCACGAGTTTGTTCCTCACGAAGAGGCTAACCAAAAGGAGATGGCTAAAGAGATGGGCATCACTGTTGAAGAGGTTAAGGCTAAAGTTGAATCTCTACACGAGTTCAACCCAATGCTCGGACACCGTGGCTGCCGCTTAGGTAACACTTATCCCGAGATCTCAGAAATGCAGGCTCGCGCTATCATTGAAGCAGCTCTTAACCTTCAGAAGAAGGGTATCGTTGCTAAGCCTGAAATCATGATCCCTCTGACTGGTACTCTCGCTGAAATGAAGCTTCAGGAGAAGATCGTTCGTGAAACTATCGAGAAGGTATTTGCTGAACGTAATGAGCATATCGATTACCTCGTTGGTACTATGATTGAGGTTCCCCGTGCAGCTGTTGTCGCTGACCAAATCGCAGAATCAGCTGAGTTCTTCTCATTTGGTACAAACGATTTGACTCAGATGACCTTCGGTTATTCACGTGATGATGCTGGTAAGTTCTTACCTATCTACGTTAAACAGAACATCCTGAAAAACGATCCTTTCCAGATCCTCGATCGTGAAGGTGTTGGTCAGTTGATGCGTATGGGCGTTGAGAAAGGCCGTTCAACCCGTAAGAAACTTAAAGTGGGTATCTGCGGTGAACATGGTGGCGAACCTTCATCAGTCGAGTTCTGTCATACCTTAGGCTTTAACTACGTTAGTTGCTCACCTTTCCGCGTGCCTATCGCTCGTTTGGCTGCTGCTCAAGCTGCTTTGAACGATGAAGTTGGCAAGAAGAAAGATAAGAAAGACAAGGACGCTAAGAAGGCTAAGAAAGCCGATAAGAAAGACAAGAAAGAGAAAAAGGATAAGAAAAAGAAAAAGTAATCTCTCTTTCTAAGTCATAAAACAAAGGGGTCATCTTTACAGATGGCCCCTTTTGTTTTGTTTTTATAATGTCATTCGGGGTTTTGGTATGCGGCTTTATTAGATTTAATATACTTAAATCTTGTTCTTTACGTTTCGATAGTAATAAAATCATCAACCCATGAGAAGAATTTTGCTTATTGTGTTTACACTGCTTACTATAAGTCTCTTTTCCCAGGATATAATTAATGGTCAGCATGAGAAAAACTATTTAGTAGTAGTGGGTACATCGAAGGTTGATCTTGTACCGGATCAATTTTTTGTTAGTGTTATTATAGAAGGAAAGGATAATGAGGATAATGATAAATACCTTCTAAAACAGGAGTCTCTTTTCTTTTCAGCGCTGAAAGAACTTGGAATTGATCCTTCAAAAGATGTGAAAGTTGTTGATCTGATTAGTAAGATTGAGACAAAGATCTTTACTGAAAGATTTAGAATTTCAAAAAAATATATGATCGAGTTAACGGATAAGGCTCTGGTAACAAGGCTTTTTATTGAGCTGCCTAAAATTGAGATTGGTAATATTTCTCTGGAAAAAATGGAGAGTTCTAAAAGGGAGGAGGCTAAACAGCAATTGGAAGTCGAGGCTATGAAATCAGCTAAACATAAAGCTGAATTAATGACTCAGGCTATCGGTCAAAGCATTGGTAAAGCTATATATATTGAAGAACAAAATGGCTTGTTTAATGGTTTTTTTTCAGCTAATAGTGCAATGGATCAAAATGAGTCTGGCAATATTAATGTTGGTGGATCTATGAAAGGGGACATGCCCTCTCCTGAGATGCAGCCAATTACAATTCAGTATTCTGTATTGGTTCGGTTTGAGATCAAATAATTGATCGTAAAAAGATCGCAATTATACCTACAAAGAATTGTGTGAGAGAAGTTGCATGCAGCATCATTGTGGCATGCGACTTCTCTTATTGAATGCGAGAATTGATTATTAGTTCTAGTCTATTAAAAAACTCTGTATAGTTTTTATCTGACTCATAATTAACCTCCCAGAATTTTCTTGGTGAGAAACTGGTTGATTTTGCTTTATATATTGCGGTAACAACTTCTTCAATTCCAGGGTTAGCCGATACAAGTATTCCAGTTTCTTGGTTGACAATCTCTGAAACACCGCCGACATTAGTAGCTACAACGGGGATATTGTAGGAGATTGCCTCCATGATGGTGACGGGTATTCCTTCGCTGCTGCTTAGATTGATAAAGAGATCAACTTCATGGGTTTGGTAATATGATACCAACTCTTTTTGGTTGATGTTGCCAGTTAGGTGAACAGGATATCGACAGCCTTTTATTGCCTCTTTTAATTGTTCAAGTTCTGGCCCATCCCCGATATGAGTCCATTCAATGGTTATTTCTTTTAGGTGGTTGAGAACCTCAAGAATTAACCCCACCCTCTTAACAGGCACCAAATAAGAGCAACTAACAATTCTAAATATCCCATCCTGACTTCGTCTTGCAAGGCCATGATCTTTGGTGCCTAAGCGACTAAGTAGTGCGTTTATATTGGGATATAAACTTTTTAAATAATCCATTCCGGCTTTAGAGACGAATAGAGTTAGATCAGTCTTGTCTAGGACTCTCTTTCTAATAGGAATGTAGTTATCTGATAGGTTTTCCCAAAGATCACTTCCATGAAAACGAATCATTTTAAATACATCAGGAAGGCTGATAAAAGGGATTATATTGCAGGCATCTCTTCCCCAATAGAAATAGAGGACATCGTTTGGCTTAATGGTTCTTTTTATTGTTTTTACCGGTCTGGATGCCAGATATACGTTGGTTAAGAGGAGATCAGTTATCCAGTTCTGAATTCTTTTTTTACTCTTTATAACACCACTTGTAAGAAGTTCTTTCAGGAAAAGAGCCTTTGTATGGTGAATTGAGGTCAGAACCTGCTTAGTTTTATTCTTCATCACAGGATCCATGACCATGCAGTTATCGGGTAATTCTCTTTGGTTAGGGCTATTTTGTTTGTAAGGAATTATAATGACCTTCGAGAAGTGCTTAGCTAAGTATAGAACCTCAGTTTCAAGAAAGGCTTCTGCTTGACCATAGGGAAAAGCATTAGTAAAAATAAAACACTTTCTAATTATTAATTGTGAGGTAGGCATAATAGGAGCGTTTTTGCGTTTAGTGAAGTTAGAGTGACTTTAATCTGGTTATTATTGAAAAGAGCTAACGATTAAAGATGAGTTTAAGTGTTTTGGTTATAAAAGTTCGATTGTATCGATATTGTAGCGACAAATAGAGTATAGCAAATATAATTGCGGTGAAGATGTAGGTTACCAGAGATACATTTGGGATAAAGAGAAGACTTAGAAAAGGCACAGAAGTTATAAGTGAAATATAAAACTCTTTATCGAACATTTTGGTCAACTCTTTAAGAGTGATTCCACTTGCAGGATAGAGAACCATTGCCCAATACAGGAAGAATGATAGGATTGCGACAACTATTAAGGAATAACCAACCGCTCTGAATCCGAATAGGCTACTGATAACGACTGCTGTGACAGAGATTAAGATTCGAACGATAGTCCATCGGAATCCTAGGTTGGTCTTTCCTAGGGCAATTGTAATTATTCCAACGGGTGAGCCGATGGCATTTACTATTCCTGTGAGGGTTAATATTCTGATAAAAATCGCCACTTCACTAAACTCCTTATCATAGAGTAGCTCTACAATAGGGTCTGCGAAGAGGAAGAAGCCCATATAAATTGGAAAGGCGATAAACATGAGTAGCTTCATAATCTCGCCATACTTCTCTTTAATCAGGCTGAGGTCGTTTTGTATCTTGGCAAAGGCCGCTGATGCTACCGATGAGACTAGGGTGGTGAAACCAATAGCAGGACGAGTAATGAACTCTTTGGCTAGACTATACACGGCGAGGTTCTCCATTCCGAAGAGCCTCCCAATGAGAAAGACATCAAACTTGACGGTGAGATAATCTAAAATCTGTGAACCAAGCTGGTACCCTCCGATCTTGATAAAGTCTTTTATCTCTCGATAGTTAAAATAGAACATGATTCGCTGCCTTCTCATTCCAGCAACTGTAAAGGCTGATTGCATCACTAGGTACATAAAGAGTTGGCCGAAAACTAAACTATAGACTCCGAAGTTCTGCCATGCGAGAATAACTGAAAGCAGGAACCCTAACACAGCTCCTATCACCGATGTGATTGATATAAATTTAAAATCGAGTTCTTTTGCTTTCATGGTCATGAACATCCTACCAAAGGCACTAATGATTATTTGAAGGCCAAGCAGGGGTAAAATCCGATTTAAGATAGGCTGGTGATAGTAGTTGGCGACTAAAGGGGTGATAAGCCAGATAATACCGAAAATAGCTACACTGAGCAGAATATTAGCCCAGAAGATCGAGGAGTATTGCTTGCGGTTAATCTCCTGCTTGTGTATTAATGCAGCGGTTAGTCCTATATCTGAGAAGAGTTCAGTAAAGCCGATGACCACAGTGGCTATTGCAATAATTCCAAAGTCACTTTTCTCGAGCATCCTAGTCAGAATGGCTGGTTGGGCAACCTGAACAACTATCTTGAAGATCGTTGCCATTGCGTTCCATTTTACGCCTGAGACCGTTTTGTTGGTGAGACTTCCCATGGGGTGTAAAATTACCTATCTTTTCGCAATATTTCGATAAGACAATCTGTTGTATAAAGAGTAGATAGGTAATTCGGGTGGAAGATTTATTTTAAGTTGTCTAAGATGTTCTTTTCCATCTTTTCAATAATGGAAAGGATCTTTTTTTGATCAATTTCTGAAATTCCTTTAAGGGCAATAACTGTTGATTCATGTTGGCAATTCTGAATCTGTTGTTTAATCTCATCAGCCTTAGGCAGAATAAAAACATTGGTGCTTCTGCTGTCACCTATGTTTCTAACCTTGTTTACGTAACCAAGTTTCTCAAGTTTATCGACTATTCTGGTGACATTAGCGAAATCTTTATAGGTTCTGTTGGCTAATTCACCAATGGATAAGCCATTTTGTTGCCACAGATAGTACATTATTACCCACTGTTCAGGAGTGATATCAAGTTTATTTTCAGCTATGATTCGATAAACCTGACGTTTCAGCAGGCCAGCAAGGGTTGCAATTCGATGGTTTACCGATTCTTCTAGGTTAAATTCCATTCTCAATTATTCTTTGTTTTACTTTGATCCATGCCGGTGAACCACTTAAACAAGATTGATTAAGTGTATGATACATCTCATTAAATCTGGACATTGGAATGGCAAAGCTAAGGATGTTTGGTTCAACATGAGGTCGTACAGAGGGGTCGAAAAGGCCAATGAAAGAACGTTTGCCTTGATTTTGATTCTCGACTACAATGTGTGAAACGGTTGAACTGCATCCCGATCCGAAAGGAGTTGAAACGGCATCTGGCTCATTATTGTCGTATAGCGCCCATGAAACTAACCCAGTTAAGACATCAGGGGTGGCAAAGAAAATCAATCCTTCGATGTGCTCGAAGCTATCTATCTTTTCGATCGAGGCAAAGTTAATATATAAACCCTCCTTGCTTGGCATATTAAGGTCGGTAATAAACTCAGTGACCAGATCAGGACTTTTCTTGTAGAGTTCTTTCAACGAGACGAAAGAAGGAATATGAGGTGATGGTTCGCAAAATCCGGTATAGGTTTTACCTCCCATACAGCCGATGGCGTCAATATTAAAGCTTACAATTCCACCTTCTCGAGCCGGCTTGAGGTATTTGATAAAGCAACCAAGGGTCTTTTCCACAGGGGCAGCTGGTTCATTTGAATACCAGATAGCTATCGGTAGTTCGTAGTTTCCGAATGCATTTCTAAAGTTTTCTATAAAGATGTTTTTGTTCATAGTAATATTTGTTTGTCATGACAAATATATGTCATTTACTTGTCATGACAAACAACACCTCCCGATATTTAATAATTCTACTTGTGGAGGTTGTACTTTATTTTTAGCATTTCTTGTTCTTCAGCGGGTAAAGATTTGAAGTAGGCTTTCCATCCTGGGCAGAAGTTGATATGCCAGCGCCAGAACCGGCCAGCAAGAGATTTTGGGTTTTTCTCATGTTTTGCTCTTAAATAGCAGGTTTCGCAGTTTGATGTCATAGTGATTGATGGTTTTAGTTCCAGGATCGGTAATGGAAGCTTTTAGGTCTACTAAGTTAAGCAAGGTTTATAACAAAGTGGTATAGTGGTTATTTTTGATTCATGCATTTGAGGTTTTTGGTATTGGCGGTAATAAGCTACTGCGAAAGGTTCAATGAGATAGGATGATGATATTTTTCGATATATGGGATGAATAAATACTAAAAGTTTACTTTATGTAATCTGATAGCTTCAGGAAAGAGAGTTAAATTTGTTTTTATAAATAATTGTATCTTTGTCCTTTCACATGAGCAACCTTAGAAGAAAATCGGATTTTAACATTTCAGCTGCCGAAATGCTTTTAGAAAAGACGCTTTATGTTTCTAGTGTTCATTGCTCATACTATAGTTGTTTTCAACTTTTAAAATATACTATAAAAGCTTTTAACGGGATTGATTACGAAGATCAGGCCGAGGAAATATCGAGAACAAAACAAAACACCCATCAATATGTTATTAGCTTTATAGATAGTCAGCTTGGGCGATTTGTAAGTATTTGCGAGAGACGGGAATTTATACGTAAAGTTAAGGATCTTAAGCAATTCCGGATTGAGGCAGATTATGAAGATGTTGAGGTGAGCATGGATAAAGGTCAGAAGGCATTGCAAATTTCTCAAGAGATAAGAAGCTACATTATTAAAAACTTTAACTTATGAATTCACAAGAATTTATTATTGATAAGCTAAGAAACCTATCATATAAATATAGTGACTTGAAAATAAGGTATGAATTTAGGGCAAATACTTTAAGTCATATTATTGAGATATTACCAGTAACTTTTTTTGAGACGAAACTAGAATTTATAGTAGATGAGGTTGAGTTAGAGAAAGAATTTGAGCAGGCATATCCTATAGAGAATATTGTTTTTGTATCAGAGAATTCATTAACTGAAATACGAAGAGTAGATTTAGAATTGGGGTATGATGGAAAAATTTACATCTATTCTGATAGTTTACCTGAATTTGAGGTGGTTGGATATTCGGATGTTATAGAAACCACAATGACACAAAACACATACGCATTAGCTGCTTAAAAGATGGAAAATTCAAAGTTTCAATTTAAAGGCTTTACTATAGTTCGTTCGTTGATTGAAAGAAAATCTGAAAAAGGATCCCAAAAGCTTACATTAGAGTTTTCTCCTAGAGGTCTTATTAACAAGGTTCAGAATACGTTTCAACTGCAACTTGGTGTGAAAATTGAAGATGTAGATAGAACTTTTAATATTGAGATAGATGCTATTGCTAATTATACCTTCGAAGACACGGAGTGTATGGATAATTTAGGGATCTACTTTTATACTAATGCTCCTGCTCTTTTGTTCCCATACATAAGAGCATATATTGCAACTCTTACTAACCTTTCTGGTTTTGAACCTATCAATTTGCCTACTTTAAATATGACCCAATTAGGAGCAGAATTGGAGAAAAATGTTAGCGAGATATAGTTCTTTTAGCTTATTTTTTTACGATCAAAGAAGTATTGGTCATACAGAGTTTTATTATTATCTATCGGTAAGAATACCGATAAAGAGTGTTTATCGGTAAAAATACCGTTATTTGAGAATAATTTGGGTTATAAAGATTCCAGTTAAGACTGCGAATAAAAAACTTAGCAATGATGAATGTCTTTGGGTTTGATATATACTATCACACCCACTTGATTCTCCGTATGAGCATCAGCTGTAATACGGTTGATCCGCACCTCAAATAGGTCGTTATGGCCGAGTTCAAGAAATTTACTGATTTCGTGGTTGGTGTTGCGAGGAATGAATCCAAGTTTGGAATCGCCGTAGTAAATGGCTACCGCATAGGGGTCGAACTTATTGTCTTCTTCCCTGATGATTGTGAGTGCCGTGCCGATTTTTAATTCGTTGAAAACCGAGCATCCTTCCCAGTATGAGAAACCAGCAATGTCAAAATTGATGTAATGTCTTTTCTTTGTCTTCATTGTGCCTGATGTTAAAATGATGTGACAAAGAAATGGGGGAGAAGTGACAACTTATGACAATGAGATAAATAAATGCCGAATAAAGGCTATATTTTTCTAAAAGTAGGAGAGAGAGGCCGTGCGAAAACCAAACGCATTTAGGTGCGCCTTTTAGTACATTAACTTTAGCCAAGGAGACCATGGTGCTAATGGGTATGGATTCCTTAGCAAATGTCAATACTGCTTGGTTGAATACCCTACAGGAGCACTAACAATTTTAGGTACAGATCCTAAGAACAGCATATAAAATTCCTAAGTACATGACGATAACTCAAAGCTATTGATACATGTTTGATTCTTTGAGTTTAACAAGATACCAGCCATGTAAGAAAGATTGTAATTGAATATACTCTGTTCTTTTATTTGAGAATAACTTGGGTTATAAAGATTCCAATTAAGACTGCGAATCCAAAACTTAGGAGAGTTCCAACCAGAACATATTCACTTTTTTGAGTGTCATTGAATCTTAAAATTGACTTAGCTGCTAGAATTAATCCGATACTTGCAAACTCTCCTATTAAAATCAATGATAGAACCAGAAATCGTTCGACTATACCGATTAATTTTCCGGCATTGGGTAAGCTTTCATCCTTCTTCTTTGTTTCTGGTATCTCTATTTCAAATACGTTCAGCAGATTTGCTATAATGATATTTGTTGGCTTTGTGATGAAAACAAAGCCTATGATAGTAATTAATGATGAGAGTTCAATATTAAAAAGAAAATAAATGGAGTGAATAAAACTATAAATTATGGCTACTCCACTGATAATAAAAATATGAATTGCTTGATCGATAAAGAAAAAGTTTTTTCTAGGGTATTTTAATTGGAGGGCACTTTTGGCGATATCGGTGAGTAGATGGAGTATGGCTAGGATGATAGCCGCTATCCAGAAGTTTATATTAAGAGAAGCGAGATAGCTTAAAACACCAACAACAATCCCATGTTTGAAATGATGCCATGTGAAAATTTTCTCTTTTTTCTTATTTGACATAGATTGACTTTGGAATATAAAGTCAGAGAGTAAGTGGGCCAAGAAGAGCAGAAGGATTAGTTTAATAAGCATGATTGAAATAGTTTTCGAAATAATTCACTGCTTTTTCAATGGATATCCAGCCGGCAGAGGTTGAGTGTTGGCTAATGGTAGATTGGTATTTATCTAATTTAGTGGCTATCTCTTTCTCGGAATAACCGAGAAGTTTATAATAAATAACTTCGCTCTGTTTTGAAGAGAACTTAGTAAAGATGGTATCGAGTAATGCTAAGATAACGTCAAACTCATTTTCCATCTTTTTATTTGGACTGCAGAAATACATGGTATTTTTAATGACTACTTTTTGTTTGTTCGAAGTCGAGTATTTCTTTATTTCTCTTCCCGAAAGATAGATTGCTTCCCCATCTATTATACCATTTTCCGGATCTAATGTGTCTAATGGCGCCACCGCTAGCGCAAATCTTATTCCATGCTCGTTGAAATGCTTTAATTTAGTCGTGGTTTTTTCAATTCTATCAAGGGAGAATGATTTGATAAACGCTTTTAAAAGTAGTGCAATGCGCAGGGAGTGAACAGGTGAATCCATTGCAAATTCGATGTAATCTCCCTGGATAAGTCTCCCGAAAAATTTCTCCCCTTTGTATAATTCCGCAAGTTCTTTGATGAGTTGTTGAATAGATTCTTCTAACTTTCTTCTTTCAAGCTCCTTTAAGGATGTATACGATATGATGTCGGCTGAGATGGTTGCGCTATACATAAAACAGCTCTTTTATCGGTAAAAATACACATAAGTATGCCTTATCGGTAAAAATACCGATTTTTTTTTCATTAAATTGCTGTTTCTTCCTTTTTGTATTACGCTTAGTTAGCAACAGAATCAAGATGAATATATTCTACCTCTTTAAGTTCTGTTTTTTGGTCAATCTTTTATTTTCTGATTTCAGTAGGGGTATTATCTGAGTCGTCATCTAATAAATCAGCATCCGTTAATTCAGGTAACATTAATTTTGCCTCCTCTTCACTCAACGATTCTACGCTCCGTAATTTTCGTTGTATGGCTTTAGTTCGTTTACCCATCACATCGTCTAATTGATCAAGACCCGTTTGGATGTTTTTTTGGGCCTTTTGCATTAGGCCACCGAAGTTTTCAAATTCTTTCTTCACTGCACCTAATACCTGCCATACTTCGCTGCTTCTTTTTTGAATAGCCAATGTTTTAAACCCCATTTGCAGGCTGTTGAGAATAGCGGCCAATGTGGTGGGGCCGGTTACTATTATTTTATAATTGCGTTGTAGATCTTCAAGTAAGCTTGCTTTTCGCACTACTTCAGCATAGATACCTTCAAAGGGCAAGAACATGATCCCAAAATCGGTTGTATGAGGAGGGTCTAAATATTTATCACTAATATCTTTTGCCATTTTTTTAATGGTGTTCTCTAGGTTTCTTTGGGTCTGTTCAATTTGGGTTATATCCCCATTGTCATAAGCTGTTTGTAATTGCTCATAAACATCTTTTGGGAATTTAGCATCTACCGGCAACCAAACCGATTTGTCATTGTCTCTGCCCGGAAGTTTAATGGCAAACTCAACCAAATCGCTGCTGCTTGATTTGGTTTTTACGTTAGAATCATACTGGTCTGGTGCCAGTATTTGCTCAAGCAGCATAGCAAGCTGTACTTCACCTATACCGCCTCGCATCTTTACATTGCTTAACACTCTTTTCAATCCGCCAACATCTTGGGCAAGCGTTTGCATTTCGCCAAGTCCTCTTTGTACCTCTATTAGTTGTTTCCCCACTGTTTCGAAGCTTTGCCCCAATCTTTCACTGAGGGTTTTCTCCAGTTTCTCTTCAACGGTTGCCCTTATAATATCCAGTTTCGTCTCGGTTCCTTTTACCAACTCATTTTGTTTGGATTCCATTAATTCAAACTTCTCCTTTTGAAGTTCGTTGAATGATCTTACGTTTTTATCGAATGACTCTTGGAATCCATTGAAAGCACTCATGTTCTTTTCAATGAGTGTTGATACTTTTTGTTCCAGGGTCTGATTTAGCTTTTCTAATGCAGAACTGTTTTGGTCAGTCATTGTTTTAACGGAAGTCATAATCTCCGTTCTGAAATCACCGATGGCTTTGGTTAATTCTTCACGGTCTGCTTTTGCATTTGTGGTGTTCTCTAATCGGTTTAATCTAAACTCTTCTTTGAGATTCTTTTCAATTCTCGATAGGCTGCTTTGTAGTTCATCAATCTTAATTTGAATTTGTGGCAAATCGTTATTGCCTTTGTTACGGAGTGCAATGATTAATACTATTGCCAGCAGGAGCAATGCAGTAATGATTATGAGTAAGGTAGTTTCCATTTTTTTCCGTTTTCTGTTTTAATTTTAAGGGTTGTTGGTTCCTTTTCTGATTAAATTATCCAAATCAGCCATTGTATAGTCTATGGTTGGCAGGAGGCTACTTCTGAAAGAACGTGAGTTAAAAATGACTTAATTTTTTGCTGGTGCAGATATTTTAATGCAAAAATAGGGTTCTAAGAACTTTATTCGAGTGCTCATGCCAAAATTTAGGGAGAGTGGAATTCTCTTCCCCTTTAGTATCCTCAAATGGCTATGTATAAACCATGGCTTCTCTATTAGTAGTGACTTCGCAAACTAATTCTTTTGATTGAACTTCCCTTGTCTTTTTTACATTTACATTGAAATTTACCGATTCAATTTGACAAATAACCTTTTTAGAAAGTTATTATCTCAATGCCCCTAATTTATCTGCTATAATTTGTTTGTACATATTCTTCATATCAATGGGTAGAAACGATATGTCGATAAACTCAAACCACTTCACAGATGCTTTTTGAAATTTAGCAAACATCTT
>JACCEE012799202.1_pt1 | contig 18775 bp, 11 predicted proteins | sample 7449931 | NCBI WGS metagenome assembly JACCEE01 (sample SAMN15323457, study PRJNA562643) | freshwater metagenome | isolation source: river surface water | place: USA:Blue River Watershed | collected 2017-08-19 | reverse complement strand
GAGGTATAATAACCACAAGTATACTTTGTAATACTTGCAGTAGCGAGGGGCTATTCGATTAGCTGCTGGTACTTTTTATGTATGTTTTTTATTACTTGGAAAAAATAAATGCTCTTTGTCAAGAAATACAACTTGAAAAATAAATCCATTTTCAATAAATCCTATTATTCTTTCTTTACCTTGAATTCGAATTGATGCCCATTCAGTATCGTCAGGAAGATTAAGTGGTATTTTAAATTTTGAATTAATTGGTAATCCTGTACCATAAATTTTTACAATCTTAGATGTAATAGCTTGCTGTAAAGTCATACTACACAATCCAGAAATTCTGTCTAACGCTTTTGATAGAATCTCATTAATTTCCCAATCTTGAAAATCTTGACCTTGCGACCTGTCAAGAAATTTTAATCAAAAAACAAGAAAATCACTTCTTTTAAGTCCTTGAGTTTTGACATCTAAGGATTTACTTTTCCTTAAATATTTATTAAAATCTGTTTCCTCAAATCTTTTATTACTCGCCATATAAAGATTCTATTTGATTATTAATATCATCTAAATATGGAACAGCTCCATAGTCTCCTTTCAAATAATTTTTTTCAAATTTTGCATCATTTCTAACTTTTCCATAATCATTTAAAGAATAAATTGATGTTGAGCCAAACTGGTCTTTTTCGGAAAACCATATTTGGTCTCTTCTGAAAAAATCCGAATTAAGTACATTTGTATCATGAAGAATAAAAGCAAATTGAGCATTTCGTTTATTTAATCCATGAAAAAGATTAATTAAGTATTTACATAATAATGTATGAAGTCTTGAATCAAACTCATCAATTAATAGTATTTTACCATTAATCAAGGTATCATAAATTGGCCCTAAAATATAAACTAACTTTTGAGTACCCTTGGATTCTTCACTATGGAAATCAAATGGTATAGTTTCTTGAATGATATTATTGTTATTATAAACATTATGCCATGATTTCAACTTTGGAACAGTCCTTTGCTTTTCCTGTAAATTTTTAAAAGCTTCTAATGCTAATTTTAATTCTTTTTTTTCTTCGGGAATTTCAAGCTCATCAATATTCAATTGTTCTATAAGCTCATCCTCCACTGACAATTTTGAAATCTCAAGAAAAGAAATAAATTTATTTATCCAATTCTTAAATTTCTCATCATTTTTTATTCTATTAGTCGTATAGCCACTATATCTATCATCGTCTATTCCAGATACAAATCCAACACTTTTAAACCAATCTATTATACTGTTAGAAATAGAACCATTAAACTGAGAACACACAGAAAGAAATAATACATTATCACGTGTTTTACCATCTAGACCAACCCCTTCTATAAATTGGGTTTTATTTATTTTAATTTTAGCACCTTCTCTTGTGAATAAGGATGTTTCAATTTTGTTTGGAATATGAAATAACCATTCGGAAGTAATAATATTATCTTTTATTTCGAAACCATACCGATACTGTTTAGTGTTTACAATAAATACAGTCTCAAAAGTAGATGGTAATTTATTGGTCTCAGTGTGTAATTTAAAAGGCTGAATTGATTTTTCTTTGAAGTTCTCAATCAATGCATTTTGAAAGGATGACAAAACTATCCTTTTCATGTCTTTTATCGCATTTAATAAATTACTTTTACCGCTTGCATTTGCCCCAAAAATTGCGTTTGATTTAAGTAATTTATAATTATTTTGAAAAAAAACATTAGTATTCTCTAATTCTTTAGTCGTTGCATTACCAACAAAACTAAAAACAGTCTCATTTTTAAAAGACTTATAATTTTCAACTAAAAATTGAACTATCATATTTTCTGTAAATTTTTCACAAATATATATAATTTTAATATAACTTTCAGCATATTTGTGAAATATCTACAAAAAATATATTTTCTGTACTTGCTACTAACATATAAATAACAACAATTACTGATAATGAATGTAACAGCAATGTTTATATATAAGAGTTTCTTTTACATTAACAAACTTACAAAAAAACAAATACGATGATTTGTGATGGTGGGATTATTTATAATTCATTACAACAAGCGATTTATTTGGGGAAAACTTTTCGTGTAAACGTTTTCATTAAAATAATTGAAGTATAATACCCACAAGTGTACTTCGTAACACTTGCGGTAGCGAGGGTCTTTTCTCTTTGTTTGAGTATCAATATTCGTATAAATTACTCAAATCTTTAAACCCATACTTTTTTTTCATATTAAGAATGTATCTTTGCCGCTCAAAAAAAAGAACACGATGATTTCAGTAGATGCATTAGCAGTAGAGTTTGGCGGGACAACGCTTTTTAAAGATATTTCGTTTTTAATCAATGAGAAAGACCGTATTGCCCTTATGGGTAAAAATGGTGCAGGAAAGTCTACTTTGTTAAAAATCATTGCCGGCGAACGTGTTCCTTCGGCAGGAAGAGTTTCTATTCCGAAAGATAAAGTTGTTGCCTATTTACCTCAGCATTTGATGACCGAAAATACGCGTACGGTGTTTGAAGAAGCATCGAGAGCTTTTGCGTCGATATTTGCCATGCAACAGCAAATGGAAGAAATCAATATTCAACTTACAACTCGTACCGATTATGAATCGGATAGTTATATGGATTTAATTCAGCAATTGTCTACCATTAGCGAACAATATTATTCGATTGAAGAAATAAATTATGATGCTGAAGTTGAAAAAATATTACTGGGACTCGGGTTTGAACGTGACCATTTTACTCAACCTACCAGCAATTTCAGTGGAGGCTGGCGTATGCGTATTGAATTGGCAAAAATACTCCTTCAAAAACCCGATTTAATTCTGCTCGATGAACCAACAAATCACCTTGATATTGAGTCAATTCAATGGCTCGAAGAGTTTCTAATTGCTTGTGGTAAAGCTGTTATTATTATTTCGCACGACCGTGCATTTGTTGATAATATCACAACGCGAACCATCGAAGTAACGATGGGACGTATCTACGATTATAAAGTCAATTATTCAACATATTTACAACTTCGGAAAGAACGTCGTGAACAGCAACAAAAACAAGCCGACGAACAACAAAAAATGATTGCCGAAACCGAAGAATTTATCGAACGTTTCAAGGGTACATATTCAAAAACACTTCAAGTTCAATCGAGAGTGAAAATGCTCGAAAAACTTGAAATCATCGAAGTTGATGAAGAAGATACCTCTGCCTTACGTTTGAAATTTCCACCGTCGCCTCGTTCGGGCAATTACCCGGTGATAGCCGAAGGTGTTGGAAAAAGCTATGGCGATCATCTGATATTTGCAAATGCCGGTTTTACCATTTCTCGTGGAGAGAAAATAGCCTTTGTCGGTAAAAATGGCGAAGGAAAATCGACCATGGTAAAATGTATCATGAAAGAAATTGAGCACGATGGAACACTCAACGTGGGGCATAACGTGCAAATAGGATATTTCGCTCAAAATGAAGCATCTTTGCTTGATGAAGAGTTGACCGTTTATCAAACAATCGACGACGTTGCCGAAGGCGATATTCGTACGAAAGTGAAAGATTTGCTGGGTGCTTTTATGTTTGGTGGCGAAAGCTGGACAAAAAAGGTAAAAGTGCTTTCGGGAGGAGAACGTACTCGATTGGCAATGATTAAATTATTGTTGCAGCCGGTAAACTTGCTTATTCTCGATGAGCCGACCAACCACCTTGATATGAAGACCAAAGATATTTTGAAATCGGCCTTACAAGACTTCGATGGAACGTTGATTCTTGTTTCGCACGATCGTGATTTCCTTGATGGTTTGGCAAGTAAAGTCTACGAATTTGGACATAAACGCGTGAAAGAACATCTTGGCGATATTAAATATTTCCTCGAAACAAAGAAAATGGATAATCTTCGCGAGCTGGAACGAAATAAAAAATAATAGAAGTCATCGAAAGACCTATTTAAACGCTTATTTATTCGCTCCTTAAAAACGTAAAATCAAACTAATTTACTTTTTTGCTACCACCAAAAAAGTAACAAAAAAAAAGACAACGCTGTCAAGAAAATGCGGAATAAGCGTTGTCTTAAGTGATAACGCAAAAGATGATGGTTTAAACGACAGCCCGACAAAAATGCGTGCAACGAGTGAGATGTTTTCCACAATGGCATCACAAGCGTATTTTTGTCTTGATTTTTGGTTACTTTTTCATCAAGGAAAAAGTAAGACAGAAATAATCATGTTCTGCAAGTTTTTGAGTCAAATCAATGGGGGGGCTTGCTAAATGAGTCAGACAAAAAACAATTAATTAAACACCTGTTAAATAAAACATTTAACAATTATTAAGGAGCGACTATTTAAACAACGAAATCTTGTTTTTTGTAAAATAGTTTTGCTATTGGATAATTTTTTTGTATCTTAGAATTACCGAATAACAAAACATAATCGCATGATTTTTAACGTAAAGAAAATGTCCATTTGGACGTTTTTACTAATTTTGTGCTATTCCCAAATTAAAAATACTAATTAAAACCCTACAATTATGAATAAACCTACTATTCAAAAGAATGCAACAAGGTTGATAGTTCTTTTATTGCTGTGGATAAGTCAGTTAACCATTGCAAATGCGCAATCTACAATTACATCGTCGGTTGCCGGTGGTAACTGGACCAATGCTGCTACCTGGATTGGAAATGTTGTTCCTGCTGCTGGAGATAATGTTATTATTAATTCTAATGTATATGTCAATAGCGATGTGCAGTGCAATAGCTTGACTGTTAATAGTGGTGATACTCTTTGTAATTTGTATGGATATTCAATAACCGTAACTGTTGTCGGTTCATTGGTTAATAATGGTATTATCTTAAATAATCCAAGTGGCTATTCGCTGTATCTCAGCATTTCGGGCGACATTGAAAATAATGGTACGTGGAATGTTAGTAAAACAACATTAGCCGGGAATACAATTCAAACGATGAAAGAAACTGCCGGAAAACTGTTTGAAGGTCCGTTTTTTGTGTCCGATTCGATTGGCGATGTTTTACTTGCAAGCGATGTTATGATGAGTGGTAGTAATTGGAATTTGAATCGAACTACAATTCAAACAAATGGACATCAACTTATTACTGATTCATATACTTTACGAAATGGATATATTTCATCAAATGATAAGATGGATTTTGATGAAACTACGATTCAATATTTGACAATTAACGGAGCATTTACTCTTGATGGGAAAATATACTCGCAGGGTGGGAATGTATTCAAAGGAACCGTTACTGTTGCCGATACAATTGTCAATTTGTATGGTTGGACAAATACCATTAATGTTGAAGGAAAAATTATCAATAATGGCGCTGTCATTAATAATCCGTCGGGTTATTCTTTGTATGTTGATGTCAATGGCGATATTGTCAATAATGGAACATGGAGTTTGGCAACAACTTCCATATCGGGTACTGCCGACCATTTTATTGAGCAAAAGCAAGGAACTCAATTCGAAGGTCCTTTTTCAATGACCGATTCTGTTGGAAATGTTGTTTTAAAAAGTGATGTGTTATTTACCGGAAGCACATTTAATCTGAATAAAACGGTACTTCGAACCAACGGTCATGTTTTTCGCACAAAAAATCAGACCTTAACCAATGGCTATATTGCTTCGGAAGATACCTTGATGCTTGATAATTCAATAATAGAAAGTCTTAATTTTTCGGGTAATTATAAATTGTCGGGAAATATTTATTCGCAGGGAAACATTATTTGCAACGATACATTAACCATCACCGATACGCTTTTTAATCGATATGGATGGACCAATACCATTAGGGTAAAAGGGAATATCATAAACAAAGGAACGTTTAAAAATAATCCAGACGGATATTCTTTGTCGGTTAATATCGACGGTAACGTTCGCAACGAAGGTATTTGGAATTTGTCGTCAACCAATTTTACCGGAACCACAAATCAAATCATCGAACAAGCTGCAGGAAAACCATTCGAGGGCACCATTAATACAACCGATTCAAATGGTGATATCGTCATGGCATCGGATATTCTGATTCAAAACAACACCTGGAATTTGAATGATGCAACCATCAAAACCAATGGTCATAATTTGCTTTCGAAGAGTAGTACTTTTAATGGAGGGAAAATTGTCTCGAACGATACGTTGAAACTCGATAATTCTACTATTAAAAATATGAGTTTCTTTGGCAAATATGCTTTGGGTGGAAATATCTATTCGCAAGGAGGAATTGTTTTCAATGATAATGCAACGGTTGTCGATACCTTATTCAATCTTTATGGATGGACTAACACCATTTCGGTAAAGGGAAATATTGTGAATAAAGGAACAATCAAGAATAATCCTTCGGGTTACTCTTTATCAATGGATATCGACGGAAACATTCGCAACGAAGGTATTTGGAATTTGTCGTCGACCAATTTTACCGGAACCACAGATCAATTTATTGAACAAGCAGCAGGAACTGCTTTTGAAGGAGCAATCAATACCACCGATTCTGTTGGCGAAATCAAACTGTCATCCGATATTTTGATTCAAAACAATACCTGGAAACTGAATACCTCAATCCTTAAGACTAATGGACACAATCTGTTCTCGAAAAATAGCACGTTCAATGGTGGCTATATTACATCGAACGATACATTGTTTCTCGATAATTCAACGATTAATAATATGGGTTTCTATGGCAATTATACTTTGGGCGGAAATATTTACTCGCAAGGTGGCATTGTTTTTAATGATAATTGTACCGTTATCGATACCTTGTTTAACCTTTATGGCTGGACCAATACTATTTCCGTAAAAGGGAATATTGTGAATAAAGGAACAATCAAGAATAATCCTTCGGGTTACTCTTTATCAATGGATGTTGACGGGAATATACGCAACGAAGGTATTTGGAATTTGGCTCAAACAGCATTTACCGGAGCTGCAAATCAAACAATAGAACAAACTACCGGAAAACGCTTCGAGGGTGCATTTAATACGACCGATGCAAAAGGTGACGTTGTGTTGGCTAGTGATATTATGCTCGAAAGTAATACCTGGAAATTAAATACCTCTACAATTAAAACCAATGGGTTTAAGTTAAACTCCAATAATTATACTTTAACCAATGGAATAATTCAATCGAACGATACCGTTACTCTTAATAATTCGGTGATTGAAAGTATGCAATTCTTTGGAAATTATAAACTCAACGGCAATGTTGTGTCGCAAGGTAATAATGTATTTAACGATACACTAACAGTACTCGACACCTTAATGAACCGTTATGGATGGACCAATACAGCATTGGTTAACGGTGATTTAATAAACAAAGGAACCATTACCAATAATCCATCGGGATATTCATTTAATCTGGATGTGAAAGGAAATATTTCCAACTTCCATTTGTTTAGTATCGCGAATTTATATTTGTCGGGAACGAATAAACGAACAATCACCGGAAGTAATACCGATGGAATTCAAGCTGCTATTGTTGTTACCGATTCAATTTGCATTATCGGTACAAGTTCATTACCATCAATAGCATTTCAGTCAGGCAACGCAAAAGCTTGGTGTGTTGTTGATACCGGTGCTTCATTAACCGTTCATGCTATTTCCGGAGCCGATCGAATTATAAATTATGGAAAATTAACAGTGTCGCAATTGGTTGATAATTCCGTTCAAAATACTTTGTCGTTTTATCAAGCTTCGGTAAATTGTAAAGCCGGTGTTGAAATGACAAAATTAACCGTCGATCATTATGGCTATCAGCAACATCCAACAGCAACGGGAGCTGTAAATTGTTGGTGGCGATTGCGCAATTTTCCCCAAAATTTCAACGATACGCTTAGTTGGCTTAAATTGTCATATAAAAAAGAAGAACTCAATGGTAATATCGAAGACTCAATCAAGGTCTTTTATTCAGCCAATGCCGGTCTCGATTGGAAGCGTATAAAAACTGGTGTTAGCGTTGATACGTTGAACAATACCGTTACCATCAGCAAAGTGCCCTCGGCCGGACACTATTTATTGGCAACAACAACGATGGGCATTACAACTTTTCATCCTTTAATCGAAAGTGCAGAACCACGTTTTGGTGGTAATTCCGGACAAGTTACTATGTATATTTATGGTGCAGGATTTAAACCGACGAGTCATGCAATTCTACGAAGAACGGGATTGACCGATATAAATGCAGATACATCGTATGTGACCGACGCAATTGGCGAATCGATGTTGGCTCGTTTCAATTTAAAAGGAAAATCTCTTGGCGATTATGATGTTGTTGTAGAAACACCGGGCGAAAATACGCTTACACTTCCTGCGTATTTTACAATTATTCAAGGAGATAGAAGTGAACCTTGGGTTGCACTTACCGGTCGCGATAGATTTTTGGTAAATCGCTGGCAAACTTTTAATCTAAACTATGGAAATACTGCAAATGTTGATGCACGTGGTGTGATATTAGTCTTTGTGGTTAATGATTTGCCAAATCTTGATATTCAATTCCCCGATATAAAAGTAACATTACCAAAGGCCTTAATCAACGAGGGTGAAAAATTTACACGCATTGCCGATTCGGTGCCATTGTTCTATACCACCGACACCCTCTCGGGTTATGTAGGAACTAAAATGCGAGTATATCCATTTTATATTCCGGTTCTATCGGCAGGTTCGTCAAAAAGCATGAGGGTAAAAGTTAAACTCGATGGCTTTGGAACCCTCACCATGGATTCGTGGGTTGTTGATCCATTTTATGAAGGAATTCCATCGCTTAAGTCGACCGAACCAATGCCATCGGAAGTGCGAGCATGTATCACAGCTGCAGCTATGAAATATATGGCAACTGGTGTTATTGGACTTATTCCTGGTATGGGATGTTATAATTTGGTCGACAAAGTGGTTGACCCCATTGGTTATATTACACCCGAATCGATTAAGCCCGAAGAAGCTGAAAGTTCAATTGGCAGTTGGTTGTGGAGTGGCGTATCGTGGGCTAGTTCTATTACTCAATGTGCTACCAGTTTTGTTCCCGGATTGGGACAAGCAACACAAATCGGTATTGGTATTGCAAGTATGATTATCGATTCGAAAGATAACTACGATACTCAAGAAGGTTGTTGGCGTAAGTTCCGCAAAAAATCTGATTCGAAGAAAAATAGTAAAGGTGTAACCTCGTTCGACCCGAATGAAATTGTTGGACCACAAGGTTATACATCCGAACATTACATTTCAAAAGAAGGAAATATAAACTATCGAATTTATTTTGAAAATAAGAAAACGGCAGCAGCTTCGGCTCTCGAAGTTTTTGTGAAGGACACTATCGATCTTAATCAATTTGATTATAAGACTTTCAGTTTCAATTCTATTTCTTTTAGTGATACCACAATTCGTATACAGGATTATGCAAAAGAATTTACAGTATTGGTTGATATGCATCCGAAGAAGAATATTTTAGTTCAAGTTCATGGTTTATTAGATACTGTATCGGGTGTTGTTTCGTGGGATTTCCGTACACTCGACCGTATAACCAAGGAATTGGTAGAAGACCCCGATTCAGGATTTTTACCACCCAATGTCTTATCGCCTGAAGGTGAAGGAAATGTGGCCTTTAGTTGCAAGTTGAAAAAAACGGTAACACACGACGATGTTATCAGCAATAAAGCAACGATAGTATTCGATCTTAATGCGCCTATTGTTACCAATACATTTACCAATCGGATCGATACAATTTCGCCAAATAGCGAGGTTTTAGCTTTGTCTGCAACTCAAGATCAACTTTCGTTTGATGTCAGTTGGTCGGGTAGTGATGAAGGATGCGGTATGAAAAACTACAATATTTTTGTTGCCGAAGGAAAGAATCCGTATGTACTTTGGAAAGTAGCTTCGGGAGCTTCATCTGCAAATTTTGCCGGCGAAGATGGCAAAACCTATTCATTTTACAGCATAGCTGCTGATAGTTTGGGCTTAACCGAAGGAGCAAAAACATCGCCCGAAGCAAGTACCAAAATACAAGTCGTAGGTGCCAAAATTGTTGGAAATGTAAAATCGATGGTTCTTTGTCCGAATGTTGCAAAAAAGAATACAGACTTGTCTTTTGAATTGAAAGATGCTGAACTTGTTACCATCACGGTAGAAAATACCAATGGAGAAACGGTTCAAACCATAATGTCTCAAAAACTTATGAGTGGCAAAAATCACATTAATGTCGATTTATCGCTTTATCCTTCGGGAATGTATTTCGTGCGAATAAAAGGAACAAAAAACACCGAAGTGCGAAATTTATTTGTGGTGAAATAATCATTTGAATTTATAAATCATAAGAAAAAAGAGAGCTTGGTTTAATGCCATGTCTCTCTTTTTTTTGATAAACAAATAATACCTTTGCCGTAGACAAAAAGAATTAATGAATCAAATAACAATTAGTATTACAGCACTTGTCTGCGGATTTTTACTCGATGCTTTTATTGGCGATCCATACCATATGCCACATCCTGTGCGACTGTTTGGAAATGCCATATCGTGGGGCGAAAATTGGTTGAATAAAGGCAAACTGAAAACAATCAAAGGAGCATTTTTAACACTGACTTTGGTCGTGATTGTATGGTTGGTATTGATGTTTATTACTAAACAATTGATCCATGTTCCTGTTATTTTATGCGTTTTCACCACGATAATGGTTTATTACGGTTTGGCAAATCGCTGTTTGATAGATGAAGTGCTAAAAGTAGAAAAGCAACTTTCGCAACATAGTATCGATGCTGGACGTAGGCAGTTGAGCTTTATTGTTGGTCGGGAAACATCGAAACTCTCAGAAAATCAAATCAGAACCGCAGCTCTTGAAACATTATCGGAAAATTTGAGCGATGGCGTCATTGCTCCTCTGTTTTATTTTGCTTTGGGTGGAATTCCTGCCATGTTTGCTTATAAAATGATCAACACGCTCGATTCGATGATTGGCTACAAAAACTCACGGTATAAACAATTTGGCATGTCAGCAGCACGGCTCGACGATATCGTAAACTTTATACCTGCCCGCATCACGGCCTTATTGATGATTCTTGTCAGTTTCAATATGCGAGGATTACAATTTATGTTTCGTTTTGGGAACAAACATGCAAGTCCTAATTCCGGTTATCCCGAATCGGTACTCGCCGGAATTCTTGATTGTCGATTTGGAGGTCCCAATACCTATCATGGTCAATTGGTAGAGAAACCATACATTGGTGTAAATAATCGCAGGATTACCCCAAAAGATATGTATAAAGCTTGTGTTGTAAATGGAGCCGCCAGTGTTGTGATGCTGTTGATAATCATCGCGTTTCAGGTTTTCCCTTCTTGATGCGATTCCCAATATTTATCGGAAACGAGAAAAACAGCCGGTTTTTTTGAAATAGGATTTTCGCGAGTAATCACAACGGTTTTATAAACTTCCTCTATGTTTTTGTATGTAAGAACTTCAGTTGGAGTACCGGTAGTGTGTATTTTGCCATTATTCATCATAACCAAATGATCGCAAAATTCGCTGGCTAAATTCAGATCGTGAATAATAAGCAATACCGTTAGCTGCAATTCATGACTAAGTTTTTGTACCAAATTAAGAATTTGCACCGAATGGCTGATATCAAGAAATGCTGTTGGCTCATCGAGGAGTAAGAGTTCGGGTTCTTGGGTCAATGCTCTGGCAATGCTTACCAATTGTTGTTCGCCTCCGCTTAGTGTATGCATTGGCTTGTCTTTGTATGAATAAATATCGGTGAGTTGCATGAACTTTTGAGCAATTGCTATGTCTGTTTCGGTTTCGAAAAATTGAAAATTTTTACGATATGGCAGTCGGCCCAATAATACGTATTCCTGAACCGTCATATCGCATTTTTCTATAAACTGCGAAACGATAGCCATTCGAACAGCTTTTTGCCTCAACGTGAGTTTGCTGAATTCGGTTCCTTTTATGTCGATGTTGCCGGCATTAATTCGTAAGTCACCGCAGATACCTTTAAATAATGTTGTTTTTCCCGAACCATTTGGACCAACAATGCCTGTTATTTTACCCTGAGGTACATTAAAATTGATATCATTCAGGTGAAAACCAGAGGCATATCCGCACGAAACATTATGAAGCGTTAAATAATTTTGCATGGATTCTACGTCGTTTTATTTTGTTTTAAAACAATGATAAACATTAGTCCGCCAGCCATTCCGGTAATAACTCCGATAGGCAGTTCGTTTGGTGAAATAATTGTGCGAGCGGCAATATCGCTGAGCATAATAAAAATACTTCCACCTAAAAACGATGCAGGTAAAAGTATACGATAGTCCGATCCTGTTATTTGTTTTACCAAATGCGGAATAATTAAGCCTACGAAACCAATAATTCCCGATATCGATACGCAAAGTCCGGTGAGCAATGATAGAATGATAAATAAAATCTTAATTGTTAATCCGGCATTGACTCCCAAATGGCGTGCTTTTTCTTCTCCTAATCTTAGCGCATTTAGTTGATGTGCAAATAAATGAGTAATAAAAAGTCCGGCTATTGAGGTGTAGAACATGAGTTCGATAAGTGTATTATTCGATTCCTCGAGCGAACCCATTATCCAAAAAATTATGTTATGCACTTCTTCAGCATTCGAAACCGACATCAAAAACATCATCGATGACGATGCAATAAAACTGATCATTACACCCATCAAAAGCATTTTATTAACCGAAAAAACACCTTTCCCCAGACTTAAAAAATAAACAAGAAAAATTGTTATCAGTGCTCCTAAAAATCCCGATAAAGGTAACATGAAAGAACCCATTAGCATATGCAAATGTAACACGATACATAATGAAACACCAAGTGCAGCTCCTCCCGAAATTCCAAGAGTATAAGGTTCAACAAGAGGGTTGCGATAAATTCCTTGCAAAACGGCTCCCGTCATACTCAACGTTCCGCCTACCGCTATTGCTAAAAATATTCGGGGTAGTCGAATATTTGTCAGTACAGAGTATTCCATGCTTGATTTATCATGTAATATAGAAACAATGTCGGTTAATTTTATTGAAATTTCACCCGTTGAGAGTGAAAGTAGTATTGCACCTACCAACAAGGCTAGTAAAATGACAATTGTTATGCCCCATTGCAGATATTTTTGTTTCATGCCCATATCTTAAAATTCGATTCCTTTTCGGCTTGTAATGCCATTGTCGTACGGATGTTTGATTTTTGTGATTTCGCTCACGTAGTCGGCCTTTTCGATGACAGCGCTTGTTGCTCCGCGGCCCGTCAGTACAAGTTCCAATGCTAAAGGTTTTTGCTCGATAAACTGTAATAATGCTGATTCGTTCAGGTAACCATCACGAACAGAAATCAAAATTTCGTCCAGTATAAGCATATCGAAATGGTTTTTGTTCAATATTTCAGAAAGAGTTTTGATACCCGTTTGAGTATCGTTTGCAATTACGATTTCATCGAGCGTTCTGTCAAGATGCGGATGTCCTTTGGCAAAAATATGAATTTCTGCACCAAGATGTTCTAATTGCTTAATTTCGTGGTAACCATATTTGTCGGGATTCTTATGAAATGAAGCATAACATACTTTGAGTCCTGCACCAAGAGCTCGCACTGCTAAACCAACTGCTGCTGTCGTTTTTCCTTTCCCATTGCCGGTATAAATATGTATCATCTGTCCGTGGTTCATTTTTTTGTTTTTGGAGGAAATAATAATTTGTCGATGGTTTCGAGTGTTGCAATAAACGAAAGCGGAGTGGGGGTGCATGCCTGATTCGAGTCGATGATAAAAATCTGTTTGCGTTTTGCTGCACTTAATTGATTGTATTTTTGCCAAATAGCTTTTTCTTCGTTACCGGCAATTCCCATAGTAACGATAAATATTGCATCGGGATTTCTTTTTAAAACAGTTTCTCTTCCAATACTGCCTGCCTTTAAATCAGCAGCGATGTTTGTACCTCCGCATAATAACATATAATCGTTCATAAAAGTATTGGTCATCACGGTAAATAATGGATCGGCACCTATTTGAAAAAATATCTTTAAAGCAGCTTTTCCCTTATGTTTCGCTTTTATGGTTTCAACTCTTGTTTTTGTTTGGGCAATGATGCTTTTGGCTTTTTCCGTTTTTCCTATCATGATGCCCAGCCTCAAAAACTGACTGCAAATTTCATCGAACGATTTTGGTGTATTGAAAATTTCGACCCGTAAACCCATTTTTCGTAATTTGTCTATTACTTCAGGTTTCGTGATTGAATGAGCAACAACCAAATCGGGTTTTAAACTGACAATTTTTTCGATATTGACTGTTGTTGCCGAACCTACGATTTCTTTTTTGTCGGGTTTGGCTATTTCGCAATAGCTTGTACATCCAACAATTTTTTGTTTTGAATCGAGATAATATATATTCATTGTTAATGATGGAGCCAATGAAACAATTCGGTTGATGGCTTGCGAAAACACCATCATCGGCAGAAATACAATGGCAAGGAATGATAATTTCAAATTCATGATTTGTGTGCTAGGATGGTTAAAAAATAATGATTGTCGTGCTCCGATATGCTTGATTTGTCAAATAAAACGGGCTCGGAATAAAGAGGCCCGTCGTATACGAAACTGTGATATTCACCATTTTCAGCACAAGGATCGGCATTGGGAATTTGACAAATATCGGTAAGAAAATCGGCGTTGAGTTCACGTCCTAACCACGATTGCGGAAGCATATTACAACGAACCGACACGGTAAGAGCTTTAAATCCTTCATCGATAAATTCCTGAAACAATGTTTTGGTATTTACTTCCCATAGCGGAAAAATGGCTTCTATTTGCATTTCGTTACAAACACGTTCTATCCAGGTTCGGTGCTCCATCAGGTAAATATCTCCAAAAACGCCGACTGTTATGCCCAATGTTTTCAGTTCGCTTATCTGGGTTTTAAAAGCTTTTTCGTAGCCGGCAGCATCGGTTGGTTGTTGAAAAAGTGCGATTCCCATTTTTTGAGCCTGCAGGGCTATCATGTCCTTATGTAAACCATGCGAACGCGATTGGTCGCTGTGTGCATCGCACATATTCAGTAAACAAACGTCGGTTTTAGAATTGTTTTTCAGATAACGGTTTAAGGCCAACGTACAATCTTTACCACCGCTCCACGATACAAATGCTTTCATTTTTGATATTTAAAAACGGGAAAAACAGTAAATAGTGAATGCCTGCAAGAGAGGAATTCCTTCACCTTTCACCCGAAAGTTTCGAAATCAGTATTCACAGGCAGGTCTTCTGGCTTGTCCTGTTTCGGCGGTCTTCCCATTCTTTGAAAAGAACAGTGACATCGGTTGCCGATACGCTTATGGACTTTACAGCTACGGGGATAGCTCCCGACTTACACGGGATTCCCTTTTAATCGTTCGTTTACTTTCGTAAATCGGAACCTGTAATTTTTCTGCAAATATATGCATATTTCCGTAGCCTTTGCATCATGCTGTTTTGTTTGTGAAAAAAAGAATAAATAGAGGAAAAGAATGTTGCCAATATACCAACATCCATCACTGGACCGAACACTAATGACTTGTAGTCCGAGCTCGCTGAGATTCGTCTACCCAATATTACGTTAAATCTTATGTCAAACTCACGTTAATTCTAAATTTGTCGTAATGAGCTAAAATTAAAAAAAACAATTAACTTTGGCTATTATAAAATGCAAATAATTACTTAATAAGATATGAATAAAATTGTACTATTTATTTTAGGATTAAGCTTCTCTTGGGGCTTGTCGGCTCAGGTTGTTAGTAAACAGTTGAATGTTACATCAGCAGGTTCATTATATTCGTTATTGACGGCAAATGATTTAAAAACGATAACTAATTTAACCTTAACAGGAAAACTTGATGCTCGTGACTTTTTAATTATTCGCGATAGCTTAAAACTTGTTGATACTTTAGATATTTCAGGTGTCACTATTGAGGCTTATTCCGGACCAGGTGGAACTTATACTGGAAACATGTTGGGGTATTATTTCGCCAATGAAATTCCATTTAGAGCATTTGCTTCAAAAAATAAGTTATTGTCGATTATTTTGCCAAATACAATTACATCTATAGATGATCGTGCATTTTATTCTTGCACTGCTTTAAAATCTATCGAAATTCCTTCGTCGGTTACATTACTAGGAATAGAAATATTTTATTCTTGCACAGCATTACAAACAGTAAAACTTCCATCATCAATAACAACCATTAGTAATGGTACTTTTGGATTTTGTAACAAATTAAATAATGTTATAATACCTTCTTCTGTTACATCTATAGGTATACGTGCATTTGATCATTGTAAGGGATTAACAGATATAACAATACCCAGTTCTGTTGATACAATTTCCAGTTGGGCATTTAATTATTGCACAGCTTTAGAGTCTGTAGAAATTCCTTCGTCGGTTAGATTACTAGGAGAAAATGCATTTTATCATTGCGATGCATTGCAAACAGTTAACCTTCCTTCATCAATTACAAGCATTAATAATAGTACTTTTGCATATTGCAAAAAATTAAATAATGTCATAATACCTTCTTCTGTAACATCTATAGGTACAGCTGCATTTGATAATTGTCAGGGATTGACAGATATAACAATACCCAGTTCTGTTGATACAATTTTCAATCAAGCATTTTATACTTGTACTGCTTTAAAAAATATTACGATACCAAGTTCTGTTAAATATCTTGGAAATGGAGCTTTTTATAATTGTAACAGTTTGGAATCGATAGTTTTACCAAACTCATTAGATAAAATCGAAGAAGAAGTATTTTCTAGTTGTAGAAAATTAAAAACGATTATGCTTCCATCGACTATTACTTCAATTGGTACTTCTTCTTTTTATGATTGCGATAGCCTACATTCTGTAATTATACCATCATCAGTTAAAATTATTGGTAATAACGCTTTTGGGAATTGTGATAGTTTGAAGAGTGTTACTATACCAAATTCGGTAACATATATAGGAGAACGAGCATTTGAATATTGTTTAAGTTTAGAATCAATAACTATTCCTTCATCGGTTTCTACCATTAATTATAATACATTTTACGATTGTGAAAAATTAAAAACAGTTGTAATTCCAAATTCAATTGATACCATTGGTGTAGGTGCATTTGAAAGGTGCTATAGTTTGAAAACGATTTTATTTCCATCATCTCTTACATTTATTGATGAATATGCTTTTTATAATTGTACTGCATTAGACTCAATAAATATTCCTAATTCTGTTGATACTATCGGAATAAATGCTTTTGGAAATGATACTATCAAAGTCCTTAAATCATTTACCGGCCCACTTATTCATGGTACTGATCCATTGCCTGGTGATACATTGTACATTCCTGTAGGAACAAAAGCTGCATACGAAAATTCCGGTAATTACAATTTTAAATATATTATTGAATTTGAAGCATGTGTTGCTTCTGAAGACTTAATAAAAGATCCAAGTCAAGGTATTATGCCAGAAATTAGTTTTAAAAAAGATACCACAATTTGCCCAGGTCAAAATCTTACGTTAAAAGCACCAACTGCAGTTTCGTATGTATGGAATACTTTGGCAACAACTCAATCGATAAACGTTACTGAAACAGGAACCTATTCTGTAACGATAACTGCACCCAATGGTTGTACAAATTCAGCATCAGAAAAGGTGACATTCCATCAACCTTATGCCGAACAAATTAAGCTTGTTACTTTTAATCGTAATAACGATGCAGTAATTATTGCTTGGACTCCTACTAAGGGAAAACAAATAGCAAGTTATGGTTTACAACTTTTAGATGATGTAACTGGTGAATATAAAACAATCGCAACTCGTGGTTTAGCCGATTCAACGTATGTTGTAGATAAGAAAGCAGATGTTGAAAATCAAACATATTCTTATAGACTAATTGCTTACGATTCGGTTTGTAATGATAGTGCAATAAGTGATATTCATGAAACAATTCATCTAGCATGTTCGCAAAGTACCAATGCCAGTAACGAGGTGCAACTATCGTGGAACACATACAAAGGTTTAACTCCTGATGTTTATAAAGTTTATGCAATTAGTAATGGAATAGCTGTCGATTCATTCTCATTGGCAAATAATGGAAATCAAACATTCCAACGTACCTACTCAAAACATCAAGCTGGTTATACATATCGTATTGGGTTCGATTTAGAAAGTCCTGTGTTTACAGGTACTTTAAAATCCGATTCGGGTCCTTATAGCCAAAGCTTAAGTAACTTGGCCGAAAGTGAATTAACAGGTTTTGATGAAGTTGATGCTTCTGAAATTAAAATATATCCTAATCCAACATCAACTAGTTTTGCTGTTTCTGTAAATGAGCCAGCAACGATTTCTATTTATTCTGTTACTAATCAGTTGATTTTAAGTAAAGAAATTTCATCTAACGAGAATATTTCATTAGATGGAATAGCTGTAGGATCCTATATTGTTAAAATAAAGACAAACGACGCTGTAATTACTCGCAACTTAATTGTAGTAAGATAATCGTTTGAAGATAGATACTGAATTAGAAGGGGAGTTGTCCAAAAAGACAGCTCCTTTTTTATGCAAGCAATCTCAAGCAATTATTAAAGGAATGGTTTATGGATGCATTGAAGAAATTGTACAACAATATGTCTTACAGATTGTGATGTAATATTCTTTTTTTGTTATTAGTAAACTATAAATGTAGTACATTTGATGCTATAATGGTTAGTCCTTTAATCATTACTCAAAAAATGGAAATCTAGCATAAAAGATGATTCGAATTATGCT
>JACCEE011575973.1_pt1 | contig 18776 bp, 13 predicted proteins | sample 7449931 | NCBI WGS metagenome assembly JACCEE01 (sample SAMN15323457, study PRJNA562643) | freshwater metagenome | isolation source: river surface water | place: USA:Blue River Watershed | collected 2017-08-19 | reverse complement strand
TGTTATGGATCGTGAGAACATTTCTCCTACTTCTTTTGAACAATTTGTTGCAGTTCCTCATCCAATTGCTTTTGATTCTTACTGTTCAAAAGGTGCTATTTGTATACTCAATAAACCTATTATATGGGGTGAATATCAGGTTAAAATTGTAATATTGTTTGCGATTAAAAATGAAGATCGTAGAAAATTGAAGGATTACTATTCTCTGATTGGGGATGCGATTGTAGACGAGACAAGTCTTAAGAAACTACTCATTGCCAAAACGTATCAACAATTTATTGAAGTGTTCTCAAGTAAATAAAAGCATCTACTCGTAATTAAGTAGATGCTTCTTTTTATTTCATTTTATTTTTCTTCTTCAACAACTTCTTACCTGGAATACCTGGACGTGTCATCGCATCGATATCAAGGATAACTTCTAAATCTTCTTTAGAAACAAGTCCGCTCTCAAGGATAATCTCTAAAAGTTTACGATTTTGATGTAGAGCTTGTTTGGCAATCTTTGAGGAATTCGCATAACCAATATGTGGTGCTAGAGCTGTAACGGAACCAACAGAGTTATCCACAAGGAATGCTATTTGTTCACGATTTGCGATAATACCATCCATTGCATTTAGACGTAAGGTACGACATGCATTGGTAAGGGTTTCAATCATTTCAAATAAATTATAGAAAAGAACAGGTTCAAACACATTGAGTTCGAGTTGTCCAGCTTCTGCAGCCTTTGTGATGGTCACATCATTACCGAATACATTGAATGCGACTTGATTAACTACCTCTGCGATAACGGGATTCACCTTACCTGGCATAATGGATGATCCAGGTTGTCTTTCTGGGAAGCTTATCTCAAAGAAACCAGCTTTAGGACCAGAAGCCATTAAACGTAAATCATTACACATCTTAGATAAGTTAACCCCTAAGATTTTAAGTGAACTGGATGCCCAAACTAAGGTATCTACATTACGTGTTCCATCTACTAAATCTTTTGCGGAACTGAGTTTGATATTGCAAATCTTACTAAGTTGAGGAACAATAATCGCTTTATACTTCTCATCCGTATTAATCCCAGTCCCAACTGCAGTAGCGCCCATATTAACGGATTTTAAATCATTAAATGCTAAATTAATCCGTTTAATATCACGTGTTAATGCGGTCGCATAAGCATGGAATTCTTGGCCTAATTTAATAGGAACCGCATCCTGTAAGTGTGTTCTTCCTACTTTAAGAATCTTAGAGAATTCACGACTCTTAGATAGGACAGATGTTCTAAGTAATTGAACTTCTTTTTGAAGTTCATCCACTAAAAATAAAGCCGCAAGTTTTCCTGATGTAGGAAATACATCATTGGTAGATTGGCCAAAGTTAATATGATCGTTGGGATGAATATAATCGTAAACGCCTATTGGTTGATTCGCTAATTGTGCAGCTCGATTTGCGATTACTTCATTAGCACACATATTAACCGATGTACCAGCACCACCCTGTATAACATCCGTAATAAAACTATCATTATGTAATCCACTGATAACTTCATCACAGGCTTGAATGATATAACCAAGTCGTTCTTCATCAATATATCCACATTCATGGTTCGCAATTGCGGCTGCTTTTTTAACCATGCCTATGGCTTGAATCATCTTAGGATGAGTTGTAAGTCGTGTAATCGTAAAGTTACTGATAGCACGTGTTGTTTGTGCTCCATAGAGTGCATCTTTTGGAACTTGCACTTCTCCAAGAGAGTCTACTTCTATTCGATAGTCCATGTGTTTCTCATAGTGTATTGGTAATAATGATTGAGGTATTATTTTATATAAATACTATCATCTTCATTATAGCGAATCTAAGTCTTAAGAGATATCCAATTTCGATCAAGATACAATAAAACTCGTAATATACGAGTTCCTTGTTTGGTTAATTACTTAGTTTTAGTCGATTTATAGACTCTAAACAAGATAATAGAAATAACTAGATTCAATAAGATATAAAACCCAAACATAAATGCATACCTAAACAACTCATCCTGAATAGGTATAAAAAAGAAAATAAATTTATCGAATGAACCAAAGAATAGAATAATTGGAATTAAAGTGATAATCCATGTATTAAGTCCATAGAAGATGGATCGAGTCGATGTATGTTCTTTTTTTGCTAAAGAAGATAATAAGAGTTCAAAGGCAAGTACAGCCCAAACTTGAAAGATTAATCCAATGGATACATTTGTAAAGGACATATAGAAGATCGATGCTCCATCTAAACCCATCGCAAGCCCAACAATTAAACCAATTAGAGAGAATGCAGTAGAGAGTAGAATAATAACACGAGGATTGTTTATGGATTTCTTATTATTTTGAATGATATCTACATCCTTCAACAAATAATCAGTTGTGACATTAAAGAATTCACTTAATTGAATAATCTTATCGGCTTCTGGAGTCGATGCGCCAAGTTCCCATTTGGATAAAGCTTGTCGAGATACATTAAGTTGATCCGCAAGGGCCTCTTGAGTTAGATTATGTTCTTTACGTAGTGTTTGTATTTTTTCTGATAGTGGCATATTCGTCTCCTTAAACACTACTTAGTATAAACACTATGGCAGAATATCTCTAGCACGTAATCATTGAAATCTCGCAACTAATGGTTGCACAACCAATGTTAAATTTAAATACGGTAGCTTTGTAAATATTAAACGTAAACATTTAACAAAATTCGTTTAATTTCATCAATCTCTTTTATCACTACAGATATTTGGCTTAATATATTAGAATCATCTTTTACCTCAGAACAAAATCGAATAATATCATTCTTAATAACTTGTGGAATATTAGACAATGGGAAATCAGTTAATAGTTGAACTAATCTATAAACATCATTCTTATGCTTATTTATGATATCACTACTTATTTTGTTACCTGCAGACTTCTTGTCTACTAAATCTAAAAATGCACAAACTTTTAATGGAATAATTCCAATTTCGTTAACTAGAACTATACCGTTAATCTCTGTTCTATTTAACATCAAAAATTGATAATAGTCCTTATTAAGCATAATTGCTGAAAGACTTACAATTTCATCATCTAGAGTGATAGGGTGAGTAACTTGATTTATACCTTCGAATTGAACAGATTCATCAGTTAGTAATTCTAGCATATAAGGATATATCGGGTTTTCAGGTTCCTCAAAACGATATAAACATTTTGAACCATTTAATTTTGATGTACATTTATACCCACCACTTTTAATAAATCCCCAAAAATGATTTATAAATTCTGGAGTTAATGTTTCTATACACAAGACGATATCAAGATCTTTTGTTGTTCTACTAGAAAAGCCTACTTCAGATAGAAGTAACATTGTTGCTGTTCCTCCAATTAAGACATATTGTTCATTGAATGAACTAAAGTAGTTACTAAACGTATCTAATTGTATAGTACCAATACTATGCTTTATAACCATTTTATATCTCCAAATTCCTGAAGTAATTATCTATCATTGTTTTCATTTCATATCTTATTCTTGAATCATTATCTTCTTTAAATATTAAATAAATCGAGAGTGGGTGAAGAACATTATCAATAATCGGTAAATTATAATTGAAAATTTGAATAATTATTGATTTATCATCAAAAATGTAAAGCTCATCGTCATGGAGTTTTAGTTGTTTAAATTTTTTCTTAGTAATGCCATAAACAGGAATTCTAGGTTCAGAAATCATTGTAAATTTAGATAATGCGGATTCTCCAGAAACTGTAAACATGTTAAATTTGTTTTCTATAGTCTTACGATGAAATTTCATAGTTTTATAAACAGGATTATTTAGATATTTTTGTGCTTCATTCCAAACTTCACTCGACTTTTTCGCGAAATAATACTTGATATTATTATCATATGTATTCTTCTCTATTAATCCTAATTTATGAAGTTCATTAAATCCTCTTGAAACAGACATTTTTGTTATATCAAGCTTATTCGCGATTTTTTCCATTGTACTATTAAGATCATAGGTAGTAATAAGATATAGAAACAAAGCTTGAGTAGAAGGAGACATTTGTAATATTTCCAAATTATCAGTTTCTTTACTAAAGTTCATTTGTTGACGGGTACGAATAATAGAACCTATTTCGAATATGAATATCATACTCCCGGGGATAATAAAAGAGACTTTATCGTAAATAAGTTTATTTCTTTGATTAGAATTTAATTTATCAAATATAAGAACAATTGGATAATTTATATTCAGGATATTCTTAATGGTTGCTTTATGTTGTTGTATCATATTAATCTTTTCAGATTCATTGTTATCAGAGTACATAAGCAAAAAGTATTCGTTAAATAGTGTAATTCGTTTATAGCTATAACCCTTACTTAAATAGATAGGCATTTTCGCTAAATCATTTAAATCTTCACTTAGAATTTTTGTTCCGAAATTATTTTCAATATAAAGAATAGCATCATTAATCATATAGTGAACCTCCTTTTGTATAGGATATTTATATTTAAAGGTATTGTAACATTAAATACTATTTGTAACAATCATAATGTTACAAAATAAATATATGTTACAAAAGGAGTCTTAGATGACTCCTTGTTTGATTAAATTTCTATCACTTTCTTATGCTTGAAACTATAAATTCCAATATGAATTGTATGATTTGGATAAATCAGTCTAAGTGCTGTTTGATAATCCTGTAATTGAGGAGAATAAACTTCCACAAGCTCACCTTCAGATAAATGACGATCGGTTTTAAAGTCGATACAGTAAACTTCAGAATCATTACTTGCCATCATATCCAGTACCCCTCTAACTATCTCATTGTTTTGTTGGATGATAAATGGATATTCTTTAAATAGATTCATCGACTTCATTTTGGTATACCAATCACTTTGATAGAAGAAGAGAAGTGCTTCCTTCTCATCGAGTGTACAATTTGAATCAATGGAATGTATTAACTCATGGTTCCAGTCATGTACAGGTAAGAGTTCAATTAGTTTGTGTAAACGTGTTCCTCTCTCTTTACCATCATTGAAATAATCTAAATCAAGTTGAGATACTTGAGCTTTAAAATCATGACTTGAAGGACGTCTAAAAACAATACTTTGTTTCTCAGGTTTAGTGTAGGTAAAAGTCTTTGATGATTGAGTTTGTGGTACATAATGCGATTCAATGGTACTTGGATCAATTTCTTTGATCTCAAAAATATCAAAGATATTACGAGTAGCCGCATACGTTAAGAAAGTATAACCACGACTACCAAGGATAAGATCTAAGTTCAATTGAGCCTTATCCAAATTCTTATGATGTTTATCCACAATAATCAACTTCTTTTCAGCTCGTGTTAGCGCAACATACCAGACTCTAAGAGCTTCTTCTTTTTCTTCTCTAAGGATCTTATGTTTAACTGCCATCGACATTGGATTCTCACGATTAAATCGTTCAGGAAGGATTACGGTATCCATCGCAATTCCAATATCGTTATCATAATAAACCAAACTACTATTGTGATTCATAAAACGTTCTGTACCCATCACAAAGACCACTGGCCATTCTAACCCTTTGGATTGGTGAATGGTCAATACTTTAACCACATCATCTTCTTGAGATACCGGAATTGCCTCGGAAGTTCTCTCATCTTGGATGGACTCTACCATTTCAATGAATTCAATTAGACTAAAATTCTCTTCATCTAACGCAAGTGCTTTGACTCTAAGTAAGTCTAAGTTCGTTCTTTGTTGGGTATCGATGTGTAAGTCATAATAACCATTAAATTGATACAAGATATTCAAGAAATCACTGAGTCTTAATTCATTCGCTTGTTTTACGAGGTTCATTAGATTTGCATAAGCTTCAGGATAGATTTGTTTAAACGCATCCACAAGGGAATACTTATTGACTAAACGTAATTCCGCAAGTTTATTCTCATCTAACTCAAAGAATGAGGATAGAAGCACACCCACTAAGGCGAGATCATCTTTAGGGTCTAAACAGAAACGTAAGACTTGTAACACATCTTGAACAGAAGAGGATAAATAGAACCCAGCTTTTACATCAATAAAGTTAGGGATAAAATATGCATCAAATGCTTTCTTCAACTCAAGTTTAGCGCGATGCGATTTGACCAACACAACATAGTTTTTCCACTTTGGATAGACACCTTCTTTGCGCATGCGAATAATCGTTTGCGCAATATGGTTGGCTTTAATTCGATCTAATTTAATCGATTCTTCACTACTCTCTTCCATTTTATTGATGAGATGAAGTTCAATCGTTTCTCCACCCTTTTGTGAATCAACCCCAATTTTTACATTATCTTTATCACTGTAACGAGAATCTAGACCTGGGATATTCATAAGGTTTGAAAACACTTGGTTATTGAATTCCACGATATTCTCTTTTGAACGATAGTTATTACTGAGGTATAAGGTTAAATCATTTTCTCTTGTGGAATCGATTAGACTTTTCATGAGTTGAGGGCGAGCATTTCTAAAACGATAGATGGATTGCTTAACATCACCCACTCTAAATACATTATTACCACGACTGATACATTCAACGAGTTCATCTTGGACTTCATTGGAGTCCTGGAACTCATCGACTAAGATATCTTTAATTTGATTGCGTAATTGATTAGACACATCAAAGTTTGGATGTTTGAGAATCTGAAGTGCCATCTTTTCCATATCAGAAAAATCGAGTACTTCTTCCTTTTCTTTAATGGTTTGATAAACACGATTAAAATCACTCACACAATCGATGAGTGCAGAAATAGGAGATCCTAGATTTACGATATCCGAAAGATACTGTTCTTCTTTGAAATAGGTTGATACAATCGATTTTAATGTTTCATAAAAATTTTCACGAGCTTGTTTAACCGCATCGTCTAAACCACGAATGGTTCCTATTTTAACTTCCGCTAACATTAATATAGCTTGATGGAATGAAACATAATCGAATTGCTTTACTGCATTTTCTGCCAATGTGATTGTATTTTCATGATGAAGGATATGAAACTTTGGTTCATCACTTAATTGATCGGTTGTAAGGAGAAGTTTGTATTGTACAAGCGCATCCTTGAGTGAGGTCACATCATCCTCAAGAACTTTAAAGAAATGTTCTCTAAAAGGTTCATCCAATTCAGAAAGATGATTATATTTCCGATACGCTTGTTTGATTTGATTGAGCCATCCCTCTGGATCAATCTTGGCATCTAATTTAGAACTTAAATCGAGAATGGTTTCTCTTAAAGCTGTATCTTCTTCAGGACGACTATGAAGAACACTTACAAGTTCTACAAATTCAGGACTTGATTTCTCATAGGCTTTATCTAAAACAATATTAAGTGCTTGAGTTTGATAGAGTTTAGCAGAAGCTTCATCACATATCGAATTTGCGCGTTTCTGACTAATCCCTAGGACATAAGCATAGTCTTTTACTAAACTTAAACAGAAAGAGTGAATCGTTGAAATACGCGCTGATGCAAGGAGTGCTATTTGTCTAAAAATTCGCTCATCTTGATTCTTTTGATATTCTTCTTGAAGTGCTTTAGCTAAGCGTTTCTTCATTTCAGTCGCCGCTAAATCGGTAAATGTCATCGCAAGGATTTCATCCACATTGACCCCATCTTCAAGAATACGTTTCATTAATCGAGCAATTAATACCGTTGTTTTACCTGCTCCAGCCGATGCGGAGAGAATAATATTCTTGCCTGTTGTATTAATCGCAGCTAATTGTTCAGGACTCCGTTTCATCGTGCTCTCCTTCTATGAGTGATTCGATACTCGTACGATTGCGTTCATCTTTTTCTTCGCCTCTGAACTGACAAATCGCTTTGTAATCACAATATTGACAACTCCCCTTAACAACATCCTTATCAATAATGCCTTCTTCAAGTGAACGATATAAAAGGGCATAGAGTTCTTGAATCGCTTGGTTCAGTAAATCAATGGATATGTTTTTCTTACGAACAACGTCACCATTTCTTATTTTTAGATCTTCAATATAGTTTGCGGTATCATCGATATTCTTTTCATCCGCAAAAGTATATCCCGTCCATTGTTTCTTCTTTTTATAGTCTACGAGATAATCCTCCAGTGTTAATTCAGTATAACCTTTTGACTTTGCATAACTATACGGTTCAATCGATACAGAATTACTCTGCCCAAAGCTTGCGTAATAGATGCCCGCCGCAATTCGATCAAACAATTCCTTACCAAACAGTACATAGGTTGGAAGTTGAAGTTTATTACCACTAAGCACTATTTTCTCATTAAGTGTTTTTTTACTACTCTTATAGTCTATGATTCTAAAATACTCATCATGCGCATCAACGCGATCAATATATCCCTTTAAATGAACTTCTTTATGATCATCCACCTTAATCGATTGATTAAACTCTACCTCAACGGCTAGAGGTTCATATTCGGTATGAGCTTCCAATTCACTAAAGTATTTCAAACTCTCTTGAATGAGTTGTTTAGCCCGAGATTGTATCGAATTGATTCGAGCAACTTGTTTAGGATATAAACGCTTAAGATCATCAAACATCGGATCGATTAGTTCATTGAGTTGTCTTAATCCATGATTAGGATAATCTTTACCTGCATTCTTTACACTCTTCTCAAATACGGCGTGTGAGATGGTACCCATCAAAGAACTATCAATCGTAAATGGTTTTTGAACATAGAGTTTTAAACCTGATTTTAAGAAATACTGATAAGGACAACGGAAGAAACTCTCAAATGAAGAGACACTACCATAAAGATTATTATCCTTAAAGAAGAGTTGTTTAGCGATACTAGGATCCAGTTTAAACTCACGTTCATGTCGAACTTCTACTTCAATTAACTCAAGTGGTGTAAAGGTTGGACCATTCTTACGTTTCAAGAAATCTTCAATCTCAAACGATAAGGAAGCCCCTTTACCTTCATAGTTCCCAACGGAATAACTAAAACAGGTATTTTTGGATAGAGAGAAGATTGTTTCTAACTGATTCATATGCCAAAGATAACGTTCACTGGAGCTATCCTTAATCATCTGATTAAAATATCCCTCATCAAAGAAACCACTATGAACAGGATATTGTGGATAATTCTTAGAGGAACAACCCATTACAAACATTTGATCCATATACGGAATCATCGCATCCTTTAAACTGACAATCTGAATACCGGTGGATGTCGTCTCTGAAAGGGAGAGTTGTTCTAATTGATGAATGAGATAAGGAATCATATCCAATGAATTAAGATATGGAAGAGATGTTTGTAGACATTGTTTTAATGTATTAAGCGCTGAAAAATTCTTGGAATAACTTGTGAATAACTTAAATAGATTCTTGATGGATTCATCGATAGAAGATTGAATCTCGAAGTTAATTAGTGGAAGATAGAGTTCACGAATCGATTCACTCTTAGTTTCAATCTCAAGAAGATGTTTGATATTGCGTGCATCCCAAATATCATTCACATATAAAGTATCTTTGAGATGAGTAAAAGGTTGATTAAAGTCACTTAGATTAGGGGATGCGATTTCGATGTATTGTAAGAGTTGGAGGGTAAACTCACTCTTGATGAGTCCACCTTTAATCACATCCAATAACTTATCCATACTTGGATCAATCACATAGTTCAAACAATCGATAAACTGTCTTGATTCAATAAGTGTTCTTGATTTCTGATAGGTATAGGGAATCTCTAACTGAGATAGATAATGGGTTAAAGGCTCAATCGTTTCAGGATCTAAACAAACGATAACCGTCTTATCATAATCAATATCTGACTGTGCAATTTTTTGTACGATCCCATACGCTTCCATCCGTGGATTCTTAGCGTAATACGCTTCATACTTCGTTTCAACTGGTTCAAAAGATCGAACTTGAGCTCCCTTATTCACACATTGTTGGATTCGTTTCTTTACGGGATAGGTTTGATAGAAAGGAATAATTTGAATAGAAGTCGCATCATCCATCTGGCTAAATGTATTTAGACTAATATACTTTGGATGTGACTTTGGATCCAATAAGCGTAAGAGTTCTTTAAGTTCTTTATCCTTATTCGATTCATCCGGGCAATCTTCTAAGGATAGATTCTCATCTGCCATTTCATCCATGAAACGTATAAATTCATCCACACTGCTTGGATAATTTAAACTATTGGATAAGATTGGGAAGGCCTTCTTATTCGAATGAATCAGTGTTGCACAACGCCAAAAGTAATCGAGTGTACTTGGAGTGATTGATTTTGATTTAATCAATGTATTCCAATCTAAAAACTCAGTCCCAACTAAGACTGGGTTTTCTTCCATAAAATGCTTAATCACGGCTTTCTGAGCGTGTTTTTGCGTGATAACTGTCGTTATTATAGACTTGTTCATCTTTAAATCCTCAAGTATAATTATAAGGTATATTTAAGGGAGTTTTATGAAAAATAACGCATTGTACGGAAAAATGGCCTTGTTTATCGCCGCTTTTCTTTGGGGTATTAGTTTTGTGGCAGTTGAGAAGGCAATGGAATTTGGATGGACGCCTTTTATGCTCCTTGGCATGCGTGGTCTACTATCAGGAGTCGCATTAAGTGGTTTTGCGATCAAGAAAAAATTCTGGAAAAATCGCAAACTCATTCAAGAAAGTTTAATCGCAGGATTATTGATGTTTATTGGCATGGCACTTCAGACCTATGGTCAACAGTACTCTACTGTCAGTAACTCATCCTTCATCACTGTTCTATATGTTGTGTTTATTCCAGTTATTTTATGGAAGAAACAACGCGCCACAACCAGTGTCGTCATCGCAATTATTCTTGCGGTGCTTGGGACTGGATTCCTCACCTTAAATGGTGGATTAAGTCTAAATATTGGAGATATCTTACTCATTGGGTGTGCTTGGTTATTTGCAGTCCATATCATCTTCTTAGGTCATGTGATTCGACACAATGATGTCATGTCTGTTGCGATGATTCAATCACTTACAATGAGTGTACTTGGCTTTATATTTGGAGGCATGAATGGACAAAGTATTCCTTCCTCTGGTTGGATCTTTGTCTTATATGCAGGTTTAATCTCCAGTGGTGTCGCATTTCTCTTACAACTCTATGGTCAATCACGTGTCAGTCCAACGATTTCTGGATTATTATTAACGCTTGAATCTTTATTTGGTAGTTTAGGGGCAATCTTCTTATTGAATGAACCCTTTACGTTAAATGTTTTAGTGGGAGGCAGTCTGATGTTATTGGCGGTTGTAACGATTGAGTTAGGACCACGATTGTTTCTCCAAATAAAGGGAGGATAATAATGGAATCTTTTGTAACGCTAACGCAAATTCTTGACCAACGAAAGGGGAATCCAAATTGTGAATTCAATGGATTTCTCGAAGATTATGTCGCAAGCCTAGATGAAAATCATCCACAACTCAATTTGTTTAAGACAATATTAGAGAAAGATTGTGATTTTCGAATACTAGTCAACTATCGTTTTAACATTAATCATAGTTTAATCTCGAATCAAATTATTCGTTACAAAGATGTTCAAAAGATCCCTGAGTATCAATTTGTATGTCCCTATTTTGTCTATGGTCAGAATGATAATAAAGAGTTTTGTGGATTAATTCTATTACAAGGACAGGAAGATGCGTATATCTTAGCCAAAGGCTATTATTTAGCACTCACTGAACAAGGATCCATTCTTGAGAATGTAAAGAACCAATGTGTATCCTGTAATACCGAACACCCTAATCTCTTTAAAGCTATGGATAAATTACATACTGAACAACTCAAAGCAGGTGCTGTTCAACGTATGTTAGATTCGGATATTTTCCGTAACTATAATCATTTATTAGAAGTCATTCAAACGGTTTCTGTAAATATCCAAAACAAAGTTAAGGAAACAGTTAAAACTGTTAAGAATAAAGAAACAGTCATCTTCCCTGCTGTTGTAAGCTGGTTCTTGCTTAAGAAAATGGTGTATGTCCATACCATGATGAATCGTAATCTCTTACTTCAAGATTGTGAAGGCGATGTTCGTAAACAACGCCATTTGGCAAAACTCAATGCCGATCATGTCCAATTCTTGATGTACAGTGAAATGTGGAGAATGTAAAATAAGCACGACATGTGCTTTTTTTATCCATGACAAAGACTTTTGACAGACAATAAGTACAATCTTTTCTAAGATGAGATTGTCTAAGGAGAACATATGAATATCGCAACTCAAATAAAGAACTATCGTAAACAACTTAACTGGTCTCAAGATGACTTAGCAGAGAAAGTTTATGTCTCTCGTCAAACAATCTCAAACTGGGAAACGGAGAAGAGTTATCCTGATTTACAGAGTCTATTTCTATTGAGTAATTGTTTCAATATTTCCTTAGATGAACTTGTCAAAGGAGATCTAGAAAAGATGAAAGATGAATTATCGAATAAGAAGATGAATACCTATAGTATGGGAATGTTAGTCACAATGATTCTTATGTTTTTATCCTTATCGCTCTTGAAGCGTATTGGATTCTATGTGACATTACCATTCTTTATCGTGTTTGCGTTAGGTATGTTATATTGTGCATATCAACTTGAAGTTTTGAAAAAGAAGTTAAATATACAGACTTACCAAGAGATTGTCGATTTTATGGATGGTAAAGATGTGAATCGTGATACGAATAAACAAAGAAAAAGAAGATTAGTGTTTGAAAATGTATTAAAGGTGATTGGTGGATTAGTAGTAGGATTATTGATGGCTTATATCGCATTAAATATATAAAGTATAGTTTACAAAATATAGATAAATAAATTAAAGTATATTTTAAATAAATATTTACATTTATGTAAAGTATGATTATCATAATAGTATGAGGTAATCGTATGGCAATAATTAATTCAGAATCAATTTTGAAAGTTTTGGCTTCTTATAATTCTTGGTGGAAAACCGGAATAATAAATCCAAGTTTAGCAAAATCTTATAAACGATTTGCATATAGTGAAGCTTTGAAAAGAATTACAGATCAGAATCTAAGAAGATTAGTAATATTAACAGGAACAAGGAGAGTTGGGAAAACAACGATTCAATATCAAATTATTGAAGAGTTATTACATACTATAGATCCTAAGAAAATAGTTTATATTTCGATGGATCATCCTATGTTAAAATTAAGTACTATTGGTGATATCCTTGATTGTTATCACCAAAATATTTATGCAGATAATGATGTTTATTACTTTTTTGATGAGATTCAATATGCTAAAGATTGGGATAAATGGCTTAAATCAATTTACGATATGGAGCCTGACACAAAAGTAGTTGCGACTGGGTCAGCAAGTCCGATAATTATGAAAGGTGCAAGTGAAAGCGGCGCTGGAAGATGGTCAGTTATTCAAGTCCCAACTTTATCATTTTATGAATACTGCGAATTAAAAGGAGTTGAAAAGCCGAATTTAACCCAGGATGATAATATTACTTCTTGGGCTACAAAATCACATTATGACCAAACTCAAATTATGTTAAAACTCGCAAAACTACAAAATCATTTAAATCGATATTTGCAAATAGGAGGGTTTCCAGAGTTAGTGCTTTCAGATAATGATTTATATGCACAGCAAGTTTTAAGAGAAGATGTTGTTGATAAGGTTATAAAACGAGATTTGCCTTCAATATACCCAATAAGAAATACTACAGAGTTAGAAAGAATTTTTCTATACCTTTGTAAAGTATCTTCATCTATTGTTTCAGTAGATTTGATTGCGAAAGAGTTACAAGGTGTCAGTAGACCAACAGTATTGAACTATATAAGTTATTTAGAAAGTGCTAATCTTATTTTTCAAAGTTGGCCAATCGAAATGTCTGGTAAGAAAGTTTTAAAGTCTAGTCCTAAAATATATATTGCAGATCCAGCGATTTTAAATGCTGTTTTAATGGATGAAACATTATTTATTGATTCAATTGAGATGGGTAAGATAATTGAAACGACTGTTTATAAACACTTAGCATCATTCTATTATAAGAAGGCAACTTCGATTGGATATTTCAGAGGTGGAAACAAGAATAAAGAAATAGATATTGTTGTAGAGTACCCTAACACAAGAAACATACTTGTTGAAGTTAAATATAGAGACAATGCAACAATCGCAGATGATGATGCAATATCAGAAATGTGTGAAGAAGCATCTGCATCAATTGTAGTCACAAAAAAGGCAGATGATTATGGAGTTCATCATACAAAATGTGGAAAAAATCTTATTAGAATACCTGCATTTGCATTCTTGTATCTTTTAGGACATGCAGAGAAAAATGGATATAAAAGTTAAGATTGTATGAATTATTTAATTAGGAAAGATAATATTAATGTTATTAGCATTGCTATAAATGCCATTGAAAATCAAGAAGATAAAGCTAATATAGTAGAAGAAGTACTGCTAGACTTACCAGACTGGTTTGGACTTCCCGATAGCACAAAAGAATACATTGAACAATCCAAACAACTTGTGTTATTTTCAGCACATCACAATGACACAACATTGGGGTTCATAACACTTAAAGAGACGAGCTGTGATACCTGTGAGATTCATTGTATGGGTGTGAAGAAAGAATTTCATCATAAGGGTATAGGCAAATTATTGTATAAACAATTTGAAGAATACGCTAAAAATAAGTATGAATATGTCCAAGTAAAGACAGTCGATGAAGGAAAGTATCCTGAGTATGATCAAACCATAGCCTTTTATAAGAGTTTAGGTTTCAAAAAACTTGAAGTATTTCCTATGTTATGGAATGAATGGAATCCATGTTTGATTATGATTAAGAAAGTATAGTCAAACTAGACTATTAATGTAATTCTTAATGCTATAATTTTATTAACAGTGAGGGTAAAATGGACATTAAAGAACTAAAAGATGAGAAGTATCATGATGCTTATTCAGAAGAGAAATTGTTTGATAAGATTCTTAAGTTTGCGAAAAGTGCTGGTATTAAGCTTATCTATTTAGCGTTATTACTCTTTTATACTCTTCAAAAAAGCACAACCCCACCTATCGCAAAATCGATTATTATTGGTGGTTTAGGTTACTTTATCTTACCGATTGATATTATTCCAGATTTTATACCTGTGGTAGGATTTTCAGATGATTTAACTGCTTTAATATCTGTCTTAATCGCAGTTGCGTTGTATGTGGATGAAGACATTAAGTTAAAGGCAAAATCTAAACTTAAAGATTGGTTTGGGGATTTCGATCATAAAGAATTAGAAGATGTGGATAATAAACTCAATAAGAACTAAAAAAGACGATTCATTTCGTCTTTTTCGTATAGCTTGTCAAAAAAGTTAAAATATGTTTAAATTTGGGCAACATGATAACAAATCGACAAAAGATTATATTACGAATATTATTGGAATCAGATACTTACTTAGACAGTGAGTATTTTTCGTATCGTTTAGATATAAGTACTAAAACAGTTCAAAATGAGATGAAAATCTTAGATGAATACTTACGTCGAACTAAAATCCAACTTATATCAAAACGTGGGTTTGGGTATGCGATTACTGTTAAAGATGCGAAAGACAAAGAAGAACTTTATCAAAGAATCTATGAGTTTTCTCCTTTAGAAGATACAGTAACTCAGAAAGCATTTATAATTTGTTACTTATTACTCCAAGAAGATTATGTTACTCAAGAGATGTTATCGATTCACTTATATTCACCTAAACGTGCGATTGTTAAGTTAGTGGATGAGATTAAGTCGAGTACCAAAGAAAACAAATTAAACTTACAGATAAAGCCAGGTAAGGGATATTTATTTGAAGGGGATGAATATGCTAAGCGTTTAGCGTTTACTCGATATTTTGAGATCTTACAATCTCATCGTACCTTAGAGTATTTATTTAAAACATCCTTTGGATTCTCAATCGAAGATTTACCGGTACAGAAGTTTGAGATGATTCGTAAGATTGTGAACAAATACAATATTGCGATCTCAGAAGTAAACCTAAATAGCTTAAGAATCTATATGGCATTATCCTATAATCGTATATCACATGGTCATCGTATTGAGACGGTTGTAAGTCGATTAAAGATATTTAATAGTTTGATTGCGCCATCACAGGAAATGCTAGAGTTAATCGAAGTTGAACAAGAACCATTTGAAGCACAATTCTTATCCTTGTTTATCTCTCTTCTTTATGAAAAGAGTCAGTTGGATCAATTGTATAAAGATCAATTTATGACAAGTTACTCGAATAACTCTAATTTGGTAACAAACTATATGGATCAAATCTTTGAACCGTATAATAATCTCATTGATTCACCGATTAACTTAAATAAGAAACTTGCATTACTCTTAATCATGGTAACCAATCAAAAGAACATTGGATTCTTAGAACGTGATATTGATTTGGTAACGGTTGATGATGAAATGATGATTGCCTTAGAATGTGCAATACTCTTTGCGGAATACGTTGAGTCTGAACAGAATGTGAAGTTTAATCGTAATGATATTCTGACCTTCGCGTTCTTCTTTAACAATGAATTCTCCTATGCGCCGACGGTCGATCGTAGAACACTTATGATTGTATCTGAAAAAGGGGAGGCGATTGCTCAAGCATTAGCGCGTCGTTTACGTAAAGAAGTTGAACAATATACGTATGCGATTAACATTAGTAATACGATAGATGCGAATGAGTTGAGGCAACAAAACTTGATGATTGTGACCGATATGGAACGATTTGCACAAGGGGAAAATAATGTTATATTCTATCCAAATCTATCGGATTATGAAACCATTATTCCTAACTTGAAGTTTAGAATTTTGGATAAGAACGAACGATTATTACTTCTATTAGATCACATTAAACAAGATCGATTCTTCTACAATGCGCCAATCAAGAATATCAAAGAAGTGATTAACTTCATTGCGGATGAAGAGAAGTTGAATAGTATGCAGCGGGTAGAGTTACGTAAAGAGGTTAATGATCGTCATGATCGCTACTTCACTTCTGTGCGTCAACAAGCCGCAATTATTCGTTTCTATGATGAAAAGCGTACAGAAGCGAGTATTATGATTATCATTCCTGCTAAAGCATTTACGTGGAATGGGTCAAAAGTAAAAATTATCTTCGTATTCTTATTTCCGAAGAAGTATCCTCCACTCATGTTATTGGCGAATCCATTGACCATGATTTTAGCGAATGGGTCCTTGATGCATCGTTTAGTTCAGAGTAAATCAGTGGATGAATTTAAGAAATATATCTTAAGAGGCTGTAACGAAATAGAATAATTAGTTGGTCAAAAAGACAATTAATGATTTGGAAGCGTTATCGCTTCTTTTTCTTTGGTTAAGAAGGATAATGTCGCATATTTTACACTGTCGATTGAAAAATAGGCGACTTAAAAAGAACTTTTAAGATTTAGAATGACTTAGTTTAATTTCTTACGCATCTTCTTAGCGTGATATTTCATGAGATTAAGGCCAATTGCGAGGAGAAACAGTTCGTTTTCCACATTTTTTCTCCCACGCCGCATAAAACGTGTTTTTCCCCAGTTATATTTAAGTTGTCCAAAGGTAGATTCTGATTGAATGGAACGTTGTACTCTCAGTTCAATTCCTCTGGGACTGTCTAAGTTTTCCTTAGCGATATCTTGAAGTTCAAACAAAACAGGATTCACGCGTAGCGTACGAGCGTTTTCACTTTTCTTACAACGATTCGCTACCGGACAGTTCGTACAATCTTCACATTGATATTGGTGTTCAAGTCGAGGATAGCTTCCATCCGTCTTTAAAACCGATTGTTGGTAGATAAAGTTCTTCCCTTGGGGACAGCGATACGATCCGTCTTCTTGTCGCATCGACTTCGCTCGGTATTGAACGGCTTCCTTCACACCGTGTTTCTCTGATTCGTAGGTACTGTATTTTTGAACCAACTCCATTTGATGTTCAATACAATAGAGATAGTTATCATAACTTCCATACCCTGCATCCGCTACCGGTGTTTTAGGATAACTTCCATACGCTTTTCGATAGTCCTCTAAGAAGGGGATAAAGGTTAAGGTATCCCCTGGATTGGGATATACTTTAGCGTACAAGATATACTCATCACTCACTCCCAATTGAACATTATACGCAGGGATAAAGATCCCTGTTTTCATATAATAATCTTCTTTACTGTGCATGAAGGTTGCGTCATGATCGGTTTTGGAGTAACTATTGCGTTCTCCACAAATGCTTAAATGCGCTTCATATTCTTTCAATTTTTCCCTGTATTCTTTAATTTCTTCGTAATTTCGTTGAAGTGGAGACTTTTTATGACCTTTTCCTTGTACCAATTCCATTTTCGTTAAGTGTATATCCTTGAGATAGGCTTCAACTAATGGGGTTAAATCATCAAAATGATAACTCGTTTTGGGTGGTAGTCCATGGTTCTCATAGAACTTCGTTATCTTTAAATAGAGCTTCGCTTGAAACTTAAGCACGGCTTTCTTCCATACAAAACTATTCTTCGTCGCATTCGCTTGAAGTTTCGTTCCATCGATGTATAACACATCCGTTTGAACCTGATCCTTTTCAATGAGCGCTCGATTGATTTCGATAAAAATGGATTCAATCTTTCCTTTTAAGCGCTCGTTAATCAAGCGTTGGAACGTCATGTGGGATGGACGTATGCCTTGGGCTAACCACATGAATCGTATATCGCATCGACAGACGGCTTCCATGTCTCTTAAACTCGTAATTTGATTCATATAAGCGAAGAGGACCAATTTAAGCAAAGTGAGATCTTCATAATCATGGCGTCCTCTACCGTTGGGTTTGAGAT
>JACCEE011476844.1_pt1 | contig 18796 bp, 18 predicted proteins | sample 7449931 | NCBI WGS metagenome assembly JACCEE01 (sample SAMN15323457, study PRJNA562643) | freshwater metagenome | isolation source: river surface water | place: USA:Blue River Watershed | collected 2017-08-19 | reverse complement strand
GCTTTTCCATCAACGTGGTGACCTTGCTGGCCTTGTCGCTGGTGGTGGGTATTTTGGTGGACGATGCCATCGTGGAAGTGGAAAACATCGTGCGCCACTTGCGCATGGGCAAAACCCCCTACCAAGCGGCCATGGAAGCGGCCGACGAAATCGGTTTGGCGGTGATCGCCACCACCTTCACCTTGATCGCGGTGTTTTTGCCCACCGCTTTCATGGCGGGCGTGCCTGGCAAATTTTTCAAGCAATTTGGCTGGACCGCCTCCTTGGCCGTGTTTGCTTCTTTGTTGGTGGCGCGGGTGCTCACCCCCATGATGGCCGCCTACCTGCTGCGCCCCATCGTGCATGCCGAAACCCCGCCAGCTTGGATGGCGGGCTACTTGCGCATGGCCCAGTGGTGCTTGCGCCACCGTTGGTGGACGGTGTTGGGCGCGCTGGCGTTTTTCATCGGTTCGCTGTCGCTCGTGCCTTTGCTGCCCACAGGGTTCATCCCGCCCGACGACAACAGCCAAACCCAAATTTATTTGGAGCTGCCCCCGGGGAGCAAGTTGGCCCAAACCCAGGCCAGCGCGGAAGCGGCCCGCCAACTGGTCAGCCAAGTGCCGCATGTGAAAAGCATCTACACCACCATTGGCGGGGGCGCGGCCGGCTCCGACCCCTTTGACCCCTCGGGCGCGGCCGAGCCGCGCAAAGCCACCCTCACCTTGGTGATGAGCGAGCGCGGACAACGCCCCCGCAAACAAGTCATAGAGCAGCAAATCCGCCAAGCCCTCACCGCCTTGCCGGGGGTGCGCAGCAAAGTCGGCTTGGGCGGGTCGGGCGAGAAATACATCTTGGTGCTGACCGGTGAAAACCGCGAAACCTTGCTCAGCTCGGCCCAGGCCATCGAGCGCGAGTTGCGCCTCATTCCCGGGCTGGGCAATGTGGCTTCGAGCGCCAGCCTGGTGCGGCCCGAGGTGGTGGTGGTGCCCGACTTTGCCCTGGCCGCTGATTTGGGTGTGACCAGCGCCGCCATTGGCGAGACCTTGCGCATCGCCACCTCCGGCGACTACGACGCTGGCCTGGCCAAACTCAACCTGGACCAACGGCAAATCCCCATCGTGGTGAAGTTGCAAGACCAGGCCCGCCAAGACCTCGACACCCTGGGCCGCTTGAGCGTGCCGGGCAAACGCGGCCCGGTCATGCTGGCCCAGGTGGCACAAATTGGCATGGGCTCGGGCCCGGCGGTGATCGACCGCTACGACCGCTCGCGCAACATCAAGTTTGAAATTGAACTCTCGGGCCTGCCCTTGGGCGAAGTGACCGACAAAGTGAAAAACCTGCCGTCGGTGAAAAACCTGCCCGCTGGCATAGCGGTGGTGGAGGTGGGCGATGCCGAGGCCATGGGCGAGTTGTTCGCCAGCTTTGGCTTGGCCATGCTCACCGGCGTGCTGTGCATCTACATCGTGCTGGTCTTGCTGTTCAAGGGGTTTTTGCACCCGCTGACCATCTTGGCGGCCTTGCCCTTGTCGCTGGGCGGCGCGTTTGTCGGCCTGTTGCTGGCCAACAAAAGTTTTTCCATGCCGTCCTTGATTGGTTTGATCATGCTGATGGGCATTGCGACCAAAAACTCGATTTTGTTGGTCGAGTACGCCATCGTGGCCCAGCGCGATCAGGGCATGAACCGCTGGGATGCCTTGATCGATGCCTGCCACAAACGCGCCCGCCCCATCATCATGACCACCATCGCCATGGGCGCGGGCATGCTGCCATTGGCGCTGGGCTGGGGCTTGGCCGATCCGAGTTTTCGCTCCCCGATGTCGATCGCCGTCATCGGCGGCCTGATCACCTCCACCGTGCTGAGCTTGCTGGTGATTCCGGTGGTCTACAGCCTGCTGGAGAGCCTGCGCTGGGGCTGGACCGCGCGCTGGCGACAGTGGCGCGGCACCGCCTGAGTCAGGCCAAGGCCTGGCGCATGGCGGCGATCACCGCCGCGTAATTGGGCTGGCCAAAAATGGCACTGCCCGCCACAAAGGTGTCGGCCCCGGCATCGGCCACCCGGCGGATGTTGTCGGGCTTGATGCCCCCGTCCACTTCCAAACGGATGTCACGCCCACTGGCGCGGATGCGTGCACGCGCTTGCTCGACCTTGCGCAGCGCCGAGTCGATGAAGCCTTGCCCACCAAAGCCCGGGTTGACGCTCATGATCAAAATCAAATCGATCTCGTCGATCACCCAGTCGAGCACATCGAGCGGCTCGGCCGGGTTGAACACCAAGCCCACCTGGCAGCCCGCCGACTGGATGGCTTGCACACTGCGGTGCACATGGGTGCTGGCATCGGGGTGAAAGCTGATCAGGTCGGCGCCGGCTTTGGCAAAGGCTTGGGCCAGTTCGTCCACCGGAGACACCATCAAATGCACATCGATCGGCACGCGTTGGCCATCAGCGGTTTGGGCATGCGGCCTGAGCGCTTGGCAGACCATGGGGCCAAAGGTGAGGTTGGGCACATAATGGTTGTCCATCACATCGAAGTGGATCCAATCTGCACCGGCTTGGATCACGCTGCGGACCTCTTCGCCCAAACGGGCAAAGTCGGCCGACAAAATGGAAGGGGCGATGCGATGGGTGGGTGTCTTCATGGGGCGATTATTTCACCCCCTGACGCAGCCCTTGGCCATGAGACAAAATCAACCACCACAGAACGCACCACCACCATGCCCAAATACCAGTTCCGTGTTGACGTCAAACCCGAGTTTTTGCCCGATCAGTCCGACCCCAGCGCGTCGCTCTACATGTTCGCCTACACCATCACCATCACCAATGTGGGCTCGGTGGCCGCGCAACTGATTTCGCGCACCTGGAACATCAACGATGCCCACGGCCTGCACGAGAAAGTGCGCGGCCTGGGCGTGGTGGGGCACCAACCTTTGTTGCGCCCAGGCGAGTCGTTCGAATACACCAGCGGCACCCGCTTGCGCACCCCCACCGGCACCATGCACGGCCAGTACTTTTGCGTGGCCGAAGACGGCGAAAAATTCGATGTCGACATCCCCATGTTTGTGCTCGATGCCTTGAGCCACGAGCCGGGCTCGCGCAACCTGCACTGACGCTGCACATGGGCGAGTTTGAGCTCATTGAGCGTTACTTCAAACGCCCGCCCCAGCGCGCCCAAGTGGGTGTGGGCGACGATTGCGCCATCTGGCTGCCCACACCGGGTCAGGCCCTGGCCATTTCCAGCGACATGCTGGTGGAAGGCCGCCATTTTTTGTCCACGGTAGACCCTGCGGCCCTGGGCCACAAAGCGCTGGCGGTCAATTTGAGCGACCTGGCCGCTTGTGGTGCCCAGCCCTGCGCCTTCACCCTGTCTCTGGCCCTGCCCCAAGCCGATGAAGCCTGGCTGAGCGGCTTTGCCCAGGGCCTGTGGGCGCTGGCCGATGCCCATGGCTGCGAACTGATCGGCGGCGACACCACCCGCGGCCCGCTGAACATCGCCATCACCGTTTGGGGCGAATTGCCACCCGGCCAAGCCCTGCTGCGCAGCGCCGCCCAGGTGGGCGACGACATCTACATCAGCGGCACACCCGGGCAAGCGCGCATGGCGCTGGAGGTGTTTCGCGGCAAGCTGCGCTTGCCCAGCGAGGCCTTTGAGCGCGCACGCTTGCGCATGGAGCGGCCCACACCGCGCGTGGCCTTGGGCCAGGCCTTGCGCGGGGTGGCGCATGCGGCCATAGACCTCAGCGATGGCTTGTTGGGCGACCTGGGCCACATCCTGCAAGCCTCCAAGCTGGGAGCCGACATCGACACCCGCTGGCTGGCTCCAGTCAAAGATGGCGAGACCCCATGGCCCGCCCACTGCCCGGACCTGGCGGCCTTGCCCTGGGCACAAGCCCTGGTCTGTGGCCTCAACGGTGGCGACGATTACGAACTGCTGTTCACCGCCGCCCCTGCAATGCGCGATGCCGTGCAGGCGGCGGCCCAAACCAGTGCCACACCGGTGACCCGCATCGGCCAGATCACCGCCCAAGGCTTGCGCGTGCTGGACCCGCAAGGCCAGCCCATGGATGTGAGCGCCCTCCACAGCTTTGACCACTTTGCCTGAATGAACATCGCCATCGACCGCCGCTTCATGATGCGCCACCCGGCCCATGTCATCGCCTTGGGCTTTGGCGCAGGCCTGAGCCTGTGGGCCCCCGGCACCGTGGGCACGCTGTGGGCTTGGGCCAGCTTTGTGGTGTTGGATTTGTATTTCGACGCGGTGCAACTGGGCTGTCTGATCGGCCTGAGCCTGCCCGTGGGTTGGTGGGCCAGCACCGTCACCGCCCGCCATTTGGGGGTGAGCGACCCGGGCAACATCGTGTGGGACGAGATCGTGGCCTTTTGGCTGGTGCTGTGGCTGCTGCTGCCCGCCGGGTTTTGGGCCCAGTTTTGGGCTTTTGCCTTGTTTCGTTTTTTTGATGCCGCCAAACCGGGCCCGGTGGGCTGGGCCGATCGCTTGTTCAAAGGCTTTGGTTGGCGCGGCGGCTTTGGCATCATGTTCGACGACCTGGTGGCCGCTTTTTGCACCCTGCTGGTGATCGCTTTATGGAGGACAACCGCATGAACCCAACACCCACCGACGACACAGCGGCACTGGTCGCCCAACTGGCGCAGGCCTTGATGCAACGCGGCTGGGGCCTGGTCACGGCCGAGAGTTGCACCGGCGGCCTGATCTCAGCGGCCTGCACCGAACTGGCCGGGTCCAGCCAATGGTTTGAGCGCGGTTTTGTCACCTACTCCAACGAGGCCAAGCACGAGTCGCTGGGGGTGGACGCGGCCCTGATTGCCCGGGTGGGTGCGGTCAGCGAACCCGTGGCCCAGGCCATGGCCTTGGGCGCTTTGCGCCATTCCAAGGCACAGGTCAGCTTGGCGGTGACCGGTGTGGCCGGGCCCAGCGGGGGCAGTGCCTCAAGGCCAGTGGGCACCGTGTGCTTTGCCTGGGCCTTGCCCAGCGACAGCGGCCCCACCTTGGGGGCCGACACGGCTTGGGTCAAAACCGAGCGTCAACATTTCGACGGCGACCGCGCCCAAGTGCGCCAAGCCACGGTGCAACACGCGTTGCGCCATTTGCTGCAATGGATGGGGCAAAAAAGCGAGGCATGAACATGGCTTGGTTCGACGGTTTCACCCGCCACACCACCGACATCAACGGGCAGACGGTGTGTTACCGCACCGGCGGCAAAGCCGGTGCGCCGGTGTTGGTGCTGCTGCACGGCTTTCCGCAAACCCATGTGATGTGGCAGCGCGTGGCACAAGCACTCCAAGCCCATTTCCATTTGGTCATGCCCGACCTGCGCGGTTATGGCGACTCTTCGCACAGCCTGGGTGGGCCTGACCACAGCCACCACAGCAAACGCGCCATGGCCAGCGATGTGGTGGGCTTGCTCGATGCCCTGGGGGTGAAAGCCTTTCACCTCTGTGGCCACGACAGAGGGGGCCGCGTGGCCCACCGCTTGGCGCTGGACCACCCAGAGCGGGTGCTGCGCCTGAGCGTGCTCGACATCGCCCCCACCCTGGACATGTACAACGCCACCGACTTTGCCTTTGCCCAGGCCTACTACCACTGGTTCCACCTGACCCAACCAGCGCCCCTGCCCGAAACCATGATCGCGGGCAAGCCGCTGGCTTATTTGCATGCCAAGCTCGGTGGTTGGGGCAGCGCCGGTTTGGGCCACATCGAACCCGAGGCGCTGGCCGAATATGAGCGCTGCTTCACCCACCCGGCCTTGGCCGCCAATGGCTTGCCAGCGGCCATCCACACCGCCTGCGAGGACTACCGTGCCGGTGCCAGCATCGACTTGGCACACGACCGCGCCAGCCGCGCCCAAGGCGACAAAGTGGTTTGCCCTTTGCATGTGCTGTGGGGCGCGCATGGTGTGGTGCAGCGCCTGTTCGACCCCATGGCCTTGTGGCAGGCCCAATGCCGTGGGCCCGTGACGGGCCGCGCCTTGGACTGCGGCCACTTCATCCCCGAGTCATTGCCCCGCGAAACCGCCGCTGAACTGCTGGCCTTTCACGGCTGATTGGCCGGGGATGGTGGCTCACTCGGGCTTGATGTTGGCATCTTTGATCACCTTGCCCCAGCGCTCGTGCTCACGCCGGATGTAGGCGGCAAATTCAGCCGGTGAGGCACTCGGGTGCAAGGTGGCCCCGATGTTGGTGAAGCGCTCCACCACCTCCGGGTTTTGCAAACCCTTGACCAGGGCGGCGTGCATTTTTTGCACCACCGCAGGGGGCGTGCCAGCGGGTGCGCCAAAGCCAAACCAAGGTTGCACCACCAAGCCTGGGTAGCCCGCTTCAGCCGCCGCAGGCACATCGGGCAGTTGCGGCGAGCGCTTGGCTGAAAACACCGCCAAAGCCTTGACCTTGCCCGCCTTGATTTGCGGCAAGGCCACCACCAAGGAGCTTTGAAAATCCAATTGCGTAGAGCCCCCGATCAGGTCTTGGATTTGCTGTGTCGCCCCCTTGTAGGGCACGTGCAGCAAGGTGATCCCGGCTTGGGTTTGCAGCAACTCGGCGGCCAGGTGCGGCACGGTGGCCACACCCGGTGTGCCATAAGCGAATTTGTTGCCCGATTTGGCCGCCTTGACCATCTCGGCCAAGCTGTTGAAAGGGGCCTCTTTGTTGGCAATCAACACCGGTGTCATCGACACAAAGTTGGTGATGGGTGCAAAGTCTTTGAAGGCATCAAAACCCGGCTCGCCCACATGCGGCGCAATCGCAGCGGTGATGGCCAGCAAGCCAATCGTGTGGCCGTCTGGTGCGGCCTTGGCCAAAGCCACCAAACCGGTGACCCCGTTGCCGCCCGGGCGGTTCTCCACCACCACGCTTTGCTTGAGTTCCTCGCGCAAGATATTGGCCGCTTCGCGCCCCACCAAATCGGTCGGGCCACCGGCGGGAAACGGCACGATCAAACGGATCGGCTTGCTCGGCCACTCCTGGGCCCACGCGGGCGACAGTACCCCCCACAAAGCCACACACAACAACAGCCAACGATGCGCCATGAAGTTCTCCTGTCAGTGGATGAAAGATCCCCCAGTATGCCTGTGACGGGCACCGGCCCACTCAAGCGGGTCGTGAGAACAGTGCTTGCAAACGCTCTGGCGCAAACAGCACATGAGCTTGGCAAACCAAACGCTGGCCCAAGCCATGAAAACCGATACACCTTGGTGCTATGGCGAACCACCACTTGAGGCGAGTGGGAGCCACACCGGCAACACGGTCACGCCCAATCGGGCCAGGCGGTTTTTCATGCACAACACCGCTTTGTCTTTGCTGATCAGCAGGGCTTGGTGGGCCACGGCCAGGTCGATGTATTTTTGGTCGTCGGCATCTTTGCACACATAGGGCGCGCGCGCAGCAGCGGCGACTGTCTGGGCGTGGCGGTCGAACTGGGCCAGCACCTGTGGGGCGCTGACACTGCGCGTGGCCTGGCGTTGCACCAAATGCGGATAGGCCAGCACCCGCAGCAACTCTGCGCGCATCGGCGCACTGGCCAACCAACGCAGGCCGGGGCTTTGCAAAGCCTCGTTCAGGGGGCGTGAGCGCGGGTCGTCAAACACCCACATATCGAGCACGATGTTGGTGTCGATCACCACCGGCTGCATGCGCAGACCTCAGGCCGTGGGTGCGGCGCTTGGGTTCGCCCGGCGCATGGAGCCCGCTGCCAGGTCAAAGCGAAACAAGCGGCACTCGATGGGGCCGTTCCACATGGGCACGCGGCGCGACTCTTTGAGCCGCATGCGACCCGGCAGTTTGAGGTCGGGGGTGAGCACCCAGGCGCTCCAACCGCTGTAGTTTTTCTTCCAGTGGCTGGCCAGTTGCACAAAGAAGTCGCCGCCGTCCGTGACTTGCGCTTGCTCGCGCGCACCGGCCACACCCGCCACCTCGATGCGCTCGCCATACGGCGGGTTGAGCAGCATCACGCCCGCCCCTTCGCACGGTGGCATGCGCTGCAAGGCATCGCCGCCGCGCAGCACCAGGGCATGGGCCACGCCCGCACGCTCGGCATTGCGCTGGGCAAAGTCAACCATGCGAAAAGCCACATCGCTGCCAAACACGGCAGTGCGGGGAGGCACCTGGGCCGCGCGGGCTTGGTCGCGCAAACCATTCCACACATGCGACTGGTAGGGCAGCAGTTTTTCAAAACCAAAGCGGCGCGACAAACCCGGTGCCATGTTGCAAGCGATCAAAGCGGCTTCGATGGCAATCGTGCCGCTGCCACAACACGGGTCGTACAAGGGCAGGCCCATGTCCACACCGCAAGTGGCTGGCATGCTCGGTGGTGCTTCACCCGGTGCCCCCAACAAGGGCATGCTCCAACCACTGGCGGCGAGCATGGCCGCGGCCAAGGTTTCTTTCAATGGGGCATCGCCTTTGTCCACGCGCCAGCCGCGCTTGAACAGCGGCTCGCCCGAGGTGTCGATGTACAGCGTCATGTGCTCGCTGGTGAGGTGGGCATACAAGCGCACATCGGGCCATTGGGTGTTGACGCTGGGGCGCTCGCCGCCTTTGGCGCGGAAGCGATCGGCCACCGCGTCTTTGACCCGCAAAGTGGCGAAGTTCAGGCTTTTGAGGGGGCTGTGCTGGGCCGTGACCTCGACCTTGAAGCTGTGCTGCGGGGTGAACCAAGCCTCCCAAGCCACCGCATGGGCGGCGGCATACACATCGTCTTCATGGCGGTAAGGGGTGTGCGACAACTGAACCAATACCCGCATGGCCAAGCGGCTGTGCAAGTTGAGTTGCATGGCCATGCGCCAAGAACCGCTCAAACGCACACCGCCACGGGCCACGCCCATGCGCAAGCCAGGGTCGGCCACCAAGCTGCGCACCTCTTGGGCCAGGCAATGCTCCACCCCGGCCGCACAGGGCAAAAACAAGTCCAGTTGGTTCATGGCAATGCCTCAGAGCGTCTTGCGCAAATTGGTGGGCGCGATGCGCAAGGATTCGCGGTATTTGGCCACGGTGCGGCGGGCGCAGTCGATGCCTTGCTCTTTGAGCATGTCCGAGAGTTGGTTGTCGCTGAGCGGTTTCTTGGGGTTTTCGTTGGCGACGAACTGTTTGATCAGGGCGCGCACCGCCGTGCTCGATGCGTTGTTGCCACTCTCGGTGCCCAAGCCCGAGCCAAAGAAATACTTCGACTCAAACGTGCCCTAGGGCGTGTGCATGTATGTGGCGGTGGTCACGCGGCTGATGGTGGACTCGTGCAGGCCCAATTCGTCGGCGATTTCGCGCAACACCATGGGCCGCATGGCCAACTCGCCATGCTGCAAAAAACTTTTTTGGCGCTCGGCAATGGCCGTGCCCACGCGCAATATGGTGTCAAACCGCTGCTGGATGTTTTTGATGAACCAGCGCGCTTCTTGCAAGCGCTGCTGCAAGCCTTGGTGGCCCTCGCCTTTGCCGGCCGATTTCAGCGCGTTGGCATAAATATCGTGCACCCGCAGCCGGGGCATCACATCGGGGTTGAGGGCCACGCGAAACTTGGGGTTGCCCTGGCGATCGGTGCCGACCCGGGTGACCAGCACATCGGGGACCACCGCATTGCGCTCCACATCGATGAAACGCCGGCCGGGTTTGGGCTCCAGCCGGGCGATCAGCGCGATGGCCAGCTTAATGGTGGCCTCGCTGTCACTCACGGCCAACACCAAGCGCTTGATGTCGCGCCGCGCCAACAACTCCAGGGGCTGGGCACAAATGCGCAAGGCGCAGTCGCGCACGCCCATGGCCTCCTCGGTGCTGGGCGACAAGGCCTTGAGTTGCAGCGCCAAGCATTCGCCCAGGTGGCGCGCGCCCACGCCCACAGGCTCCAAACTGTGCAACAGGTGCAAAGCCATTTGAAAGCGCTGCTCCAACTCTTCGAGCTGCTCTTCATCGTCACCGGCCAAGCCCTCGGCCAGGCTGCGCAAACTGTCTTCCAAATAACCATCGTCGTTGAGCGACTCGATCAAAAAGCGCAGCGCAGCGCGATCGGTCTCGCTCAAGCGCAGGGCCAAGGCTTGGCGGTGCAAGAAAGCAGTGAGCGACTCTTGGCTGCGCGCCAACTCGGTGGCATCGGTGTCGTCACCCTCGTTGGACCCATTGCGCGCAGGCGCGTCGCCCCCCCACTCGGGGTCGTCGGCATGGGTGTCGGTGCTGCCGTCGCCCTCCCAACTCTCGGCCACACCGTCCACCGAGGGCTCGGTGTCGCTGGCGCTGTTGTCCACCGCCACCTCGCTCACGCCAGAGCCGGGCACAAAGTCCATCGCCTCGTCGCTGTCGTTTTGGGCCGGGGCATCGGCCTTGGTCAAGCCAAACTCTTCCCGGGGTGCCTCTTCGACTTCTTTTTCCAGAAACGGGTTGTCGTCGAGCATTTGATCGATCTCTTGGCTCAACTCCATGGTGGAGAGTTGGAGCAAGCGGATCGACTGCTGCAACTGGGGCGTGAGCGCCAGGTGCTGGGAGACGCGCAGTGACAGGCCTTGCTTCATCACATTTTGAAGTGCTCACCGAGGTAAACCCGGCGCACATCGGCGTTGTCAATGATTTCTGCGGGCGTGCCCTGGGCCAGCACACGGCCGTCGTTGATGATGCAGGCATGGTCGCAAATGCCCAGGGTTTCGCGAACATTGTGGTCGGTGATGAGCACACCGATGCCGCGCGACTTGAGAAACCCAATGATGCGCTGGATCTCGATCACCGCAATCGGGTCGATGCCTGCAAAGGGTTCGTCAAGCAAGATGAAACGCGGTTGGGTGGCCAAAGCGCGGGCGATCTCGACCCTGCGCCGTTCGCCACCGGACAAGGCCAGGGCCGGCGAGTCGCGCAAATGGTCGACCCGCAATTCGGCCAGCAAAGTGTTCAAGCGTTGCTCTATGTCGGCGGGCGACAGCGGCTGGTCGTTCGCGTCGCGTTGCAACTCCAGCACCGCGCGCACGTTGTCTTGCACATTGAGTTTGCGAAAAATCGAGGCCTCTTGCGGCAGGTAACTCAACCCCAAGCGGGCGCGGCGGTGGATGGGCAAACGCTCGATGGACTGGCCATCGATGCTGATCGTGCCCCCGTCAGAGCGGACCAGGCCAACGATCATGTAAAACGAAGTGGTTTTGCCCGCGCCGTTGGGGCCCAGCAAACCCACCACCTCGCCTTTGTTCACACCGATCGACACGTCTTGCACCACCACCCGGCTGCCATAGGACTTGCGCAGGTGTTGGGCTTGCAGGCGGCTGTCCGCACCGGATGCCGACAGCGCGCCCGAGACGGCAATCACTTTTTGTCTCCGCTGGCGGGTCGGGGCGAGAGCACCGCACGCACACGCCCGCCATCGGGCTTGATGCCGCTGGGTGCGGTCGCCGCCGCTTTACCGCCTTGGGCCTTGCCATCGACGGAGAAAACTTCGGTGAGGTTGTTGTAGCTGATGGTTTGGCCAACGATTTCATCGCTCACCACTGTTCCACGCAAGCGGCGCAGCTCGGCGCGATCGCTCAGCAGCACCTGATCGGCGCGGCCATCGTATTCAATGGTTTGCGCCTCGCCTTCCATGAATTCGTTGAGGCCTTCGCGCTTTTGCCGAAAAAACGCCCGTTCATTGTCTTTGGCGCTGAGGACGGCAAACTGATGGCCATCGGCATCTTGGCGCACCTCCAAGCGGTTGCCACGCATGACGATGCTGCCTTTGGTGGCCACCACCCGGCCGGTGAAAACGCTGGTTTTTTTGAGCTCGTCGTGGCGCAGGTTATCGGCCTCGATGTTGAGCGGTTTGTCACGGTCCGCCCGCTCAGCCCAAACCCCCGCAGACCACAGGCCCATGACCAGGCTCAAACTGGCATGGATGGCGAAGGCATGAATCTTGCTGAACATAACTGGGCGCGATTGTAGCGGGGTGGCGTTTGCCCATTTTCCCCTCTCAAATGGGGCATTTTTGGGGTCTCAGTTGGTTAACGCCCCCTGCAATGAAAACGCCATGTGGGGCAAGTTTTAACTCCCCCTCTGAAACCGCCATCTCGGGGTATGCGGGCTTCCTCCCCTCGCTTCGCTCCCATGTCGTCAGCCCGCACACCCCTCGTGTCGGTTTTATTTATCTTGTTCGCAGCACCGATGGTGGGTGCGTCGACCCGACGACATGGGAGCGAAGCGACTGGAGGAGGGCGGCGTACCCACCAGCGGGGCGGGCTCAGCTAAGAAAGCTCAGCAAATATCGGGCGGGCTCAGCAAATAAAGGCTCAGCGCCCTTTGCGAACCTGACCCAGCAAATACTCGACCACACCCAAAGCCGACTCCATGCTCGAGGCCAAGGAACCGTCGGTGTAAAAACGACCGGCCACGCCCAAAGAAGGCACGCCCTGGACCTTGAAGGCCTCTTGCAATTGGGTGGCGCGCTTGGCCTTGGTGGCCACGCCAAAGGAGTTGAAGGTCTCGTTGAATTTGGCCTTGTCCAAGCCGTTTTTGACCGCCCAAGCGCTCAGGGTGTCAAAGGTGTCGAGCTTTTGCTTTTCCCCGTGGATGGCGGTGAACAATTTCACATGCAAAGCCTCTAACTTGCCCATCGCTTCCAGGGTGTAGAACATGCGTTGCTGGGGTTCAAAGTCATCGCGAAAGCGCACCGGCACCCGGCGCACCACCACATCCTTGGGGATGGTTTTCAGCCACTGGGCAAAGCGCGGCTCAAAAGCGTTGCAATGGGGGCAGTTGTACCAAAAGAACTCGATCACCTCGATCTTGCCGTCATTGGCCTCGGCGGGCACGCGCTTGTCCAAGGTGACGTATTCAATGCCCTCTTGCGGCGCAGGCCGGCTTGGGGCGGCTCCTTGGGCCAAGGCCCAGGTGGGCAATCCGGCGGCAGCGGCCAGGGTGAAATCGCGGCGTTTCATGGGTCAGTCCTTTTGATTCAGGGGGTGTGGTGGGTCAGCGCTGCACGCGCACCAAAGCGGCTTCTATTTTGATGCCATCGAGTTTTTTCTTGGCGGCTTCGGCATCTTCTTTGGTGTCATATGGGCCCAGGCGCACCCGAAAAACGGTGCGCCCGTCTTGTTCGCGCTCGCTGATGGCCGACTCCAGGCCCTTGAGGGCGAGCTTGGCCTTTTGTGCCTGTGCTTCAGACTCGCTGCGGTAGGCACCGGCCTGGACAAAGTACAAAAACGGATCGGCCCCGGCCTTGGCCCGGGCCAGGTCGCCCAAGGGGTCGTCTGATTTTTTGTCCTCGGCCGAGGGCGGGGGGGCATCGGTGGGCTCGCTGGGGGCCGCCGGTTTGGCCGGGTTTTTGCCGTACAGCGGTGCGTTGGGGTCCCAGTCTTTGTTCTTTTTTTCTTCCGCCGCATTTTGCTCAGCGCTGCGGCTTTGGGCTTTGTTCATGAAGGGAATGGGCACCTTGGTCACATACACGGCCACCACCAGGGCCACGGTCAGGCCCACGACCAAGCCCAAGATAAACCCCAACAATGTGCCGCCTTTTTGATGCCTCATGTGCCCTGTCCTTACATGCTGGTGGGGGCGGAGACACCCAACACCTGCAAACCATTGTGCAACACCTGCGCGGTGGCCGCGACCAAAGCCATGCGGGCTTGGCGCAAGGGCAGCTCGTCGACCCAAATGCGCTCGGCATCGTAATAACTGTGGTAGCTGGCGGCCAAGTCGCGCAGATAAAAAGACACATCGTGGGGCGCAAAGTCGCGCGCTGCCGCACTCAGCATTTCAGGGTACTGGGCCAGCTTGAGCATCAAGGCCTGGGCGGGCGGGCTGGTCAGGGGCGACAGGTCCACCGCCTGCAAATCCGCCATGGCCTGGGCCACGCCCGCTTGGCGCTGGGCCGCGTCCAAGGCGCTGCGCTGGGCTTCCTCGGGCCAAGCCTGGCGCAACAGCACCGAGCAGATGCGCGCATGGGCGTATTGCACATAAAACACCGGGTTGTCGTTGTTTTGCGCCAAAGCCAGGTCGATGTCGAACACGTATTCGGTATCGGGCTTGCGGCTGAGCAAGAAAAAGCGAACCGCGTCTTTGCTGGTCCATTCGATCAAATCGCGCAGGGTCACGTAGCTGCCTGCGCGCTTGGAAATTTTGACCTCCTCGCCACCGCGCACCACCCGCACCATGGTGTGCAACACATAGTCTGGATAGCCCTGGGGGATGCCCACACCGGCCGCTTGCAAGCCCGCGCGCACCCGGGCAATGGTGCCGTGGTGGTCGGTGCCTTGGATGTTGACCACCCGGGTGAAGCCGCGCTCCCACTTGGTGATGTGGTAGGCCACATCGGGCACAAAGTAGGTATAGGTTCCGTCGCTCTTGCGCATCACCCGGTCTTTGTCATCGCCGTAATCGGTGCTGCGCAGCCACAGCGCGCCATCTTGCTCGTAGGTTTTGCCAGCGGCTTGCAAGCGCTGCACGGCTTGCTCGACCCGGCCACTGGTGTAGAGGCTGGACTCCAGGTAGTAGTGGTCAAAGCGCACGGCAAAAGCCCGCAAATCCAGGTCTTGCTCACGGCGCAAATAGGCCACGGCGAATTGCCGCATGCCGTCCAAGTCGTTGATGTCGCCGCTGGCGGTGAAGGCGCGGTCATCGGCTTGCACCGTCTGGCGGGCCATGAAGGCATCGGCAATGTCTTGGATGTAGTCGCCGTTGTAGGCTTGCTCGGGCCAACCCGCTTGGCCAGGGCGCAGGCCTTGGGCGCGCAACTGGGTCGAGGTGGCCAAGGTGGCAATTTGCACCCCGGCATCGTTGTAATAAAACTCGCGGTGCACCGCATGCCCTTGGCTTTCGAGCAGCTGGCAAATCGCGTCGCCCAAAGCCGCTTGCCGGCCATGGCCCACATGCAAGGGCCCTGTGGGGTTGGCCGACACAAACTCCACCAAGATGCGTTGGCCCGTGGCGGCCTGGTGGCCAAACTGGGCACCGGCTTGCAGCACCTCGCGCACGATGTTTTGTTGGGCGGCCGGTTTCAAGCGCAAATTGATGAAACCCGGCCCAGCGATCTCCAAGCTGTCCACCCATTGCACAAAAGCCGGGCGCGCCAGCAGGTCGGCCCGCAAGCGCTCGGCCACTTGGCGCGGGGGCTGGCCCAGTGGTTTGGCCCATTGCAAGGCGGCGGTGATGGCCCAATCCCCATGCGAGGCCACCTTGGGGGTGGCCAGTTCGGGGGAGTGGGAGTGGCCGGGCGCCAGCGCCGACAGGGCCTGACCCAAATCGGCCAGGAGTTGTTGTTTGACAAGCAGCATAGGGGCGCGATTTTACGGTCGGTGCGCCGCCCCATTCTGTGGCGGATCGCTCTTAATTTAAGATGATTGGTTTTCAACCCTTTTGGGCCCACACCATGACCGCACGCACCGCCATCCATCGCCTGCATGTTGACACCGCCTTGCAGCAATTCATCGACCAACAGGTTTTGCCTGGCACAGGCATCAGCAGCGCCCACTTTTGGCAGGGCTTTGACAGCCTGGTGGCCGACCTCGCCCCCAAAAACCTGGCCCTGCTGGCCGAGCGCGATCGCTTGCAAACCGAGCTGGACCACTGGCACCAAGCCCATCCCGGGCCCATCACCGACATGAAGGCCTACCAAGCCTTTTTGCACGACATTGGGTATTTGGTCAAACCCCCCAAAGCCTTCAAGATCAGCACCCGCCATGTGGATGCCGAATTGGCCGTGCAAGCCGGCCCGCAGCTGGTGGTGCCCATCCTCAACGCCCGCTATGCGCTGAACGCAGCCAATGCGCGCTGGGGCTCGCTCTACGATGCCTTGTACGGCACCGATGCCATTTCCGAGGCCGATGGCTGCGCCAAAGGCCCGGGCTACAACGAAAAACGGGGGGCCAAGGTCATTGCTTACGCGCGCCATGTGCTGGACCGCACCGTGCCGCTGAAAAAAGGCTCGCACATCGACTCTGTGGCCTACCAAATCGTGGGCGGCGAACTGGTGGTTTCGCTCAACAACGGCCAGTCGAGCAAACTGGCCAAGCCCTCGCAATTGGTGGGCTACCAAGGCAGCGCAGCCCAACCCAGCGCGGTGCTGATGGTGCACAACGGCTTGCACCTGGACTTGCAAATCAACCCACGCCACCCGATTGGTGCGACCGATGCGGCAGGGGTGTGCGACCTGGTGGTGGAAGCGGCCTTGTCCACCATTTTGGATTTGGAAGATTCCGTGGCCGCTGTGGATGCCGAGGACAAGCTGCTGGCCTATGCCAATTGGCTGGGCATTTTGAAGGGCACCTTGACCGAAGATGTGACCAAAGCGGGCACCACCTTCAAGCGCGGCTTGAACCGCGACCGCGTCTACCACGCCCCCAAAGGCAAGGGCGAGGTGGTCTTGCACGGTCGCTCGCTGCTGTTTGTGCGCAATGTCGGCCACCTGATGACCAACCCGGCCATCTTGTACCAAGGCCAGGACGGGCAACTGCACGAAATCCCCGAGGGCATCATGGATGCCATGGTCACCACCACCATTGCCCTGCACGATTTGCAAGGCCATGGGGCGAATGGCATTCGCAATTCACGCACCGGCTCGGTGTACATCGTCAAGCCCAAAATGCACGGCCCAGACGAGGTGGCTTTTGCATCTGAACTGTTTGGCCGGGTGGAAAAAGTTTTGGGCCTGCCCAACAGCACGGTCAAGCTGGGCATCATGGACGAAGAGCGCCGCACCAGTGTCAACCTGAAAGCCTGTCTCGCCGCCGCCAGCAGCCGGGTGGCTTTCATCAACACCGGCTTTTTGGACCGCACCGGCGACGAAATGCACACCGCCATGTTGGCCGGTCCGATGCTGCGCAAAGGCGACATGAAGAGCAGCGCCTGGATTGCCGCATACGAGCGCAACAACGTGCTGGTGGGTTTGTCTTGTGGCCTGCGCGGCAAAGCCCAAATTGGCAAAGGCATGTGGGCCATGCCCGACCTGATGGCCGAGATGCTGAAACAAAAAATCGCCCACCCCAAAGCCGGGGCCAACACCGCTTGGGTGCCCAGCCCCACCGGGGCCACCTTGCATGCCATGCACTACCACCAGGTGTTGGTCAGCGATGTGCAAAAAGAGTTGGAAAAAGTCGATGCCGACAAAGAACGCGCCCGTTTGCTGAAAGACTTGCTGACCGTGCCAGTGGTCGCCAAAGCCCCTTGGAGCGAGGCCGATAAGCAGCAAGAACTCGACAACAACGTGCAAGGCATCTTGGGTTATGTGGTGCGCTGGATCGACCAAGGCGTGGGCTGCTCCAAGGTGCCCGACATCCACAACGTGGGCCTGATGGAAGACCGCGCCACCTTGCGCATTTCCAGCCAACACATTGCCAACTGGCTGGCGCATGGCGTGGTCAGCGAAGCCCAGGTGCGCGCCACCTTTGAGCGCATGGCCGCCGTGGTGGACCAGCAAAACGCGGGCGACCTGCTGTACCAACCCATGGCCGGTCACTTTGCCACCTCCAAAGCCTATCAAGCCGCTTGTGACTTGGTGTTCAAGGGCAAAGCCCAACCCAGCGGCTACACCGAGCCCTTGCTGCACGCTTGGCGCTTGCGCGTCAAAGCCGCTTGATATTTGCCCCCACCACCAGGAACCCCCCATGGATTTATCCCGCTTTCCCCGCCGCCGCTACACCCACGCGCCCACCCCCATTGACCATGTGCCGCGCTTTTCCAAAGCCCTGGCGGCAAGTTGCCCGGGTGGGGTGGGCCCCGACATTTGGATCAAGCGCGACGACATGCTGGGCCTGTTTCCGGGGGGCAACAAAACCCGCAAGCTGGAATTTTTGGCCGCTGATGCGCTGGCCCAGGGTGCCGACACCTTGATCACCTGCGGCGCGCCGCAGTCCAACCACTGCCGCATCACCTTGGCCGCTGCGGTCAAAGAAGGCCTGCGCTGTCAGTTCGTGATTGAAGAGCGCGTGCCCGGCACCTACAAAACCGAGGCCTCGGGCAACAACTTCATGTTCCACCTGATGGGGGTGGAACACATCACCCTGGTGCCCGCTGGCAGCAACATGGCCGAGGCCATGGGCAAGATTGCCGCCGACTTGCAAGCCCAGGGGCGCAAGGGCTACATCATTCCGGGTGGGGGCTCCAACGCCTTGGGCAGTTTGGGTTATGTGGCCTGCGTGCAAGAAATGCAGCAACAGTGGTACGACATGGGCTTGGCTTTTGACAAGGTCATCGTGGGCTCGGGCAGCTCAGGCACCCACGGCGGCATGTTGGCGGGCTTTTTGGGCAACCACATCCACATCCCACTGATTGGCATTGGCGTGAGCCGCGACCCGGCCGATCAAGAGCCGCTGGTGCACAAAGATGCGCAAGCTGTGATGGACTTGCTCGGCACCGGTATCCAAGTGCCGCGCGAAGCGGTGGTCACCCATGGCGGTTACTGGCAACCCAAGTATTCTGTGCCCAATGCCAAGATGGTCGAGGCCGTTCAAATGCTGGCCCGCACCGAAAGCATCTTGCTCGACCCGGTCTACACCGGCAAGGCCATGGCCGGGTTGATGGGCTTGGCCCGCAAAGGCTTTTTCAAAGCTGGCGAAAAAGTGCTGTTCATGCACACCGGCGGACTGCCCGCGCTGCACATGTATGAAAACGAAGTGCTGGGGCGGGTTCCGGTAGCAGGCTGAAGCTTGCAGCGGGGTTCAACCCAAGCCCTGCGCCGCCACTGAAGAGTTAAACGGCCAGAACCAGGGGGTTGGAATGAACACCCCTGGGCAGGGTCAGTGGTGTTCCATCAGGCTGCCAAAACCCGCCTTTTTGTCATGGATGCCGCAAGCGCGCAGGGCATGCCAATAGGTGGCGGTGTTGATGGCAATGACGGGCTTGCCCAAAAACAACTCGGCCGCAGCGGCCAAGCGG
>JACCEE012009722.1_pt1 | contig 18797 bp, 14 predicted proteins | sample 7449931 | NCBI WGS metagenome assembly JACCEE01 (sample SAMN15323457, study PRJNA562643) | freshwater metagenome | isolation source: river surface water | place: USA:Blue River Watershed | collected 2017-08-19 | reverse complement strand
TGATTTAGAGAGATGGAATTTATTTAACGAAACGTTTCAAAAAATACCTGCACCTATGAATGGGTGCTGAAAGACAAAGCCGAAGACGTGCGCATCACCACCCGTTTGGTCGATAGCCCCGCGTGCTTGGTGTCGCAAGACCACGGCATGAGTACGCAATTGGCACGGATGCTGAAACAAGCCGGACAACCCGCCCCCGACACCAAACCGGTTTTGGAAGTGAATGCCGAACACGCGCTGGTCAAAAAGCTCGAAGGCAGTGTGCATTTCCACGATTTGGCGCACATTTTGTTCGACCAAGCTTTGTTAGCCGAAGGCGGTTTGCCAGAAGACCCAGCGGCTTACGTGAAGCGGGTGAATGCGTTGTTGGCGTAAAGTGCAAGCTGGTACTGCATAAGTAGCTATCGTTACGATAGCAAACCAATCAAAAATCCCCAGTCATGTGATGTGACTGGGGATTTTTTTATTTCTTTTTCATACACCAAAAGTATTGCTATATGTCAATGCTTTTGAAAATTTTAGGTTCAGACTGTAAATTCATAAACAAAGGACTCATGATGAAAAATCTCAAATTCGCCGCTACAACACTTGCATTGATGATGTTTGGTGGTGTTCAGGCTCAAACGGTGATTGATTTTTCCAGCGCTCGGGGTACGGGTACAGGCACGGATCGGGTACTGGTGGAAAACATTCGTATGCAAATTCCGGTTGTGAATCCTTTTAACCCCAGCGCCACCACGACGGTGGAGACGATGTACAACGTCACGTTCAAATTTGATTACACCACCTTGCACCTTGTGCCCGAAGCGATTACCCAAACAGGTGGATCGGGAACAAATAATTGCGCCACCGCCCAAGTGCAGGTTTACAACGCGGTGCAAGGTGTGTCGGCTCCACTTTCTGGGGCAACCATTACGTTGGGTGGACAAACAGTCACGACGAATAGTTTGGGCGTGGCAACTTTAACGGGTTTGCCATCGGGTGCGGTGTCGGTGGGTGTTACGGCCAATGGTTATGTGGCAGCCAGTCAAACCGCTACACTGGGTTGTACGACAGCAGCCAATACCGTCACCATTGCGCTTTCACCTTCTACGGGTGCTGGTAGTTTGGTGAGTGGGCAGTTCCGTGTGATTTTGACGTGGGGACAAAACCCCGATGATATTGATTCCCACCTCACAGGCCCTGCCGCCGATGGTACACGTTGGCATGTGTATTTCAGTGCAAAAACTGGTGGCGATATGTGCGGTTTGGATGTGGACGATATGTCCTCCTACGGCCCTGAAACGACGACCTGCCCCCGTACTGGAAGCGCCACCGCCTTACGCCCCGGGGTGTACCGCTATTCCGTCCACCATTATGATGGCACGACCAATATCGGCACTTCCGGTGCCAATGTACGGCTGGAATTTGGCAATGGTACGGTGTACAACTACACCCCACCAGCGGCTACCTACGCGGGTAGCAAAGATGTGTGGACGGTGTTTGAACTGACGGTAAACAGCAATGGATCGGTCAGCGTAGCGCCTGTCAATACCATCAGCAGTTCTAGTAGTGCTTCGGGTGTACGCAGTGCCAATCCACCGAGTGCGGGTGGTTTTGGCTCACCCGAAAGCCCCGCGTTGTTTGACGGCTTGCGCAAATAAGCGTCAACCCGCGTCACTCTCGCCTCGCCCCTGCGTAGTATTCTGCGTTAGGGGCGTTTTCCTTTGTTCATATCCACCCCCAGTTGCTTGAGTTTGCGATAGAGGTGGGTGCGTTCCAAACCCGTTTTTTCCGCGACACGGGTCATGGAGCCGCCTTCCTTGGCGAGGTGGAATTCAAAATAGGCTTTTTCAAAATCATCCCGCGCTTCCCGCAGCGGCTTATCCAGCATAAAGCTCTGGATGGTGGGGGTGAGGTGGGACTCTTGTGGTTCAACCACCACGGGCTTGCTGCTCGTAGCGGGTGGTGACGTTGTTTTGGCCTTGGCAGCCTGTGCCTGCGCCGATGCCAGCAAAAACGCCGATTGCACGGTATTACGCGCTAACCCTTGCTCCACGGCTTTGAGCAATTTTTGCAGGGTGATGGGTTTTTCCAAAAACGCCAACGCACCAATCTTGGTTGCTTGCACTGCGGTTTCAATGGTGGCGTGACCGCTCATCATGATAACGGGCATGGTTAATAAACCCGTAGAAGCCCATTCTTTAAGCAGCGAAATGCCATCGGTATCCGGCATCCATATATCCAATAGCACAAGGTCGGGTCGTTCGCGCTGGCGATGTTTGCGTGCTTGGGCTGCGTTCTCGGCTAGCTCGACGGTATGCCCTTCATCATTCAGTATCTCCGACAGGAGGTCTCGAATGCCATGTTCATCGTCCACTACCAGTATATTTGCCATGTTGAATGTACTTTACCGTTCTTACTGCCTACCGCTATGCCGCCGTTGCTACCGCTTGCTGTGAATGATAAGCAAATGATAATGATACCTGCGCCCCGACTGTAACGCCTTGTTCCACGCGGTTGGAGATGTCGATGCGTGCCGCGTGTTCATCCGCAATTTTTTTCACCACCGCCAGCCCCAAACCCGTTCCTTTGGCCTTGGTCGTCACGTAAGGCTCAAAAGCGGTTTTGAGAATATCCGGTGGAAAACCGCTACCCCAATCCAGCACCATCAAACGCACCCGTTCCGAAGCGGGGCGGTTCACGGTGCGAATCACGATTTTGTCGCTCACATCTTGCGCGTTTTGCACGATATTGTGAATGACTTGCCGCAACTGCTGTGCATCGCCCCGAATCAATGAACATTGCGCGTCCAATTCCCAATCAATGTGCAAAGTCTGCTGACCTTCGTACTCGTAGAGCTGCATCACGTCCACCAGCAAGGCATTCAAATCCACGGGCTGCAGTTGCGCCGATGGCAGACGGGCGTAATCCCGAAAATCATTGACCAACCGCTTCATAGATTCGACTTGCTCCACAATGGTTTTGACCGATTTGGTCAGCACTTGTTGATCGGCTTCTTGCAATTTACCTGTGAGTCGGCGTTCCAACCGTTCCGCCGAAAGCTGAATGGGCGTGAGCGGATTCTTGATTTCATGCGCCAATCGCCGCGCCACTTCGCCCCACGCCTGCGCACGCTGGGCGGAAACGATGTCGGAAATATCGTCAAACACCAATAAACGCTCTTGGCTGGGCAGGGTCGCCCCACGCACCATCAGCGCCAAGGGGCGATCAAACGCACTACTGCGTGCGTGCTGCGATGGAATTTCAATGGTGCGCTGAAAATGTTCCTGCCCTTGCTCGGTAAACTCTTCCAACTGGTTTAGCCCCTCGATTTCCGACAGGTTGCGCCCCGTGAGCGTGGTTACATCGCATTGCAAAATTTGTGCCGCACCCGGGTTCGCCGAGCGGATTTTTCCATCGCTATCCACCACCATCACACCCGCCGTGAGGTTATCCAGAATTGCTTGCAAATGGGCGCGTGCGGTATCTACCTTGCGGCGGGCATCGGCGACTTGCTCGGTCATGCTGGCAAAGGCGCGGGTCAATCCGACCAATTCATCATTCCCTTGGAGCGCCATTTTGGGGGTCAAATCACCCGCTGCCACCTGACTCACGCCCTGTGCCAGCATCACCAAGGGACGCGCGATTTGGTCACCCAACACCAACGCCAGCAGCACCGCGCCAAACACCGCCATCACCAAACTGAGCGTAAGCGTGCCGATATACATGCGCTGCAAACCTTTGCGCCCCAACGCACGCTCTTGGTATTCGCGGTTGGCGCGTTGCACTGCCAAGGCGTTCGCCACCAGTGGGGTTGGCAACAAGCGGCTGACCATTAAAAAACGCTGTTCGGGGTTCAAATCAAAGGTGGTTGCATTGAGAGGGACGATAACTTTGATGGCAGCATTCGCACTATGCCCTTCCTCCTCCAGCCCATCGACCCATGCCAAACTGTGATTGGTGCGGGCGCTTTGTAGTTGGGTCGAGGTGGGTTTGACGGGTTCCAGCAAATAGCGCGAAGCCCCCGCACTCGCCAAGAGTTTGCCTTGTGCGTTCCATAAACTGGCATCGGTGGCATCCAGTTCTTCCATCACCCGTTCCAGATTCACGGCGGAAACGGGCTGCTGCTTAGTAAGCGTGCGGGTTTTGCTGTTGAGATCGTGGGTGAGCGTATCCAGCGTGACATGTCCCAAACTCAACCCCGCTTCTAACGCGCCTTCGACTTTGACATCGAACCACGTTTCAATTGAGCGCGAGACAAATTGGTACGACACCACGTAAATCAACACCCCCGGAACCAAGCCGACCAGCGCGAAAATCGCCGCCAGCTTCACCATCAAGCGGCTGCCAAAACGCCCCTGCTGCCGATGCACCCACAAGCGGTAACTCACCCACACAATCAGGGCGAACAGCACCCCAGCGACGCTTAAATTGACGGTAAAGAGGCGGGTATACGTATCTTCATACAGTGCCTGATTGGTGGTGGCCTGCGTCAAAAGATACAGCAGCCCCAGCCCGATGACCAGCATCAGTACCAGACCCGCCCCCAGTATCCAACGTAATCGATGATTCATCGCAAAGGCTGGCTGGTGAAGGCCGTAATATCCCAATCGGTTTGTCCGATAGCCCCAATCTGAAAGGGACGCGGGAGTTCATTCACATCCAACCGAAACCGGAAATCCACCCGATAACGCGACCCTGAATCCAATTCGCCCAAGGCACTGGTATCGCAGATATTCCAGCGGGCGACCCGTTTCAGGCTGGAGAGTGCCTCCCCCAACGACTCAAAATTGCGGCTCAAGGTCAAACCCAGCGTGCTATCAAAAGAACCCGTTGCCACGCTCAAACGCCAACGCCGCATCAGGGGCTGAAACGCCAAGCGGACACGGCGTTCCGAACCACACACTTTTTTATCGATCCAATACCAGCGTTCACGCACCACCTGCCCATCCATCACAAAGAACAGGGGGATGCCTTTTGACAGCGTATCTTCAATCACATTGGACATATCGAAGCGCACTTGCGCAGACAGCAAGACCCCTTCATCGCTACGCTCGGCTTGGAATTGTGCAAGATCAGCCGCTTGCACACTCCCCAGCAAGAGGAAAGCGATGAAAAGGCTATGAATCCAATTTTTCCCGTTTTTCCAATAACGCATAGTAAAAGCCATCGTAGTCTGCATCGGCAATCAGATGTCCACAACTGGGAAGCAAAACGGCATCCGCATGGCGAGCCAAGAAAGCCTTGATTTGCTCACTTCCCTCCGCACGAAACACCGAACAGGTGCAATACACCAACCGTCCACCCACCCGCAAGGTCGTCCACAGTGCTTCCACGATCTGCCGCTGCATTGAAGCAAGCTGGACAATATCGCTTTCACGGCGCAACCAGCGCACATCAGGATGACGGCGCACAATGCCCGAAGCCGTGCAGGGGGCATCCAACAAAATCGCATCGAACAACTGCCCATCCCACCACGCTTGGGTATTCGCGGCATCGGCCACGCGAACTTCCGCCTGAACGCCCAAGCGGTGCAGATTTTCATGGATACGCGGCACGCGCTTGGCATCAATTTCCAACGCCAATACGGTGGCATTGTTGGGTGCTAATTCCAGCAAATGCCCCGTTTTCCCACCCGGAGCCGCGCAAGCATCCAAGATTCGTAACGGGGATTTTTGTAGCAACAACGGTGCAGCCATTTGCGCCGCCACATCCTGCACCGAAACCCAGCCATCGGCAAAATGCGGCAGGCGTTGCACGGGAACGGGTTTTTCTAAAATGATAGCACTATCTTCAATTAAATCGGGAGTTCCAGCCGATTTTTCTTGAATCCTGATACCAATCCCAGCCGCTTCCAATAATGCCTGATACGCAGCAACCGAGGTCTTTTGCCGATTCACGCGCAAGCTCATCGGTGCATGGTGATTGCCGGTTTGCAGAATCGTTTGCCATGCGTGTGGATGGTCGCGCTGCACCCGTGCAATCCACCACGCTGGATAGTTCCATACCGCTACGGGATCGGATTCGGTAGCGGAGATGAGTGCATCACGTTCCCGCAGAAAACGGCGCAAACACGCATTCACAAAATGGGCGCTGGCACGGGTGGCTGGATGGCGTTTAGCCGCCTCTACGGTTTGATTCACCAGTGTGAAAGCATCGTAAGGGGCATTGGCGCTATCCCACGCTAACGCAAGCGCGGAACACAATAAGGCATCGACCAACGTCGGCGGACGTTTGGGCGCGAGTTGGCGACGCAATGCTTCGGCACGGCCTGCATTGCGCCACACATGAAACACCAACGCCTGCACCCCCGCTCGCAGCGGTGCAGGCGTGGCATCGATAGCAGTCGTACCCGACGCTCCACCCCGCACGGCGGCGACAACCGCTGCACAAGCGTGCAACTGTTGCCACAACGGTGGAGGTAGCGGGGACACGGGCTTATTCGGCGCTGTCACTTTCTACGGTTTCGGTAGCAGCGTGACGCTCTTCCATCTCAGCGGCTTCGGCTTCGGCAATGGCGCGACGCTCGGCTTCATCCATGTTTTCACGGATTTTGCGTGCTTCGCGGTAAGCCAGACCCGTACCGGCTGGAATCAAACGACCCACAATCACGTTCTCTTTCAAACCACGCAGCTCATCGCGTTTGCCCATAATGGCGGCTTCGGTCAACACACGGGTCGTTTCTTGGAACGATGCCGCGCTGATGAAGCTGTCGGTGGACAACGATGCCTTGGTGATACCCAGCAACAAGTTTTCAAAGGAGGCGGGGATTTTGTCCTCGGCACGCAATGCGTCATTGGTGTTGAGAATTTCCGAACGCTCGACTTGTTCACCATTGATATAGCCAGAATCGCCCGCGTCTTTTACCACCACGCGGCGCAGCATCTGGCGCACAATCACTTCGATGTGCTTGTCGTTAATTTTCACGCCTTGCAAGCGGTAAACGTCCTGCACTTCATCCACGATGTAACGTGCCAATTCTTCAGGGCCGAGTAAACGCAGAATATCTTGTGGATCAGCGGGGCCATCCACCACGCTTTCGCCCTTGTTCACGACCTGACCTTCATGCACCAAGATGTTTTTCTCTTTCGGCACGAGTTCTTCCCAGACTTTGCCATCGGGGTCGGTGATTTGCAGGCGAATTTTGCCTTTGGTTTCTTTACCGAAGGAGATGGTTCCGGTGATTTCGGCCAGCGTGCCTTTATCTTTGGGAGTACGCGCTTCAAACAACTCAGCCACACGGGGCAAACCGCCCGTAATATCGCGGGTTTTTTGACCTTCGATTGGGATACGCGCCAGCACTTCACCCGGGCCTACGTCCTGACCATCGCGCACTTGAATCAAGGAGCCAATGGGGAAGCCTACGGTAAAGGAATGATCGGTTCCGGGGATTTTGACCTCGTTGCCGGTGGAATCAAGCAGCTTCACCAAGGGACGTACCACTTTGGTTGCGCCGCGACGTTTGGGGTCGATAACCACCATCGTGGACAAACCGGTCACATCGTCGGTTTGACGGGCTACGGTCAGGCCTTCTTCCACATTCTCGAAACGGGTGTGACCCGCAAACTCGGTAATGATGGGGCGGGTCAACGGGTCCCAGTTCGCCAAAATCGTACCGGCCTTGATGGTTTGGTCAATTTTCACGGTCAAGATCGCGCCATACGGTACGCGGTGGCGTTCGCGTTCACGGCCGTGTTCGTCGTGAATGACGATTTCACCCGAACGGGCAATCACCACCAACTCGCCTTTGTTATTGGTCACGTAACGCATGGTCGCGTTGAAACCGATGATACCGTTGGACTTCGCTTCCACGCTAGACGCAATCGCCGCACGCGATGCCGCACCCCCGATGTGGAAGGTACGCATGGTCAACTGGGTTCCGGGTTCACCGATGGACTGCGCCGCAATCACACCGACCGACTCGCCGCCGTTAATCAAACCACCGCGACCCAAGTCACGGCCGTAGCATTTGGCGCAGATACCAAAGCGGGTTTCGCAAGTGAGGGCGGTACGTACTTTGACCTCGTCCACGCCTATCACTTCCAGCTCATCGATCAGGTCTTCGTCCAGCATCGTGCCAGCTGTCACCAACACCGATTGGTTTTCGGGGTGCAGTATGTCTTCCGCCGCAGTACGACCCAAAATACGGTCGCGCAGAGATTCAATCACCTCACCGCCATCGACAATCGCACGCATCAGGTAACCGCCGTGCGTACCGCAATCTTGCTCGGTCACCACCAAATCTTGCGTCACGTCCACCAAACGACGGGTGAGGTAACCCGAGTTCGCGGTTTTCAACGCCGTATCCGCCAAACCTTTACGCGCACCGTGGGTGGAAATAAAGTATTCCAACACGTTCAGACCTTCGCGGAAGTTCGCGGTAATCGGTGTTTCGATGATGGAACCGTCTGGTTTCGCCATCAATCCCCGCATACCCGCCACCTGACGAATCTGTGCCGCAGAACCCCGCGCACCGGAGTCGGCCATCATGTAGATGGAGTTAAAAGATTCTTGCTGAACTTCATTGCCATGGCGGTCGATAACGGTCTCTTTCGAGAGCTTCGCCATCATCACCTTGGACACATCGTCACCCGCTTTACCCCAAATATCCACCACTTTGTTGTAGCGTTCGCCCGAAGTAACCAGACCCGAATTGTGCTGCTGGTCGATCTCTTTCACTTCTTTTTGTGCGCGTTCGATGATGCCGTATTTATCCTGCGGAACCAACATATCGTCGATACAAATCGAGATACCGGCACGGGTCGCCAAACGGAAACCCGCTTGCAGCAGCTTATCGGCAAACACCACGGTTTCTTTCAAACCGCACTTGCGGAAAGAAACGTTGATGAGCTTGGAAATTTCCTTCTTCTTCAACGCCTTATTGATGTTGGCAAACGGCAGACCTTTGGGCAAAATTTCCGACAACAGCGCACGACCGACGGTGGTTTCGTGCAGCTTGGTCGTGGCAATAAATTCGCCCGTTTCCTTGTCTTTGTTGTACTCGGTAAGGCGTACATTGATCTTGGCATTGAGTTCGGCCTGACCAGAATCCAGTGCGCGTTGCACTTCCCCCGTATCGGCAAAAATCATGCCCTCACCCTTGCCGTTAATACGGTCGCGGGTGGTGTAGTACAAACCCAGCACCACGTCTTGTGACGGTACGATGGAGGGTTCGCCATTGGCAGGGAACAACACGTTATTGGATGCCAGCATCAAAGTGCGGGCTTCCATCTGCGCTTCCACCGACAAGGGAACGTGAACCGCCATTTGGTCACCGTCAAAGTCGGCATTGAACGCCGAGCAAACCAGCGGATGCAGTTGAATCGCTTTGCCTTCAATCAAAATCGGTTCAAAGGCTTGAATACCCAAACGGTGCAGCGTAGGCGCACGGTTCAGCATGATGGGATGCTCTTTAATCACCTCTTCCAAGATGTCCCATACGATAGGTGTTCCGGCTTCGACTTCTTTTTTCGCTGCCTTGATGGTGGTAGCGACTTCCATCGCTTCCAAACGGGCGAAGATGAAGGGCTTGAACAGTTCCAACGCCATCAACTTGGGCAAACCGCACTGGTGCAATTTGAGTGTAGGGCCGACCGTAATCACCGAACGACCCGAATAGTCCACCCGCTTACCCAGCAAGTTATGACGGAACAGACCGACCTTGCCTTTGCTCATATCGGCCAGTGATTTGAGGGCACGTTTATTCGCACCCGTCATGGCCTTACCACGGCGACCGTTATCCAACAAGCTATCTACCGCTTCTTGCAGCATCCGCTTTTCATTGCGGGCAATGATTTCGGGGGCTTTCAATTCCAGCAAACGGCGCAGACGACTGTTGCGGTTAATCACGCGGCGATAGAGGTCGTTCAAATCCGAGGTCGCAAAACGTCCACCATCCAGCGGAACCAGCGGACGCAAATCCGGTGGCAACACAGGCAGCACTTCCAGCACCATCCATTCGGGCTTGATACCGGATTTCTTGAAGGCTTCCAGCACTTTAAGTCGCTTGGAATTTTTCTTTTGCTTCAATTCGGAACCGGTCAAATCGTTGCGCAATCTCTCGATAGAACCGTCGATGTCGATGGTTTGCAACAATTCTTTGATGCCTTCCGCGCCCATTTTGGCTTGAAATTCATCGCCGTATTCTTGGAATTTCGCATCGAAATCGTCTTCGGACATGATGCTGAATTTCTTCAACGGAGTCATGCCGGGGTCGGTCACCACGTAGGCTTCAAAGTACAACACGCGTTCAATATCACGCAGCGTCATATCCAACACCAAACCGAGACGGCTGGGCAGGGACTTCAAGAACCAAATGTGGGCGCAAGGTGCAGCCAAGTCGATGTGACCCATGCGTTCGCGGCGCACTTTGGTTTGGGTGACTTCCACATTGCACTTTTCGCAAATCACGCCACGGTGTTTCAGGCGTTTGTATTTGCCGCACAAGCATTCGTAATCTTTGATAGGGCCAAAAATCTTGGCACAAAACAAACCATCGCGCTCGGGTTTGAACGTGCGGTAGTTAATGGTTTCAGGCTTGCGCACTTCGCCATAAGACCACGAGCGGATTTTCTCGGGCGATGCCATGCCAATTTTGATAGCACCAAAGTTCTCGTCGGGCGTGAACTGTTTGAACAGGTCGAGTAATGATTTCATGAATAAATCCTTTGTCCTTGTCTTGTCCGCTTATCAGCTACGTTCCAATTCGATGTCGATACCCAAGGAACGAATTTCCTTGACCAGCACATTAAACGACTCGGGCATACCCGCCTCAATCGAATGTTCGCCTTTCACCAAGCTCTCGTAAACTTTGGTACGACCTTGCACGTCATCGGACTTCACGGTCAGCATTTCTTGCAGGGTGTAAGACGCGCCATACGCTTCCAACGCCCACACCTCCATCTCACCGAAACGCTGTCCACCGAACTGGGCTTTACCACCCAACGGTTGTTGCGTGACCAAGCTGTAAGGGCCAGTCGAACGGGCGTGCATCTTATCGTCCACCAAATGGTGCAGTTTCAGATAGTGCATGTAACCGACCGTCGTCGTGCGCTCAAACGGATCACCAGTGCGTCCATCGTACAACTGGGCTTGGGTACGGGTGGGGGTTAACCCTTTGGCTTTGGCTAAATCGTCGGGGTACGCGAGTTTGAGCATGTCGCCGATTTCTTTTTCGGTAGCACCATCAAACACGGGGGACGCAAACGGTACGCCGTTAGTCAACTCTTTCGCCATGCCAATGATTTCGGCATCGTTCAATTCTGCCAAATTCTCTTTACGACCCGTGCTGTTGTAGATTTCTTCCATGAAGCCACGGATTTCGGCAGCAGCGGCTTCGCGCTGGAGCATATCGCCAATGCGGTAGCCCAAGCCTTTACCCGCCCAGCCCAAATGCACTTCCAACACCTGACCGATGTTCATCCGAGAAGGAACGCCCAGCGGGTTCAACACGATGTCAACGGGAGTGCCGTCTGCCATATAGGGCATATCTTCAATCGGGGTGATTTTGGAAACCACACCCTTGTTACCGTGGCGACCCGCCATTTTGTCACCGGGCTGCAAACGGCGTTTGACGGCGATATACACCTTCACCATTTTCAAAACACCAGCGGGCAATTCATCGCCTTGCGTCAATTTCTTGCGCTTTTCTTCAAACGCGAGATCGAAGCGGTGGCGTGATTGTTCCAGCGAATTTTTGGCACTTTCCAACTGAGCCGCCACTTCTTCTTCCGCCGGACGAATATCAAACCAATGGAAACGATCGACCGATGCCAAATAGGTTTCATCAATCTTCGTACCTTTGGACAGCTTTTGGGGGCCGCCATTGGCGACTTTACCCAACAGCATTTTTTTGATACGGTCAAACGCATCGGCTTCCACGATCCGCAACTGGTCGTTCAAATCCAAACGGAAACGCTTGAGTTCGTCATCAATAATTTGCTGGGCGCGGCGGTCACGCTGGATGCCTTCACGGGTGAAGACCTGCACGTCAATGACCGTACCTTGCGAACCTTGATCGACCCGCAAGGAGGTGTCTTTTACATCGCTGGCTTTTTCACCGAAGATGGCACGCAGCAGTTTTTCTTCGGGCGTGAGGGTGGTTTCACCTTTGGGCGTGACTTTACCCACCAGCGTATCGCCGGGCATGACTTCCGCACCCACATAGATGATGCCGGAATCGTCCAAACGGTTGAGCTGTTGCTCGGACAAGTTGGGAATATCGCGGGTAATTTCCTCAGGCCCCAACTTGGTATCACGCGCCATGACCACGAGTTCTTCGATGTGAATCGAGGTATAGCGGTCTTCTGCCACCACACGCTCGCTAATCAAAATCGAATCCTCGAAGTTGTAGCCGTTCCAAGGCATAAAGGCGACCAACATATTTTGACCGATAGCGATTTCGCCCAAATCGGTCGAAGCCCCATCCGCCACCACATCGCCTTTGGTCAGTCGGTCACCCTTCTTCACGATGGGGCGTTGGTGGATATTGGTATTTTGGTTAGAACGTTGGTATTTGATGAGGTTGTAGATGTCCACACCCACTTCACCCGCCACAGCTTCCGCGTCATTCACACGCACCACAATACGGGTGGCATCCACGTAATCTACGATACCACCACGCATGGCCGTAACGACGGTACCGGAATCCACCGCAGCAACGCGCTCAATCCCCGTACCGACCATCGGTTTTTCAGGACGCAGCACAGGAACCGCCTGACGCGACATGTTCGCACCCATCAACGCGCGGTTCGCATCATCGTGTTCCAAGAACGGAACCAGCGATGCCGCTACCGAGACGATCTGGGCTGGCGAAACGTCCATGTACTGAACACGGTGCGCGGCACACAAAATGGATTCGCCTTTTTCACGCGCAGAAACCAATTCACCGGTCAACTTACCATCGGCATCCAAATCGGCATTGGCCTGCGCAATGACGTACTTACCTTCTTCAATCGCTGAGAGGTAATCAATTTGATCGGTCACATGTCCATCCACCACACGACGGTAGGGTGTTTCGATGAAACCGTACTCATTCAAACGCGCATACAACGCCAATGAGTTAATCAAACCAATGTTCGGACCTTCCGGCGTTTCAATCGGGCATACGCGACCGTAGTGGGTCACATGCACGTCACGTACCTCAAAGCCTGCACGTTCCCGCGTCAAACCACCCGGGCCAAGGGCAGAAACGCGGCGTTTGTGCGTAATTTCTGCCAACGGATTGGTTTGGTCCATGAACTGGGACAACTGCGACGCACCGAAGAATTCCTTCAACGCTGCCGAAATCGGTTTGCTGTTGATGAGGTCATGCGGCATCAATGGCTCTTGCTCGGCCTGACCCAGACGCTCTTTCACGGCTTTTTCGATACGTGCCAAACCGGTACGGTATTGGTTTTCTGCCAATTCACCCACACAGCGTACACGGCGGTTGCCCAGATGGTCAATGTCGTCCACTTCACCACGACCATTGCGCAAATCGACCAAAATTTTGACGACCGACAGAATATCTTCATTCGTCATCACCATCGGGCCAGTTGATTCCGAACGTCCAATGCGGGCGTTGAATTTCATGCGCCCCACACGCGACAAATCGTAGGTATCGGGGTTGTAGAACAGACGTTGGAACAAGGCTTGCACCGCATCTTCCGTCGGTGGCTCACCGGGACGCATCATGCGATAGATAGCAACACGGGCGGCAAACTCGTCCGCTGTTTCATCCATACGCAGCGTTTGGGAGATGTAAGCACCTTGATCCAACTCGTTGGTATAGATACAAGGCAATTCTTGAATACCAGCTTGACGCAATTTTTTCAACAAGGCATCGGTCAGCTCTTCATTGGCTTTGGCAATAATCTCGCCTGTATCACCATCAATGATATTGCGAGCCACCACGCGACCGACCAAGAAATCTTCGGGGACGCTCAGATGCGTCGTACCAGATTGTTGCAAGTCGCGGATATGGCGGGCATTGACACGTTTGTCTTTGGCAACCACCACGGTTCCATTGCTATCCATCAAATCAAAACGTGCGATTTCACCGCGCAGGCGCTCAGGAACAAATTCCATCAACGCACCGCTGTCCATCAGACGGAAGCTGTCGTTCACGAAGAACTGCGCCAAAATCGACTCATTGGTCATCCCGATGGCTTTCAACAACGTTGAAACGGGCATCTTACGGCGGCGGTCTACGCGGAAATACAACAAATCTTTCGGATCGAATTCAAAATCCAACCACGAACCACGATAAGGAATAATACGCGCTGAGAACAGCAACTTGCCCGAGCTATGGGTTTTACCCTTGTCGTGTTCAAAGAAAACACCAGGGGAACGGTGCAACTGGGACACAATCACGCGCTCGGTTCCATTGATAATGAACGAGCCTTTGTTGGTCATGAGAGGAACTTCCCCCATGTACACCTCTTGCTCCTTCACTTCTTTCACCACTTTATTTTGGGGTGTGGAAGATTCGCGGTCATAAATGATTAACTGCACTTTGGCACGAACGGCCGAAGCGAAAGTTAAACCACGCGTTTGGCATTCACGCACATCGAATGCTGGTTTGCCCAAACTGTACTCAAGGTACTTCATTTCCACAAAACCATTGTGCGAAACAATGGGGAATGCGGATTCAAAAGCGGCTTGCAATCCTTCCGATGTTCGCGTTTTGGGAGGCACATCCGCTTGCAAAAATGCGGTATAGGCATCTTTTTGCATTTGGAGCAGGTAAGGGATTTCAAGCACGCTGTTGCGATTGCCAAAATGTTTGCGAATCCGCTTGCGTTCGGTGAAGGTGTATTGTTTGTCAGCCATTAGATCTCCGGGAAAGACTAAAGGAACCTATGGTTCTGGGCGACTGTTGTATCGAGCATTAGGCTCGGTATTTACTTGGCGATTGGCCACTACCAATCATTGGCGGACGGCCGCGCATTGCACGCAACCCGATCCAAGGCATCTCCCGCAGTCGGGGTCGGAAGACACTAAAAAACGTGCAGCTCTCTATGAACTATCTCGCTTTTTGGTGTGTTCCCAAGCATTCAGAATAGCAAAGGCTGGAGGTTCTTAAGGAACCACCAGCCTTCACGAAAAACCGAATTACTTCAGTTCAGCCTTAGCACCGGCATCCACCAGTTTCTTCAAAGCAGCTTCAGCGTCAGCCTTGGCAATGCCTTCTTTCACGTTCTTAGGTGCGCCGTCAACCATGTCTTTGGCTTCTTTCAAGCCCAAGCCAGTGATTTCACGAACCGCTTTAATCACGGAAACTTTGTTAGCGCCAGCTTCCAACAGAACTACGTTGAATTCTGTTTTCTCTTCAGCAACAGGAGCAGCACCGCCAGCAGCAGCAGGAGCAGCCATTGCAGCAGCGCTTACACCAAATTTCTCTTCGATGGCTTTAACCAGATCGTTGAGTTCCATGACCGTCATGCTGTCCAAAGCGGTCAAAAATGCGTCTTTATCGAATGCCATTTTTATTTCCTAACAAGTTGGGTTACTACAGGTAGCCGCGCCTTACGCTGCGACTGCCTCTGCGGGAGCAGCCGATGCTGCACCTTCGCCACGTTTTTCCGCCAAAGCCGCCAGCACACGGGCTGTACGGGAAATGGGGGATTGCATCAAGCCCAACAACTGAGCCAGCAACACTTCTTTGGAAGGGATGCTTGCGAGTTGTTTTACGCCGTTTACGTCCAAAGCTTTTCCACCGTATGCGCCAGCACGAATCACCAACTTATCGTTGGTTTTTGCGAACTCGGCAACCACTTTAGCAGCGGCTACAGCGTCTTCCGAAAAGCCATAGATCAGAGGACCGGTCATCTGGTCGGATACGACATCAAAGCCAGTGCCTGCTACAGCACGGCGAGCCAAGGTGTTTTTCAACACACTCAGGCTGACACCGTTGCTACGTGCAGCCACGCGCAATTTGGTCATATCGGCAACCGTGATACCACGATACTCCGCGATCACGAGCGTTTGAGCTTTAGCGGCGAGGCCAGTCACTTCGTTAATGACTGCTTCTTTCTCACTGCGGTTCAGACTCAAGGTTTACTCCTTCAAATGCGTTTGATGGTTCACACCATGCAACGCTCCACATTGCAGCGACCAACTGTCAATAGAATCAATACAACATTTATTCCATGTCAGCGGGATCGCCATCTACGTTGGCTGTTCCATTAAGCCTCCTTCGGGAGACACCAACGGTCTTGGATGGCTCGCGGTCATTGCTGACCCCGACCCACCGTATTCTTATTTCTTATGCCCCAATGGTTTGGGAATCTACGCGCACGCCTACGCCCATAGTGGACGAAACAGCGACTTTACGCAGATACAAACCTTTGCTGGAAGCAGGTTTGGCTTTGTTCAACGCATCAATCAGTGCAGCCAAGTTGCCTTGCAACTTGTCGTTCTCGAAAGAACGGCGACCGATGGTGCTGTGAATAATACCGGCTTTGTCGACGCGGAATTGCACTTGACCGGCTTTGGCATTGCGAACAGCACCAGCCACGTCAGGAGTCACCGTACCCACTTTGGGGTTAGGCATCAAGCCGCGTGGACCCAAAATTTGACCCAAAGTACCCACGATACGCATCGCATCGGGAGCCGCAATCACCACGTCGAAAGGCATATCACCGGCTTTAACGCGGGCTGCCAAATCATCCATACCCACAATATCAGCACCAGCAGCTTTCGCTTCTTCAGCTTTAGCACCTTGTGCGAATACCGCGATACGCTTGGTTTTACCTGTTCCGTTCGGCAACACTACCGCGCCACGAACCACTTGGTCAGATTTCTTCGCATCCACGCCGAGTTGAACTGCAACGTCAATGGATTCATCAAACTTGGCAGTCGCAAATTCTTTGATCAAAACCAAGGCTTCACCCAATGGGTACAGCTTGGTGGTTTCAATTTTGCCGACTTGGTTTTTTTGTTTTTTGGTCAAACGTGCCATTTTTATACGCCTTCCACACTCACACCCATCGAACGGGCAGAACCAGCAATCGTGCGAACTGCTGCATCCAAGTTGGCTGCATTCATGTCGGCCATTTTGGTTTTAGCAATTTCTTCCAGTTGAGCGCGAGTGATCTTGCCAACTTTGTCGGTATGTGGACGAGCAGAACCTTTGGTCAAGCTCACTGCCTTCTTGATCAACACAGTCGCAGGTGGCGACTTGATGACGAATGTGAAGCTCTTATCAGCATACGCTGTAATCACAACAGGCAATGGCAATCCGGGCTCAACACCTTGTGTCTTGGCGTTGAACTCTTTACAGAAGGCCATAATGTTCAAACCACGTTGACCCAAAGCTGGGCCGATGGGTGGTGATGGGTTGGCTTTACCGGCTGGTACTTGCAGCTTCACAAAGCCGACGATTTTTTTCGCCATAATTTCTCCTTGCGGGTCATAACGCCTTGCCGTCCTTGATAAGTTGGACGACAAAGACTCCCCGGTCTAACAACTCAAACATTCCATCCACACCGAGTTGCAAAAGTGCGGACTACAAAAAATTCAAGAATCCAGCGCACGAATGGGGTTTATATTTTCTCGATTTGAGAGAAATCCAATTCCACTGGAGTAGCACGACCAAAGATAGTGACGGAAACACGAACCTTGCTCTTTTCGTAATTCACGTCTTCCACCGAGCCATTAAAGTCAGTAAACGGCCCTTCTTTGACACGCACCGACTCACCCACCAAGAATTCAACCTTATGCCGGGGTTTATCTGTTCCCTCTTGCATGCGGCTGATAATTTCCTGCACTTCGGCTTCGGATATCGGTGCAGGACGATTTTTCGCCCCACCCACAAATCCCGTCACTTTGTTGGTGTGTTTGATGAGATGCCATGTTTCATCATCCATGATCATCTCAACCAATACATAACCGGGGTAGAACTTCCGCTCAGTCGTTCTTTTTTGACCGTTCCTGATTTCAACCACTTCTTCCACAGGAACCAAAGTACGGCCAAATTTGGACTGCATATCTGAGCGAACAATGCGCTCTTGGATATTGCGCTCTACCGCTTTTTCCATGCCCGAGTAAGCATGAACAACATACCAGCGCAAGTCTGATTTAGCGGTGGGTGCAATACCACAGGTTGGGGTATCTGGATTACTTTCCATCAGCTCCTCCATCCCAGAATCAAATCATACAAAACCCATTCCAAGGTTTTGTCGGTTAACCACAGGAAAAGTGCCATAACGAGAACAAACCCAAATACATAGGCTGTCATCTGAAACGACTCTTTGCGTTCAGGCCAAACCACTTTTTTGACTTCATCCCACGAACCGTGTGCAAAGCGAATCAATTCTTTCCCCATCTCAGAGGAGAAGAATACAACAGCGGCAATAATCAGACCCGCCAACAAGACAGCCCACTGCACCCACGCGCCTTGGTTACCCAGTGAATAAAAACCTGCCAACGCCGCAATGACAACAACAACAGCAAAACCCAATTTGATTTTGTCCGCTCCGGCATTCACGGTTTCAGTTTGTGCAGTAGCCATAGTTCTCCGCAATCCGCATTCGCTTCATTCAAACTTGTAAAACTCAATACAGTGAGGCCCGCTACACTGTAGCGGGCCTCACTGTAACACCAGCTCTACAAGAACTAAGTGGCAGGGGCAGTAGGAATCGAACCTACAACCTTCGGTTTTGGAGACCGACGCTCTGCCAATTGAGCTATACCCCTAAAATATCTTAAGCCTTAAGCCATAATTTTGGCAACAACGCCAGCACCGACGGTACGACCACCTTCGCGGATAGCGAAGCGCAAACCTTCTTCCATAGCGATGGGGTTGATCAGTTTCACATTGATGGAAACGTTAT
>JACCEE010524720.1_pt1 | contig 18800 bp, 11 predicted proteins | sample 7449931 | NCBI WGS metagenome assembly JACCEE01 (sample SAMN15323457, study PRJNA562643) | freshwater metagenome | isolation source: river surface water | place: USA:Blue River Watershed | collected 2017-08-19 | reverse complement strand
GGTTAAGGAAGAAGCGCCCAAATCACTATAGGTGACGCTCGTTAACTGGCTACAGCCGCTGAAAGCGTCGCTTCCAAGGCTTACGAGGCTCGAAGGCAGGTTGATGGTGTAAAGTTGCGTGCATCCTTTAAACGCGGCCATCCCGATGGTTTCTAGGGTATTGGGCAAGGTGACGTTTAAGATCGTGGCGTTTTGATAAAACACATAATCCCCGAGGCCTTTGACGGGTTTACTTTCGTAGGTGTTCGGAATCACAATGGAGGTCGCGTTTCCACCATAGGAAATCACCGTATATCCCGAGGCATCGTTCGTTAACGCAAAGGTGAAGTCGCTGGCTTCAGAGAAAGACGAAGAACCGCTATGGCTCGAAGGTATACTGGTCGAGGGGACTGAACTCTCTTCTGAAGAAGATCCTTGACTCGTCGAAACCGAGGTACAGGAATCGCATCCGGTGGTCGAATCTTCCGAAGATATAGGCGAGGATGAACTCGAAAAGGAACACCCCGAAAGGATGAATAAGAAGAGACTTCCTCCGCAAAAGAGTTTCCGTGCGATGGTCATAGTGTTTCCTCAAAACTATTTTTGATTATATCGGCTTGTTGTCTGTTTGACAACCTTCCCCCAAAGACACACGTCCAAAGTTGGGCTCTTCCTTTTCTTTCTTTTTTCGTTATACTTTTGTTTTATGAGGACAAAAATATGAAGCGAATCATCACGCTGGTCATGACGATGACGGTCCTGCTTTCCTTTGGTGCTCTTGAAAGCATTGCCCAAGCCGCGGATGCCACGGGCATCACGGTTCATTATAAAGGCGACTATGCGACGCCTTACATTTACTATTGGAATTCAACGCCCAGCGGAACCGTTTCCAGCGCTTGGCCCGGCGAAGCGATGGTCAAGGACCTTGACTCGGATTGGTACACGAAAGCCTTTCCGGGCGTGACCTCGATCAATCTCATCTTCAATAATCACGGATCTCCACAAACCTCCGATTTGTCCAGAACGACCGGCGAGTGGTGGTTTTTTGAAAACCGTTGGTATGCCTCCATCGATGATATCGGCAAAACTCCCGCGGATACCTCCTCCAAGTCGATGGCGGTCCACGTCTACGCCCCCGATGCGGTCCCTCAAATCCAATACGGGACTTCTTCTGCCTCTTCCACGAAAACCGATATGATCAAAGAACCCAATGATTGGTATCGTTACGGCTGGGATGACTACGCCGCGCTTAAAGCCAAGTTCACGATTGGATCCAATACGTCCTCGGAATTCGATTTGGTGCCCGGGGATTGGTTCTACAAAGACGGTCGTTTGACCAACTTCATGCCCATCGTGGATGAGCATAACCGCAGCGACTTCCGCGAAGAAACGATTTACTTCGTGATGACCGCCCGCTTCAATGACGGCGTCACCGGCAATAACGTCCATTGTTGGGACGACACCCAAGCCCAAAACCCCGAAAGCGATCCCGCCTGGCGGGGCGACTTCCAAGGGCTCATCGATAAACTTGATTACATCAAAGCCTTAGGCTTCTCCGCGGTATGGATTACCCCCGTGGTGGAAAACGCCTCGGGATATGACTATCACGGCTACCACGCGATTGACTTTTCGCAGGTCGATCCGAGATTGGAAACTCCCGGAGCCACGTATCAAGATTTAATCAATGCCGCTCACGCCAAAGGCATGAAAATCATCCAAGACGTGGTCTTCAATCACTCCGGCAACTTTGGTGAGGAAAACCTCTTCCCGATGTTTAAAAAAGATCATTCCAAAGCCGATACCGTGGCCAATCTCATCAAGACCGATCCCTATGGTGTCTTGCCTGAAAACTACGCCACGCTCAATGGGACCTCGCAATACGGCGCCCGCATCAACGCGATGAAAGAAGACGTCAACGATACCCGCTTCATTTACCACCATGGTAAAGATATGGGCTACGAACAATACATCGAACAAACCGGGCAAATCGCCGGCGACTGTGTCGACCTCAATACCGAGAATCCCTATGTGACCCGGTATTTGATCGATGCCTATTCCCGCTACATCGATATGGGCGTGGACGCCTTCCGCGTCGATACCGCCAAACATATCTCACGACTTGTCTTTGACAAAGAATTCAATCCCGCGTTTATGAACCGCGGAGGCGAAAACTTCTTCATGTTCGGTGAAGTGTGCACCCGTGTGCGTGAAGTATGGAACCATGGCCAACCCGCGGATTCCGCTCCCTTCTATACATGGAAAGAACAACAGGATTATCCCTGGGGAACGATGGCTGAGCGTGCTGCTTCGACCGAAGACAACTGGTACGACAACCTCAATGTCGGCACCCAACCCACCTCCTCCAATCACTATCTCAATGGTAATAATTATCGTACCGTCGATTATTCCAAGAAAAGCGACCTCAACGTCATCGACTTCCCGATGCATTGGAACTTCAAAAACGCCTATGACGCGTTCAACGTCGCCAAAGGCGGAGACCATTATTACGCCGACGCCACTTGGAATGTGACCTATGTCGATTCCCACGACTACGCCCCCGATGGCGCACCCGAGGGACAACGCTTCAACCAAGGCCAAGACGTGTGGGCCGAAAACCTGTCCTTGATGTTCACCTTCCGCGGCATTCCTTCCATTTACTACGGCTCTGAGATCGAATTCCAAAAAGGCGCTCCGATCGATGTGGGACCCAATGCCCCCTTATCCACGACCGGAAGAGCTTACTACGGCGACCACCTCGCCGGGACCGTGACCGCGACCTCGTTTGGACAATACGAAAACGCCACCGGCGAAGTCGCCTCGACCCTCAATCACCCCTTAGCCAAACACATTCGTAGTCTTAACCTCATCCGCCGTGCGATTCCGGCGCTTCAAAAAGGCCAATACTCCACGGATAATGTCTCCGGCGGGATGGCGTACAAACGCCGGTTCACCGATGCGACGACCGACTCTTTCGCCCTCGTCAGCGTCAGTGGTGGCGCCACCTTCAGCAACATTCCCAATGGCACCTATGTGGATGCCGTAACGGGAAATAGCCAAAACGTTACGAACGGCACCCTTTATACCGGTTCCATCGGCAAAGGAAACGTTCGCGTGTTTGTTCTCAATACCGCATTGACCAGCGCTCCCGGAAAAGTCGCTGTGAGTGGCGGAACCTACATCAACTAAAATCGGCTAAACACTTTCCATATTGTCACTGTTCTGGACCTCACAAAAAAAATTGCCTAAGGCAACTCTTTTGTTTGTTTGCATTTCATTTTTGCTGTTCGTTATACTGTGGGCTATGAAATATTTAGTGATAGGCAGTGCCAACGTAGATTACACGACTTATGTGAATGAGTTTCCCAAACCTGGGGAAACGCTTTTAGGCAACGATTTTCATAGCGATATTGGTGGTAAGGGAGCCAATCAAGCATGTGCAATCGGAAAACTCGGAGGGGACGTCACTTTCCTTTGTTCTATGGGAAATGACTTAGACAAAGAAAGAATCCTAAAGACACTAAAAGACAATAACGTAAAAGCCGTTGTTCAGACATCGAATACCCATACCGGCATTGCAACAATTATCGTCAACCAAACGTCCAAAAACCAAATCGTGGTAGTCCCGGGAGCCAATTTCGATCTCGGTATTGGTTTCATCAAACAACATGATTCACTTCTCCAAGAAGCCGATGTCGTCATCATGCAATTGGAAATTCCTTTAGAAACCGTTGAATATGTCGCTCGGGTTGCCCACGCTTTAGGAAAAGTTGTCATGTTGAATCCTGCCCCCGCCAAAAAATTGAGCGATACCCTTTTATCCCAACTGGATTTCATAACCCCTAACGAAACTGAATTGTCGTTGGTGAGCGGACGTCCCGCTTTCACGCAAGAAGACATGATTGATGCTTCTCGCCATCTTCTTGGCAAAGGCGTTAAAAATGTCATTACGACCTTGGGAGACAAAGGGGCATTGCTGGTCAATTCCAGTGAAGTAAAACTTTTTCCGGCTTTAAAAGTAAAAGCTGTTGACACTGTTGCCGCAGGGGACTGTTTTAACGGTGCGTTTGCTTTTTGGCTCACTCATGGTATCGGTGAAGCCATCTCCTTTGCGAACAAGGCTTCGGCCGTTGCCGTCACGCGCTATGGTGCCATTGCTTCCTTACCCAGCCTTGAAGATATTAAACAATAAAAACTCTTAAACGTTTTTTTAACGCAAGTTCCAATTTTTATGGGTTCATTCAATGTGCAAAAAAAGGGAAAAAACCATTTCTTTGTTTTTACTTTGAAACATATATATATGCCAAAAAGTCCTGATTTTTGTTGATTTTTTCGCTTTTTACCCTATGATTTGAGTATGGCACGAAAAGCAAAAACCCAAAATCCAGATGTTTCCTTTCAATTATACTTGAATGAGAAACGCGATTTTCCCAATATTTCCATTTATGAGGCCGGGTGGGAACGTTGCAGCCCGTCCCACAATTTTGGCCCTATTAAACGCGACTTCTATTTGTTCCATTTTGTGGTCAATGGCGCCGGTGAATATCACACTGGCGGAAAATCCTACCTCGTGAATAAAGGGCAAATGTTTTTGATCGTTCCTGGAGAAGAGCATCAATACTTTTCCAACCCCAAAAACCCATGGGAATATTTTTGGATCGGGTTTCATGGCAGCGATGCTAAAAATATTCTAAAAGAAGCCGGTCTGACCGATAAAAGAGTTTTTAAAATTAAGTCTTTTGAAAAGACATTAGACATCTTTCAAAGCATCAAAGAAAAAGAAAAAGAAGGGTCTTCGTCAACCTTCTTTCTCATCGGAAAGTTCTACGAGATTATGTCGATTATCATGGATGAACAAAAGATAAAAAGCGATTACCAGAACCCTGATGGGGGGCTTGTTTTGTCCGTGATAAAGTATATCAACAGCCATTTTGAACAGAGTCTTACAATCAATGAAATCGCCAAGAATTTCAATATCAACCGTTCCCATTTGTTTCGTCTTTTTAAGGCAAAAATGAACATTTCCATCCATGAGTATCTCTCGAATATGAGGATGACCAATGCGCTTTTGTTGCTCAAAAAAGAACAGTATACCATCAAGCAAGTCAGCGAGATGGCAGGCTTCCAAGACTATCCCAATTTTCTCAAGCAATTCAAAAAGAAATATGGTGTTACACCGAAAGGTTATCGTTCCGACCCGTTTGAGACTGAACACAAGTAAGCAACAAAAAGACAGTTCTTCGCAACCGTTCGGCATTTTTAAATGATGCTTGAAAATATAGAATCAAATTGTGTTATGAAAGCGCTTTTCAGCAAGCGATGGTATTAATCATGTTCAAGTTGACTTTTATTGGTGCGGGAAGCACCATCTTCGCCAAAAATGTTTTGGGCGATTGTATCTTAAACAAAAATCTCGGTTCGTTCGAAATCGCATTGTTTGATATCGATGAACAACGTCTGGATGAATCCTTTCAAATGCTAACCCACAGCAATAAAAATTATGGTGGCCAAGCGACGATTCGAAAATATCTGGACCGTAAACAAGCTCTTCGCGGAGCCAAATACATCGTTAATGCCATTCAAGTGGGGGGATATATCCCTTGCACGGTGATCGATTTCGACATTCCCAAAAAATATGGATTACGGCAGACGATCGGTGATACCCTTGGGGTCCCGGGAATTTTCAGAGCTTTACGGACCATCAAAGTTTTGGAAGAAATCGCCCAAGATGTCAAAGAGGTATGTCCGAACGCCTTGTTCATCAATTATTCCAATCCGATGGCCATGTTGACCGGATATCTCGAACAATATCTCGATATCAAAGTCATCGGCCTATGCCATTCGGTCCAAGTGTGTGCAAAAGGATTATTAGAAACGTTTAAAATGGCGGACCTGCTTCCGGGTGTCCAATGGAAGATTTTTGGGATTAACCATCAAGCGTGGCTTTTGGAAATCAAAGACAAAGACGGACGCGATTTGTATCCCATCATCAAAGCCAAAAACGAGGAACCCGGAAACACATACAACAAACGATGGGACCTTGTCCGTCTGGAAATGATGCGCACCTTTGGTTACTACATTACGGAATCATCAGAACATACCTCCGAATACACCCCTTGGTTTATCAAGAACCGCTATCCGGAATTAATTAGTGAATACAATATCCCACTCGATGAATATCTCCGCCGTTGCCAAGACCAAATCCAAAAATGGAATCAACTTAAAAAAGAAGTCGTGGAGAACTCCGCCATCAAACACGAGACTTCAAATGAATTTGCCGCCAAAATCATTGATGCCATCGAAAACAATCACCCCTATGTCGTTCATGGCAATGTCATGAATACCCGAGGCTTGATTTCGAATTTACCCTTGAATGCTTGCGTCGAGGTTCCCTGCGATGTCGATGCCGAGGGCATTCATCCAAACATCATGGGCCCTCTTCCCGAAGTTTGCGCGGCGATTAACCGCACCAACGTCAACGTCCAGATTTTAACCATGATTGGGGCGCATCAAAGGTCCAAAGATCTCATTCTTCAAGCGGCCTGCCTCGACCCCCATACGTCGAGTGAATTGTCTCTTAAAGACATCAAAGCGCTCGTCAATGACATGTTTGAAGCCGAAAAAGACTGGCTTCCGGAATACCACTAGAGGAATTTATGATTAAAAACGTCATTGTTGAAACGGACATCGGCGACGACATCGATGATACTTGGGCCCTCATCTACATTTTGAGCAAGCCTGATTTCAACGTTGTTTTAATCGCGGTGACTACCGGCGATACGGATTACAAAGCGCTCTTGGTAGCGGGCATTTTGAAGACCCTTGGACGGGAAGATGTTCCCATCGTCAAAGGAAAATGTAAAAAGGTCCTGGGAACCCAAGGTCCGCAACAACGATGGTTAGCGAAGATTGATTTTTCTTCTTATGGGGGAAAAATATACGACGATTACAATCAACAAATGCTCAATGTCTTCAACTCTTTCCCGTCCCTCGACATCTTTTTATTAGGCCCGACAAATGATTTCTCTTCTTTCGTGGAAACGAATTTGCCCCTTTGCAAAGAAAAAGCCCATGTTCTTATGATGGGGGGATCCGTTTGTCAGGGGTATATCAACGTTCATAAACATTGCCCAGAGTATAACGTTCTTGTATCCATTGAAGCCACGAACAAGCTCTTTCGTTTTGGAATCGACCTGACATTGCTGCCTCTTGATGTCTGCTACAACCTTATTGTTGATGGGGGTTTCTATGCTCAAATCACTCAAAGTCAGTCTTTAAAAGCGCAAGCGATCATGGAAAATTACGCGATTTGGCAAACCGATTATGTCGGGGGTGCGCTTAAATATGATGCTTCGGTTTCGTCCTCCATCCTTTACGATTTGGTTGTTCCCTTTTTCGCGCTCTTCCCGAAACATTACGAAATGATGCATCTTTCGGTATCCATCGATGCCAACGGAAACACGATTCTGGACGATTCTTATCCATTGACGAAAGTCGCTTTAAAAGTCAAAAAGCAAAAAGAACTGTTACAAGACTTGGTCGAGAGCATCACATAATATGAAAAACCAGAACCCAAATAAAAACATTTTCCAAGAAGCAAAGCGGCACTGGCAACTTTATGTTTTTTTGGTTCCAGCATTACTATACGTCGCCATTTTTTGTTACGCTCCGATTTTTGGGATCGTGATTGCTTTCCAAAATTTCAGCCCAGCCCTGGGGTTCATCGATTCGCCTTGGGTCGGTTTTCAAAAGTTCGAAATGTTCTTCGGGTCTTTTTACTTTTGGGACATTCTTTGGAACACGTTGGCCCTCAGCCTCTATAGTCTTGTGGTCAACACGATTTTCCCCATTATCTTGGCGTTACTCATCAATGAGGTGCCTTTCAAAAAATTCCGTCGCTTCATCCAAACGCTCTCCTATTCGCCGTATTTTATTTCGCTGGTCGTTTTAGTGGGTATGTTTAATCTCTTCTTTTCCACCGAGGGCGGATTTGTGAACAACATTCTTTCGGCCCTAGGGATTGCTCAGATTGACTTTGTCGGTGACCCGGCATTTTTCCGAACGACTTATGTGATGACCGGTCTATGGCAAGGCATCGGGTGGTGGTCCATTATTTACATCGGCGCTTTAGCCAACGTTCCCCAAGAACTCCATGAAGCCGCCGCGCTCGATGGGGCCTCCCGCATGCAACGCATTCGCTATATCAATTTGCCTTCGATTGCCCCGGTCATTCTCGTGCTATTTATCATGTCCATGGGATCCATCATGAGCGTCGGATTCGAAAAAGTCTTTTTGATGCAAAATTCGCTTAATCGCGAGGTCAGCGAAATCATCGCGACCTACACCTATCGGGTCTCGTTTATTACTGTTCGCGACTTAAGTTTTGGAACTGCGGTCGGAGTTTTCAACACGGTCATTAATCTTGTCTTAATCATTTCGGCCAATTTGATTTCCAAAAAAATGACGAACGAATCGTTATTTTAGAAAGGGGGAAAACCATGTTACCATCGGATAAAAAAGATCGGGCTTTCAATACTGTCGTTGTCGTCCTTTTAGCAATTTTTGCGCTCATCATCTTGGTTCCCCTTTTGTATATCCTTGCGAATTCTTTGAGCGATTATGAAGATGTCTATCAAGGTCTTGTTGGCTTATGGCCCACCAGCCTTGATTTTACGGTCTATAAAATCGTCCTCTCCAATCCCTATGTGCTCCGTGGTTTCTTAAACACTTTCATCTATACGGTCATTGGCACCACGATCAGCCTGGTTTTGACGTTCTGCGCCGCTTATCCCTTGTCCCGAAAAGACTTCAAACACCGAAAACTGTTCTCCTTTCTATTCTTAATCACGATGTTTATTTCGGGAGGCATGATTCCCACCTATTTGGTGGTGGACAGCCTCGGTATGAAGAACACCATCTGGGGTTTTATCATCCCGGGATGCTTATCGGTATGGAATTTAATGGTCGCGAGAAGCTTCTTGACGACCTCCGTTCCATGGGAACTTTATGAAGCCGGAAAGATGGATGGTTGCAGCGATTTCAAAGCCTTTATCCATATCACGATTCCGCTATGTAAACCCATTATTGCCATCATGGTCTTGTTCTATGGTGTCGGTTATTGGAACTCCTATTTCAATTCACTGTTGTATTTGACCGATTCCTCGCTCTTCCCTTTGCAGCGAATCCTCAGCGACATCATCATTTCCAGCGATATTTCCTCGTTCGCCACAGGAGGAAGCTTGATTGACCAAGGCAAGATGTTGGAATCGATTCAATATGTCTCGATTGTCGTATCCAGTCTCCCGGTTTTACTGATGTATCCGTTTCTATCCAAATATATTGAGAAAGGCGTCCTTGTTGGCGGAATTAAGGGATAACTATGAAATATAAAAATCTTCTGCTTCTGGTTCCTGTATGCATCATGGCTTTAGCGAGCTGCGGCAAAGAAACCGGCTACGACGAAAACAACTTCAACGCCACCGGTGACCGGATTGTCAAAGAAACAATCAATTTGACCTTTTTTGCCCCTCTGCATGCTTTGCATGATAAAGAGGGTTACAATGATATGAAACTTTTCAAAAAGATGGAAGAAATCACCGGCATCCATATCAATTGGGTCTATGGTTCCGCCTCCACCTATGATGAAATTCGGGCTTCCCAATGGCAGGCTAAGGAGCGCCCGGATGCATTTTTCCTTTGGAATCCGACCGATGAGGTCTATGAATACGGAAAAGCTGGCCTAGTCTATGAATTAACTGAATACATCAATGACTATGCCCCGAATTACAAGGCTATTTTGGATGGCAATCCCGAATACCAAAAGTTAGCTACTTTCGATGGCAACATGTATTCGACATTAGCCATCAACGATGTCCCTCGCGATCAAACCTTCAAGCAATACATCAATCAAAAATGGCTGGACGCCTTGGATTTGGATATGCCAACGAGTGTCGAAGACTATTTGGATGTTTTGAACCACTTCAAGAATGACGACCCGAATGGCAATGGCATTCCGGATGAAATCCCTTTATCCAGCGCTTCTTTGTATCAAACCCGAAACTTTCTGATGAGTGCTTTTGGCCATGTGTCAACCGGCTTGGAAGTCGATGACAATGGAAACGTCATTTATGTTCCATCGACGACCAATTATCGTTCCTATCTCGAATATGCCCATTCGCTTTATGTCAACAAATACCTGGATAACAACACCTTCGTCATGACCGAACGCGATGTTGCGGCCAAGGGCGATCTTGTCGGAAGCTTTGATGGCAGTGCGGCCTATTTGATCGCCGGAATGGACAATGATGCGGATTATACCGCCATCCCTCCGTTAACCTCGTCCATCAACAGTGAAAAAATGTGGCTTGGTTTCAATACCACAACGCCCAGCGCGATCATGGTTCCGAAGACGACCCCTTATATTCGTGAAATCGTTCGTTGGATGGACTTCCTCTATTCACAGCAAGGGATCTACCTCCAGTGCTTTGGCGAAGAAAATGTCGACTTCGTCTGGACCGATGAAACCAAGAGTTCTTTTGTCTTCGAAGTTCCCGAAGGACAAAGCATCGAAGAATATCGGGGAACGATCACACCCGGGGTGGGCCTTGGCCAGGTGACTTATTGGGACAAACGTTTCGTTTTGAAAGAAGCCAATGCGTATACTCAGCGGATCAATGACGCGGTGGAAAGTGCCGGTTATATGGACTTTTTAAAGATTCCTCTGCCGGACCTTGTCTTTACCGCTAACGAAAAATCGCAAATTGCGATCATCGAAACCGATTTGGAAATCTATATGGACGTTTTTGAGCAGAAATGCGTCAGCGGAAGAATAACGTTGTCCGAAACGGAATGGACCAACCATCTCAACACGTTGAATCAAATTCATGTCGCGGATCTTCTCTCGGTCTACCAAGCCGCTTACGACCGATATTTGGAAAGGTAGGGTCCAATGAGAAAGAAAACACTTTTCAAGGGAGGCCTTGTATTACTTATGATTCTCGCCAACGGGTGCGCCAGCGCATCAGGCATTTTGGATGCCACTAAAACCTTGGTCGACAGTTTATCCAAAGATGAATTTACCGTTTCCGACATGAAACCCGCCTCTTCCAGCAATCAAGGTTTGTCCGATCCTTCAAATGTCGGCGTCAATAAAACGCGTTTTGACAACGAACGTCTTTATGGCTCCGAAAATTTAACCGTCGGGGTGACCTTAAACTATGCCGATTACGGAATGTCTGGGACAGATTCCAAAGACGATACCGCTGCCTTAATCGCGATGATTGACAAGGCAAGCGAATATCCCTCCCAGTTGGTTAAAATCGTCCTGCCTTCAGGAGATTTGGATTTCATTGAACAAGTCAACACGGTCGACAATTCCGCGGGGATTGTCCTCAAAGGCGCCAAAAATATCATTCTATCCGGTAACAACACGCATCTTTATTTTCATGGTGAAACCAAAGGCTTTTTGCTCCAAAATAGCGAAAACATTTATTTTGAGAACCTCACCATCGATTGGGGCGTCCCGCCCACATCAACCGCCCGTATTCTCGAATCCGACGGACAAGTCTTTCGGGTCGAAGTCCTCAATGGTTTCAACGTGGATGAGAATACCCGCATTTCGGCCTTTTTGGAATTTTCCAAAAGCGCTTTTACGCCTCGTACCCGCGGCAACGATATTTATGGGGATGTAAAGTCGACTCAATATCTGGGTGACAATATCCTTGAAGTTACGTTCAAATCGAAGCATAGCGTTCCGCCTGTTGGAACGTTAGTCGCCTTACGTCATTACCTCTACGAGTACGATTGCTTTTTCATTAATCAATGCAAGAACATCTTTTTTGAAAGCGTTACGATTTACTCGGCTCCGGGAATGGGCGTGCGTTGCCATTCCTCTGAAAACATTTACTTCAATCGATTTTCGACGCAGTTGAAACCTAATATGTCTCGCTTGATGACGGTGACTGCGGATGCTCTTCATTTCATTGATTGCGTCGGCGATATCAAGGTCACCAACAGTCTTTTCGAATATTGTGGCGATGATGCTCTCAACGAACATGGCATGTATTTGTCTTTGATCGAAATATATGACGAACATTCCGTCTATGCGGTGAACCCCAGAGGTTATAATTTTGCTCCTAAAGTCGGTGACAAAATTGAAATCAGCACGACACTTGATTTGTCTTTGGTACAAACCCTGACGGTTCAACATGTAACGGTCATGAATCCCGGGTTTGCCATTACGTTTGTCGAATCTTTGAATGCCCAAGTCAAAGTCAATGATGTCCTCAGCGACGTGACGCGCTCGCCCAAACTCTTATTCGAAAACAATATTGTCCGCAACAAGCGGTGCCGGGGCGTGCTCGTGCAAACTCGCGGTGCCACGATTTCCAATAATACGTTTGCCAATTTAAGCGATGCCGGTATTTTGATGACCTGCGACGCCAACGATTGGTTTGAGTCCGTCGCCTCCGAAAATGTGCTCATCCAAAACAACAAATTCTTGAAAAACAATTTTGGCGTTGGCAACACGGGTGGCGATATCGCTATCAGCGGTTATGGCAAAGGATACAATCTTGCCGCGGTTGGAACCATCAAACATGTCGAAATCAAAAACAACTTTTTTGGCAACAGTGCCAATGCGGGTATCTTTGCCAATTCCGTCGATAATCTTGATATTCAAAACAATCTTATGTTCAACGTTGGCATTTTGCCAAAGAGCAGCACATTTGAAAACGGCATCTATATTGCCTATTCTTCGAACATCAAGCTGATCAATAACGTGGTGAACCTCAATGCTTCGGCGAGTTTCTCCACCATCAAAATCGGTCCCAGCGTCAATACCGATGAAGTGATAGTGAGTAACAATATCGGTTTTGATGAATCCAATATCAAGACCACGATTCTTCAAGTGGTGTTTGCGTTACCAAGAATCCCTTCGGGTACCTCGCTTTCGCTTTCAGGGACTGATTTCGACGCTTGGCTGGGTCTCGATGAATCCTTGGCGATTACGGGCATCAGCGACGTTGATTTGAACGTTCGTGAGCCCAATGACACAACATTTAAGATCAATGCCTTGCGCGTGGGCTATGATGACACCGGACTTTATATTGGCTACGACGTGTTTGATAACGAAGTCCGCTACGCTTCCACCAGCAGTTTCTGGGAAGGCGATGGCGTAGAAATTTTCCTTACCAGCAATACGGAATCTCAAGACCCGATGAACTTGCTGAGATTGAGTGACGATTCGTGCCTTGAATTGTTCATGTCCGGAAACCAAACCTATGGCAACCAAATCGTAGAATTAAGAACCTCCGCCGCGATTGTCGACAAGAAAGACCAAATTCACATGAGTTTTGTGGAAAAATCCAATGGTCAGGGTTATGTCGGAAAAGCGTTCATTCCCTTCACCATCATTCCTTCCATCAAAACCGCCATCGATAGCGGAACCGCGTTTGCCTTTACGGTGAACTTCAATGATTTGGATTCCACCGATATTCGTGTCCAATACGCGAGTTGTGCCAATCCGGTTGAATACAACAAATGCGTTCCTTATAAAATGAGCAAATTGACCACGGGAGGCATCGAATCATGAAAACCTCCTCTAAATACGTTTTCTTTATTTTGCTAAGCCTCTTAGTGAGCTGCGGCGGACAAACGTCCACAAGTACCTCTTCCTCGAGCGGCAGCGGCTCGTCTTCCGAAACAAGCAGTTCGGAGGATTCTTCAAGCACTGTGGATGATTTACTCAACGACCCCAACGCCGACGGTACATTCACCAGCGGAACAAATGAAAACCGTTATCCGGACGATGATCTTTATGATTTAGTCCAAGAAAAGAAACGGATCCTCGATGTGGGGGAAACCTATGTGGAAGATTTCGAAAAGCCCGCTCTTGAAACGAAAATCTTTCCCTATAAAGCCGACAATAATGCGACCTATACATTGACCTCTTCAGGCAACGCTTCGATTCATGGAACGTCTCTTTATTTGGTGAGTCAAGGCGACTACCACGGGCTTTATTTCAATGGCATGAAATTTGCCCGGAATTCAACCTATCAACTTACTTTCCAATACAAAATCATCGTCGCTTCGAACGATTTCTTTCTCCAGTTTCGTTCCATCACCGGTGGCGTAACTTCCGATATTTATACGACCATCAACGGAACGCCCGGGGACGTTTTGACGCATACCACTGTTTTCAATCTTGGGGATTTTTCCGACTACGAATTATCCTTGTTCCCGCGAAACGACCGTGGCTCCATCGCAATCGATGATCTTTCCATTACGCGCATGAATTCGAAGCCACGGATTGCTTCGGCTTCGATTGAAGGGGTTTTAGCGACAGGCAATATTCTTTCATTTTCTTACGAATACGAAGATGGTGAAAATGACCCAATGCTCAGCGTTGATCATGCATGGTTCGTGGCCCTTGATAAAAACGGCCTCAACAAAACGATGATCGAAGAAACATCCAATCAACTTTTGGTTCTCTCGAATTATGTCGGCAAATTCGTCGGCGTTTCTTTAACCCCGCGGTCGGTGGGCGAAGGAGAGCAAACCCTGGGTAATCGAGTCGATGTTTTTGGGGCGACTCGCATCAATGGCGTGACCCCTGATACCGGAAACCCAATCTTTCTTGATTTTAATCAAAGTTTTGTGGAAGATTTCGAAAACGATACCGATGTTCCGGGAAACCTATATTTTTCCGAGGCAACCCAGGGAAGTCAAAGCTATATCACTCAAAAAAGCGAACACGTTATTTCAGGCTCACAAGCGTTGTATTTTTCTTCAAAAGGCAATCATAACGCCATTCAGTTCAGCGGAATTAACTTTGCTTCCCGCGGCATCTATACGCTTTCCTTTAACTATCAATTTTTAACCAAAGGAACCGAATTCTATGTCCAACTTCGTTCTCCCTCCTCCGATTATTCCCATGACAAATATGTTGGCATTGATTTGAGTTCGACAACGTTGGGAACGGTCTATACCTTTACGAACACCTTTAGTTTGGATGGTTTTAGCGATTATGCCCTTATGATGTTCCCATCGATCGTGGGCTGCACCGTCATCATCGATGACTTAAACGTGACGCGCCTAGAGGGATATAACGTCTCAGTCGAAAACAAAGAATTAGCAGTCGGAGAATACATTTTAGAGGATTTTAACTCCCCGTCCGCACCGAAACTCGGTTTTGATTTTGCCCAAGTTCCCACGTCGAAAATCACTTCGGACAGCGATAAAATCATCGACACCCGGTCGCTCTATTTTGAAAGTGCCGGTACGTACAAATGCCTGTTTATGAATCAAGGGATAACGTTCACGGCGAACGCTACCTATGAGATATCATTCAAATACAAAATCTTACAATTCCAAGACACGCTTTATCTTCAACTGAATGCCGGCGGGGCTACGCTTTTTGATCAATTCGGCGCCCCCGAAGAGGCCAATCAAATTTGTGAATATTCCGGCGAGTTTACCATCACCAGTGCAACCAATTATCTTGTCCAAATATTTCCCGGTGCTGCCAACCAAACGACACGGGTCATTTTTGATGACATCAAGATAATGAGAAAGGGATAAGGTTTATGAAAGAAAGATTGCCGTTTCATTTATGGTTTGTTCCGGTCTTACTTTTCGTCTTGTCTGGATGTCAGGGAGCTAACAGCGAAAGCAGTCTCTCAAGTGAGTCATCCTCTTCAGAAACATCGGCTTCTGAATCTTCGTCGATCTCGAGTAGCGAGGATACAACTTTGCAAGATGCCAAAGCCGCGATTGAGGCCGCTTTGCCCACGGAAATTTCAGGAGATTTCCTCGTTTCAGTGCCCAGTGAATATGCGTCAGTCAGCGTGACGATGAGCTCGAGCAATCCCGCCATCTTGACGGATGAAGGAACGTTCACGACGCCTGAAAATGACACGATGCTAACCCTAACCATTGCACTTACCTACCGACAAGAAAATGACAGCATTGTCCACGATGTTTTGGCCAAGGGCATTCCACTTGAACAAAAAATGGCTGAGATCCAAGCCCAACTGACGATTGAAGATACTTCGGTCGTTGATGATTTTGTGCTTCCGACCTCGACACTATACGGGGCTTTGGTTTCATGGACGAGCAGTGATGCGAGTTATATCAGTATCGTGGGCTTGAACGCTTCGGTTTTCCGCCCCAGTGAAAAATTTCTGGATGAGGTCGTGACCGTGACTGCAACAATTTTGATTGGAACCGACCAATCGACAAAAACATTCGAAATAACCGTCGAATCGTTGAACGTAGTGGCCATTGAAATGGCGACCCCTTTCGCTCAAACACGATATCCCCAAGGAGCCAGCACGTTGGACGTGACCGGAGGAACCCTCCATATCACCCTCGATGATGCTTCTTCCAAAGAGGTTTCGATTACTCCCGAAATGATCAGTGGTTTTTCAACCGAGTCTGTGGGACCTTCCACGGTGACGATTACCTATGGAGAGGCCTCCACCGAAACCGTCGTGACGATCTATCAGGCCTCCAGGGCTGAAACACTTGCTTTAAATGCTTCGAAAAGCGAAGATTTTGAAAGCGATTTGTATCCTCAACTTGCTTACGACAATGCTCAGACACCGCTTTCGGGCGTCACCGCGGATGATGCCTTCGTTTTGAGCGGAGAACGGTCTCTTCTGTTTTCCTCCGATGGCAACTATAAAACGCTTTATTTGAAGGACTTTGTCGATTTCGAGGCTGATTATGCCTATCGCTTCTCGTTTGATTACAAGATATTGTCCTTCGTTGACACCGTCTATTTTCAAATCAGCGGACCGAACGTGTTTACTCAATTTGGATCGGCTTCACAAATCAATCAAGTCCGTCACTTTACCTGGATTTATTCTTCACCCTCGTCCAGTTCTTTGATCCAACTATTCCCCGGATCCGGGGTTGGCTTAACCCAAATCGTCATTGATGACTTCATGGTCGAAAGAATCTTTTTGGAGACGAATGATTGTAAAACCACGTTGAACGTGGGCGATACGGTCAAAGAAACGTTCGGCGATTTTAACCATCGCTTGTTCAATATCGACACGGCACCCACACCCAATTCCATGGTGGATAACGTTGATGCGATCGATGGATACTCGTTGTTCTTAAACAGCAATGGGTCCTACAGTGGGCTTTACCTTGTGCCCAACAGCGGTTGGCTCCCGATTGGAAACTACAAACTGACGTTTGACTATAAACTGTTCTCTCTTGTCGATACGATTTATTTCCAATACTACAACAACGGAACCGTCGGTGGTTTTACCCAATTCGGCCAAACCAGTGACATCAATTCAGTGCGAACTTTCGAGTTTACGCTGACTTTGACCAGCAGCACGACGGTGTTCCAAATGTTTCCGGGAGGAGGAACAGGTACGACCCGCGTGGCCATCGATAACCTTGTGATTGAACGTTTAGTGGATTAGTTGGTCGAAACTTCTTGCTACTTCATCCTTGATTTCACATTCATAGAAAGGAATTATAATCATGAACAAAGATAGAAAGCTTACCCTCCTCATTCTCGCCAATGTTTTTGGTTTTGCCGCTGCATTATGCACGGTTTTCTCCCCGAAAATGGGGCTGATCAATACCAAAGCTACCTCCTCCTATGCGCTTCATTTAGACCAAACAACACCTTTTGAGACCGGACTTGTCGCCTCGGGAAACCAAACCAAAAATGCCCATACAGATTTAGGCAATCCGGTCGGTTTTACGTATTCTGGACTTTACGCTTTAGACAATGGGTTTCAAAGCGTCGCCCCAAACGGTTATCTCGCCAACACCCTAGCCATTTCCGGCATCGATTCGATGACGATTACACTTGCCGAAGGAAGTGCGCCGCTGACTTTGTCGTATGGTTGGGCGTATGATCTTTACAATGTCCTCGATGTCACCATTTCCAGCTCCTCAAGCTACTTTTTTGATGGCAGTGGCCCGAGTTTCATCACTCTGAAAAATACGGCAGCTTCGGACCCCTTGCTCATTACTTCTTTAGAAGTCGCATTCAGCTGCTCCGCCACGAGCAACCCTTACGTGGTTCAAGGGGTAACCTATTATAAAGATGCCGGAGTCCTCGGTGCGGTTTCTTATAGTGGGGCTCGTACTTCAGTCGAACTTCAAGATGCCATTTTGGGAACGCCTTTAAGAGTCGTTGCTCCAAATCTTTTAAAAGATCACACCGAAATCCAGTCCATTTATCTTCCTTCTTCGATTACCAGTATGGGCAGCGACGCTTTGAGCGGATGCACCGGTGCGACGCTGTACGTGGATTCTGCCTTTGCTCCGGCTTCATGGGGAACAACCTGGAATCCCACCAGCCTCGCCGTGAAATGGGAACATCATGCCCAAGATGTCCTTAAAGTCGGTATGATCTCTCCTAACGATTACGTCTTTGAGGCATTTAAGGCTTCCTCTTCAGGTTCCGTCTTCGGTTTAGACCGTGCGGGTGCCACAACCCTTGAAATCGTCGAAGAGGGAATTTTGGGCCGCGCGCTCCATTTTGAATCCAATGGCGGTTATGCCGGATCGTATTTGAACAACCCGTCGTTTACCTATGAAGCCAATGCCAAGTACCTCGTCGAATTTGATTACAAACTCTCCAATCTCGGCGATACCATGTATTTCCAATTCTCTTCGGGGGATTCCTCAAAGAATGTCTATAAGCAATTCGGAACTGCCGGTGAAATTGGCGCTCTTGTTCATTTTGCCCAGTATTATCAGATGGGCGCGACCAGTGATTATGTCATTCAGTTTTTCCCGGGTGGCGCTTCGGCTTTAACGTCTTTCTTGCTCGATAATTTGAAAATTACCCG
>JACCEE010011851.1_pt1 | contig 18813 bp, 16 predicted proteins | sample 7449931 | NCBI WGS metagenome assembly JACCEE01 (sample SAMN15323457, study PRJNA562643) | freshwater metagenome | isolation source: river surface water | place: USA:Blue River Watershed | collected 2017-08-19 | reverse complement strand
GTAAAAATTCAAGTTCTACATTACGTGTCGGCGATAAAATGAACCGTGCCGAGGCGTTATTGTTTGCTTTGATGAAATCAGAAAATCCGGCTGCGGCTGCGTTAGCGCGGACGTATCCAGGCGGTAAATCAGCCTTTGTGGCTGCAATGAATGCTAAAGCTCGTGCTTTGGGCATGACCTCGACCAAATATTATGAATCGACTGGGCTAGATCCACGTAATGTGGCATCCGCACGTGATTTAGGTATTTTGGTCAGTGCGGCCTCACAGTACGGATTGATTCGCCAGTTCTCCACAACAGCGAGTTATGACTTTAACCTGGGTTATCGTGTCTTGAAATCCAATAATACCAATGCCTTGGTGCGTAATGGTGGTTGGAATATTAATCTATCCAAAACTGGTTATATCAATGAAGCTGGTCGTTGTGTAGTCATGCACACGACGGTAAATTCACGCCCAGCGATCGTCGTATTACTTGGTGCAAGCACCACGCAAGCACGTAACAGTGACGCGACTAACTTAATGACTTGGTTAGGTAATTTGCCAAAACGTATCTAGTTTCTTACTACCAGCCTGATAATATTCATTTTTATCAGGCCATAAAAAAACCCTGCTTAAGCAGGGTTTTTTATTCTTTCGTGCTGGAAAAATATTATTCCATATTTGAAAGAATTGAAGTTTTTACATCATTCATAGTGGCATCAATCGTCAACATGACTGCATCAGAACATTGTTTGATGGCGGTATCTGGATCTTTCAGGCCATTACCGGTTAAGGTACAAACGATGACAGAACCTTCAGGAATCTTACCGTTTTTCACGTCACGAATGGCACCACCCAAGCTTGCTGCAGAAGCCGGTTCACAGAACACACCTTCATACATCGAAAGCATACGCTGTGCTTCAAGGATTTCGCTGTCCTGAAGTTCATCAAACCAGCCGCCAGACTCTTTCATTACCGCATGCGCGTGGTTCCAGCTTTGTGGGTTACCAATACGGATTGCAGTTGCGATAGTTTCTGGATGTTCAACAGGAGCACCACGTAGGAAAGGTGCAGAACCAGCTGCTTGATAACCGATCATTTTAGGACGCGCTGCTTGTGCTGGTAAACCAGTGAAAGCATCGGCTTCACGATCATATTCACAACGGTTGGTTGCATATTCGCTTGGATCAACCGCTTGCTCTGAATAGCCCATCCAGTGCGCTGTAATGTTACCCGCGTTACCTACTGGCAAGCAGTGATAATCAGGTGCACGGCCCAAAGCATCGACAATTTCAAATGCCGCAGTTTTCTGACCTTGTAAACGGTAAGGGTTGATCGAGTTTACGATAGTCACCGGGGCTTGATCAGCCACTTCTTTCACTAGGCGCATACCATCGTCAAAGTTGCCGCGGATTTGCATGGTGATCGCACCGTACATCATGGCTTGTGCCATTTTACCCATGGCAATCTTGCCTTCAGGAATCAAAACAAATGCTTTGATGCCCGCACGTGCTGCATACGCCGCAGCTGCTGCAGAAGTGTTACCTGTAGAAGCGCAGATAATCGCTTTTGAACCCGCTTCAACCGCTTTAGTTACAGCCATGGTCATACCACGGTCTTTAAATGAACCTGTCGGGTTTAAACCTTCATACTTCACATAGATTTCAACATCTTTGCCAATAATGCGCGGAATGTTCTCCAGTTTAATGAGCGGGGTATTCCCTTCACCTAAAGAGATAGCACGAGTCGTTGCTGAAACTGGCAAACGGTCACGATAACGATCAACAAGACCGGTATAACGATTGGCATTAGACATGATGGTGTTCCAAATGTGAGTAGAGCTGGTGAGGGGAGTTGCCCCTCAACCCGATTAACTGTCCAGCGATTCTAAACGAATTCGCACGATTTCGCCACGAGTTGCTGGCAATGCTTGGATTTTTGCCAGAGCCTCGTCCATTTTTGATTCCAAAATTGGATCGGTGAGAATCACAATTGGAATAAGATCTTTTAAGCGAGGTTGCTGCATGATGGCATCAATACTGATACCGGCACGACTTAAAATAGTGGTGATGTCGGCCAATACACCAGTTTGGTCTTCTACATCCACACGGATGTAGTAACTGGTGGTCATGTCTTCACGTTTCAGGATCGGAGTATCCGTCAAAGCCTCAAAGGCCAACTGAGGGATCGTGCCTGAACCATCTTCGGTGTAAGAAATGTCACGTACGATATCCACAATATCTGCGACAACCGCTGAAGCTGTTGGGCCAGCACCTGCACCCGCACCATAATAGAGTGTTGGACCGACTGCATTGGCCTGCACCAGCACGGCATTTTTAACGCCGTTGACATTCGCAATCAGCTGTTCTTCAGGGATTAAGGTCGGGTGTACGCGAAGCTCGATACCATTTTCAGCACGGCGTGCAATGCCCAAATGTTTAATACGGAAACCGAGTTCTTCCGCATATTTTACATCTTGCGCTGTAATCTTACTGATGCCTTCGGTATAAACCTTGTCAAACTGCAATGGAATACCGAATGCAATAGAAGCCAACAAGGTAAGTTTGTGTGCAGCATCAATCCCTTCCACGTCAAAGGTTGGATCGGCTTCGGCATAACCCAGTTCCTGAGCTTCTTTGAGCACATCGGCAAAAGCACGGCCTTTTTCACGCATTTCAGTCAGGATAAAGTTACCTGTACCGTTAATAATGCCCGCCAGCCATTCAATTTTGTTGGCAGCCAGACCTTCACGAATCACTTTAATAATCGGAATACCGCCGGCTACCGCCGCTTCATAGGCGATCTGGACTTTATGGTCATCTGCTGCTTTAAACAGTTCATTACCATGTTCAGCTAATAGCGCTTTGTTAGCGGTCACGACTTGTTTGCCATGTTTGATGGCTTCCATGATCACTTCATAGGCCGGGTGAATGCCACCCATGACTTCAACGACCACATCGACATCTGGTTGGCGTACGATGTCCATCAAATCGCCACTTTGCTTGATGCCTTCAAGATTTAAGTCTGGACGAGGGCGACGGGTACCTACATGGGTAATTTGAATTTCACGACCGGTGCGACGTTTAATTTCAGCAGCATTTTCTTGTAAAAGTTTTAGGGCTCCACCACCGACGGTGCCAAGACCAAGGATTGCCAGGCGAACTGGTTGCACGTCACACTCCATATATCACGAATTCAATTAAGTTTAAGATCATAGCTAAAAAAAGCGCCAGACTCTAGGGTGTAGATGCGTTATCTACACCCGATCCGGATTAATTGCCCAAACGCTGAATTAACTCTTGTGGCGACAGATAACCACCGAGATATTGACCTTCAACATTATAAATGGCCGGGGTGCCATTCACCCCCATTTTTTGGCCTAACTGGTACTGGGCTTTGACCGGATTCTGGCATTGAGCTGCTGGCAATTGTCCACCATGAATGGCTTGTTCGAAGGCCGCATGACGGTCTGCACTACACCAGACACTTTCCATGGCCGGGAATAATTGCTCGCCGCGTGGCCAGGCAATGTAACGTACCTCGATACCGGCAGCATTGATTTCGGCCATATGGCTATGCAGTTTCTGGCAATAAGGGCAGCTGATATCGGTAAAGACATAGATCACATGTTTGGTTTGACCTTTGGCCGGATAAACCAGCAGGTCTTCTGTTTTGAGTGCAGCCAGATGTTTTTTGTTTTCCGAGGACTGGAAGCTCTCACTGACATTATGCAGCTGTTTGTCTCCTAAACGGATGACATCACCTTGAATGATGTATTTGCCATCACTCGTTGCATATACCGCACCCATGCCTTCAAGATTCACCCAGTACAAGTTTGGTACTTCAGTACTTTTGACATCGAGTACTTTGGCATTGATATTGGCAGTTTTGAAATGTTGCTGCAGGGTCTGGAGCAGATGTTCCTGAGTCTTGCGTTCCGTCAGGGGAGAGGCTTCACCCGTCGCAGGTGCCGTAGCAGTTAAGGTATTTTGTTTTTTGTCGTCATTATTGCTATTGGAGCATGCAGCAAGCAGAACGCTGGTCGTTAGCGCACAAGCCAACGCCAAACGGGAACGGGTAAACAGCATAAAAGACCCTTTATTATGTAAAGATTAGGGAAAGGATAGCCCGCAAGCATAGCAAAAAAATATCCATGGATTGATTAAATTTATTGATCTAGCCAGGGCTTTTTCACAGTTTTCCAGGTTGTTAAGCGCGTGGATGATGCTGTGCATGCAGCTGTTGTAAACGTAGCTGTGCCACATGAGTATAAATTTGCGTGGTGGACAGGTCACTGTGCCCCAGCAGCATTTGTACCACACGTAAATCCGCACCATGGTTCAATAAATGCGTAGCAAAGGCATGGCGCAAAGTATGCGGCGAAAGTTCAGTTTCGATGCCGGCCTGTAAAGCATAGCGTTTAATCGCGTACCAGAAATTTTGCCGGCTCATGATGCCGCCGTGTTGCGTCAGAAACAGATAGTCCGTTGCCGAGTGGTAAAGTTGCGGGCGCGATTCTGCCAGATAACGCTCAATCCATTCACAGGCCAACTGTCCCAAAGGCACTAGCCGTTCTTTATTACCTTTACCCACAATCCGTAAATAGCCCTGTTTCAGATTAATCAGTTCCAGACGTAGATTGAGTAATTCTGTGACCCGTAAACCACAGGCATACAACACTTCCAGCATCGTACGATCACGCAGGCCGAGTGCAGTTTCAGTATTCGGTGCCTGAATCAGGGCTTCGACATCCTGTTCGGACAAGTCTTTGGGTAAGGCTCGACCAATTTTGGGTGTTTTGTGTGTGGCCACGGGATTATCAGAACGTAGTTTGTGTTCGCGCAAAAATTTATAAAAAGACCGTAACGCCGAAAGACAGCGGGCAATTGAACGTGGACTCTTGCCTTGTTTGGTCAGTTGTAGCAAGACATCAGCCACTTGATCGCTGTTCCAGTCGATGAGCGGTATGCTGCTGCATTCACTGCATTGGATCAGATCGGAAAGATAGGCGTTTCGCGTATGGGGACTGACGGTTTGTGCAACCAGATAATCGCGGAAGCCCTGCAAGAAGCTGAGGTGTGCAGGAATCTGGACTGGTGCAGGGATACGGGGCTTTTTATTTAACATGTTTTCATCTGATAGGATTTAATAAACCGATGCTTTGTATTGGTTTTTATTCACTGTAGAGCAATTCTTTTCTGCTGTCGATGTGATATAAGAAGATGAGAATTGGAATTGAACCTTATTTGGTAATTATTCTCATTTGCTAGTATACTGTAGAAAATGTTTTAGGATCGGATGCGGTGCGTTTATCAGAGTTAAAAGTTAAGCAAGCTGCCATCATCACCAAGGTCAACCGGACTTTGGATGGCAATTCGGGTCAGCCTGACCTTGTCGCAAGTCGACTCGAAACTTTGGGTTTCGTGCCGGGTACACGCGTCGAAGTGATTACCAAAGGTATTTTTGGTGGAGATCCTATTCTCATTCAGATCGGATTTACCCGTTTTGCCCTGCGCAAAGTGGAAGCCGAAAAAATTGAAATTCGCGTCGGAGAAGGAGCGCCCGCATGAGTGATGCGCTGCGTATTGCCCTTGTGGGAAACCCAAACTGCGGTAAAACCTCATTATTTAACCATCTCACCGGAACGCGCCAGAAAGTGGCCAATTATGCGGGTGTGACGGTTGAACGCAAGGTCGGTTTTTTTAATTTGCCTTCAGGACGACAAGTTCGTGTCTTGGATTTGCCCGGCACTTACAGTTTAAATGCCACCAGTCCGGATGAAGCGATTACCCGAGATGTGTGTCAGGGAAAAATTGCTGATGAGCAGCAACAGGATGCATTCTTGTGTGTCGTCGATGCGACCAACCTGAAGCTGCATTTGGGTCTGGTTCTGGAAGTTATTGATCTCGGGCGCCCGATTCTGCTGGTGCTGAATATGATGGATGAAGCACGCCGTCGCGGGATGCAGATCGATGTGCAGAAATTGTCACAACGTCTTGGTGTGCCGGTGATTGAAACCGTCGCAGTGCGTAACGCGGGCATTGAAAACCTGATGGCTGCACTCGATCAGGCACAATATAGTGTCGCGGATACTGAGCTCAGCGATTTAAGCAGCAGTGCCCATCATAAAATTGATGCCATCTTGAAAGATGTCGTGAACTTTGTAGATCATGAAGATAAACGCTCTGATTTCCTAGATAAAATCTTTTTACATCCAGTCCTGGGACTCCTTAGTCTGGCCTTGATGATGTTTGTGATCTTCCAGGCGGTCTTTGCCTGGGCAGCTCCGTTTATGGATGGTATCGAGGCACTGTTTGGCTGGCTCGGTGAAACCGTAAGTGGATATATCCAGCAGCCGTTGCTGAACAGTCTGGTGGTGGATGGGATTATTGCCGGGGCTGGCGGTGTGGTGGTGTTCCTGCCGCAGATTCTGATCCTGTTTTTCTTTATTTTAGTGCTGGAAGAATCCGGCTATTTGCCACGTGCCGCTTTCTTACTTGATAAGTTGATGTTTAAAGCCGGTTTGAGTGGTCGTGCCTTTATTCCACTGCTTTCCAGCTTTGCTTGTGCTGTGCCGGGTATTATGGCAACCCGTAGCATTAATGATCCGCGTGACCGTCTGACCACCATTATGGTGGCGCCGTTGATGACCTGTTCAGCACGTCTGCCGGTGTATGCCTTGCTGATTGCAGCTTTCATTCCCGAGAAAATGATCTGGGGTGTGTTGAACTTGCAAGGTTTGGTGCTGTTTGGCTTATACATGGCAGGGATCATCAGTGCATTGTGTGTATCCACCGTGATCAAAATTTTCCAGAAAGATAAATCACAACATGCCTTGCTGATGGAATTGCCGAGCTATCGTTTCCCAGACATCAAAAGTGTTTGGATCGGTTTGCTGGATCGTGCCAAGATTTTCTTGAAACGGGTCGGTGGTATCATTTTCGCCTTGTCGATTCTGCTCTGGTTTCTATGTACTTTCCCACAACCACCGGAAAATGCACTAGCACCCGCGATTGATTATAGCTTTGCCGGGATGTTGGGGCATCTGATGCAGCCGCTCTTTGCGCCGGTAGGTTTTAACTGGCAAATCTGTATTGCCTTGATTCCCGCGATGGCGGCACGCGAAGTGGTGGTTGCTGCGCTCGGAACCGTATACGCCTTGTCTGCAACCGATGAAGATGCGGTGGCACAAGGTTTGGCCCAATTGATCAGTGCTGATGGCACAGGATGGTCGTTAGCAACAGGTCTGTCCTTGTTAGTCTGGTTTATTTATGCACCACATTGTTTGGCAACTTTGGCAACGGTTCGTCGTGAAACCGGTTCATGGCGAACCATGAGTATCATGACGGCTTATCTATTTGGTTTGGCGTATTTGATGTCATTCCTGACCTATCAGATTGCGTCTTATTATCTCGGTTAACACCCGAAGGAGGTCGAGATGGTTGAGTGGATCATCATTACGGCGCTGGTGAGCTGGAGTGCACTCGTCGTATTTAAAAAGGTCTTTCCGAAAACGGCCTATGCAGTTTTCTCGCGTGCCGCGCGAGGGTGTGATCAACGCGGCTGGCCGCGTTTGGCAAAATGGTTGCAACCGGCCATGACGGCTGGTTGTGCGGGTGGCTGTGGTTGCAGTACCACTGATACACCCTCCGCAAAAAAAGTGGAAGTACAGTCGGTAAAATGGCGCTAATTTCCATCTCACCGGTTTTATGACTTAAGCCGCCCTTAATGGGCGGCTTTTTACGCGCTGACACAAAAAAAGTGCATAGAAAATTAAAACAGAAAAAGCATTCAAAACCTCAAAGTGCTACCATTTTGCCAGTTCAAAAATACCTCATCATGCGGAGCGAAAATGTTAATACAACGTGGTGGACTCAAAGTCGTCGCAGGCCTAGGAATTTCCGGTGTATCGGCAGTTAATTTTCTACATCAACAAGGCTACCAGGTTGCAGTAACAGACTCACGCACAACGCCTCCGGGACATGATCAGATTCCTCCTGAGGTGCAAACCAGTTTTGGTCAACTCGATCGCGATTTATTGCTCAAAGCTGAAGAAATCATTTTAAGTCCTGGCCTGGCACCGCAACTGCCAGAAATCCAGGAAGCTATCGCGCAAGGCATTCCAGTGATTGGTGATATCCAGCTACTGCGTCGTGCGACAGATGCTCCCATCGTGGCGATTACCGGTTCTAATGCTAAAAGCACCGTGACGACCCTGATCGGTTTGATGGCCAAAGATGCAGGCAAAAAAGTGGCGGTTGGCGGTAATTTGGGACGCCCTGCGCTAGATTTGCTGAAAGATGAGCCGGAGCTGCTAGTTCTGGAGCTTTCCAGCTTTCAATTGGAAACCACTTCTAATTTAAATGCTGAAGTTGCGGTCGTGCTGAATATGAGCGAGGACCATCTTGATCGCCATGGCAATATGCTCGGTTATCATCAGGCTAAACACCGTATTTTCCAAGGAGTGAAAAAGGTGGTCTTTAACCGTGATGATGCGTTGTCACGTCCTTTGGTACCTGATGCGATTTCCATGCAGAGTTTTGGTTTGAGTGCACCGGATCTGAACCAGTACGGTATTTTGCGAGACTTGGATGGCACAATCTGGCTGGCGCGTGGCCGTGAACGTCTGATCAAGAGTTCGGAACTGTATATTCAAGGTACACACAATGTGGCCAATGCCTTGGCTTGTCTGGCTTTGGGTGAAGCGATTGGCTTGCCATTAGAATCAATGCTTAACACGCTAAAACAGTTTAAAGGCCTTGAGCACCGTTGTGAGTTTGTGAAAGAAGTCAATGGCGTGCGTTATTATAACGATTCCAAAGGTACTAATATTGGAGCAACACTGGCCGCGATTGATGGTCTAGGAATGGCGATTCAGGCCCAACACGGTAAAGTGGTGATTATTTTAGGTGGACAGGGTAAAGGGCAGGACTTTAGCGCTTTACGTCAGGCCTTACAGCAGTATGTTAAAGTGGCCGTGTTAATGGGTGAAGATGCAGCGCAGATCGCTCAAGCGATTGAGGGTACAACAGAGATTCTGCATGCGGACAGCCTGCAGCAGGCTGTGGCATTGTGTCAGGAAAATGCGCAAGCACAGGATGTGGTATTACTGTCTCCAGCCTGTGCGAGTTTTGATATGTTCAAGGGCTATGAAGATCGTGGTCACCAGTTTGTGGCTTGCGTGAACGCCCTGCGCTAAAAACAACAATAAGGAAGAATTATGGCTGGGTTTGCTCAGACAACCATTGAAAAGATGCAGCAGGTTTATACGCGGTGGGCACCGCGGATCCCTGCGGAAGTCACGCCTCGTAATGTGCTGATTTTTTGTGTCCTAGCCTTATTGTGCTTAGGCTCAATCATGGTGGCTTCGGCATCTATGCCCTATGCTGAACGTATGCATGAAAATCCCTTCCACTATGTGGTGCGTCATGGAATCTCGATTGCCGTGGCCGCGGTGGCTGCCTTTTTGACTTATAAGATTTCGCTAAATCAATGGTTTAAAAATGCCTTTCCATTGTGGCTGATTACCATTCTGTTGCTTTTTCTGGTACTGATTGCCGGTTCCGAGGTCAATGGTTCGACACGCTGGATCAGGATTGCAGGGTTTACCCTGCAGCCGACTGAGGTGGCTAAGGTAGCCATGGCAATTTTTACGGCAGATTATGTGGTGCGCCGTGCTGAAGAAGTCCGTAATAATATCAAAGGGTTGGCGCGACTTGCTGCAGTCATGATCCTGACGGTGGGGCTGATCATTGCCGAACCTGATCTCGGTGCGACAGTGGTGATTGCATTGATGATGTTGGGAATCTTTTTTCTCGCGGGGGCACCGATCATTCAGTTTGGCATCGCCTTTGGTGCGATTGTCATGGCCTTTGTCTTCCTGATTATCTTTGAGCCCTATCGATTTGAACGGTTAATGTCATTTTCCAATCCATGGGCCGATCCTTTAGGGACGGGCTATCAGCTATCCAATGCACTCATGGCCTTTGGCCGTGGCGAATGGTATGGCGTGGGTTTGGGGCACAGTATCCAGAAAATGTCCTATTTGCCTGAGGCACATACGGACTTCATGCTTGCAGTACTCGGGGAAGAATTCGGCTTTTTGGGAATTACTACTGTCCTGATCCTGTCGTTTGGCATGTTGCTGAGCTGCATTAAAATTGGTCATCGTGCTTTGCAAAACCAGTATTTACGTGCCGGTTATCTAGCCTATGGGATTGCGATTATTTTCCTGCTGCAGATCATGGTGAATGCCGGCATGAACATGGGCTTGATGCCAACGAAAGGTTTGACTCTGCCATTTATCAGTTATGGGGGAACCTCATTGATGATGTGTGCGGTCATGGTCAGCCTGATTCTGAAAATTGATGCTTCGACACAATTAGCTAATCCAAATAAAGAAGAATCTAGCTTTTAAACCAGCTGTCCCGTATGTAGAGAATTGCTGCGGGACTGGCTGCTTGATCCGTTTATTTGTACGTTTGTAACTGCAAAGCTTGTTTTGATGCTATTTCTTGCTATTTCCTTGAGTTCATTTTACGGATTGTCATTTAGAGATAATGACCCGGTAAAAGTGTGCCTTTAGGAATCTTGTGTATATCCCATTGCGTAACGGCCTGAACCAGCATACGTGCAGGTGTATCCAGATCCACTGGGGCTTGACCCAATACCTGTAAGGCCTGTTGTAACAATAGGGACGCTTGGCTCAGATCAAGCGCCTGTGCCAGATTTTGTTTGGAAAGTTTCTGGCCCTGATCATTCATGGCCAAGGGGAGGTGCATATAGTTTAAAGTGGGATAGCCGAGCAGTTGGCCGAGCCAGATCTGTCGTGCGGTGTTGTCGAGCAAATCAGCACCCCGAACGACATGGGTAATACCTTGCAAGTAGTCATCGACCACCACAGCAAGTTGATAACTGATAATGCCATCACGGCGACGGAGTACAAAATCTCCCAGTTCATGCTGTAAATTGCTGCAGTGCAGGCCTTGTAAACGGTCTTCAAAGCAGATGTCTTGATCAGCGACTTTGACCCTGATGGCCTGATGCTGCAAGTCCAGTCCTAGATCACGGCAAGTTCCAGGATAGATCGCATTCGAACCGAGCATCTTGCGGGTACATTGACAGGCATACACCAGATGCTGTTGTCTCAGCTGTTCAATGACTGAGTGATAAATGTCTAAGCGATCTTTTTGAAATAGAATTTCGCCATCGGGTTCGAACTGGAAAGCCTCGATTGCGGCCAGAATATGCTGTTCACTGCCGGGATAGATGCGAGGAATATCGGTATCTTCAATGCGCAGCAGCCATTTGCCCTGCTGGGCTTTGGCATCACAATAACTGGCCACTGCAGTGAGCAGCGAGCCAAAATGCAAAGGGCCGGTTGGCGATGGCGCGAACCGACCCACGTAAGCGGAGTGCTGATGACTCATGTCACTTAACCGTTATTTTGCTTCTCTTTGATTTCTGCCAAGGTTTTGCAGTCAATACATAAAGTCGCCGTTGGGCGCGCTTCTAGACGACGCAAACCGATTTCGATCCCGCAAGTTTCACAGAAACCGTAGTCATCATTTTTGATGGCTTCAAGCGATTGCTCAATTTTGCGGATCAATTTACGTTCACGGTCACGCGTCCGTAGTTCAATTGCAAATTCTTCTTCTTGCGTTGCACGGTCATTCACATCTGGCAGAGCGGTATTTTCATCCTGCATGGTGTTGAGTGTACGATCAACTTCCGACATCAGCTCTGCTTTCCAAGCCTCTAGAATTTGGCTGAAATGTTCAAGCTGACCTTCTGACATATATTCTTCATTCTTTTTCGGCTGATAAGGTGCGATACCGAATAAGCTTGCTGTAGAACCACCTTCAGAAGCCTTTGGCTTGGTTTTACGTACGCGTTTAGCGGCCTTGTCAGCATCAGCGATTTCTGTTTGTTCGTCCAAGACTTGATTTTGGTTGTCATTCGCCATATAGGGCATTCCTCATCATATGCATATATAGATACGCAAAAAATATGGTGATATGCAAGTGTTTTTATCCAATTCCGTCAGGGTAATTTGTCCTTCGGGGGCGCCATCATATAGGCTTTTTTGCACATATGATAGTCTTTTAATGTTTGGATTTGACTCTTGGCTCGTCCTTTTTTAGATGCCCTAAATTAATAGAAAAAAACCGGCTTGAAAAGTTAATAGCCGGAAATTTTTGCGTTTGTTGCGGTTCGCTGGTATTTAACACGGTAGACTTGGCTGTCGAATTGACCATCCTGATGCAAATAGAGTACCCGATAGCCTGGTTCACTCTCATCGAGTGCAAAATCCTGGCTGAAAGGTTTGAATTGTACGCAGGTCGATGGAGTCGATAAAAACTGGATGCCTTCCCATTCGGTAAATGCATCCTGATGTACATGACCATTTAACACGGCTTTCACGTTGCTGTGTCGAGCCAATACATCTGTCAGGTCTTCACTGTTCTTCAGCTTATGCTGATCAATCCAGTGCGACTGCATGGCAAAAGGGTGATGATGACAGGCCACAATCACATGTTTGTCTGCATACTGTTCGAGCAAATCATGTAGGCATTGCAGGTCGGCTGCCTTGATATGGCCATCAATTCTACCTTTGACTGCACTGTTTAATAAAATTAAACACCAGTTTCCAGACTCAATCGCTGTGGGTTGTGATTCTCCTGATGGGAAGGGGAAAAGGCTTAATTCATCATGATTCCCAGGAATTTGGAAAAAAGGTATACCGAGCTGTTGCATATAGGCTTGATAGCGTGCATAGGTTTCAACCACAGGGACTTGCGCTACATCTCCCGTATGAATAATCGCGTCAATCTGAGGATGATGTGTCAGGATGTGTTGCATCACGGTATGAAAACTTTGTTCCGGATTCATCCGGACAAATTCGAGATCCGCCCGATCCATCAGATGTGTATCGGAAATCTGGATGATCACATATGGTTGCTGCGGGGGTTGTGAAATAGATAAAGACATACCTGACCTCGGACACCCTTATTTTTTAATTGTATTGATCTGTTGCTGTAACCACTGCAACGCCATAATCACGGGTGAATTACGTAAACGGCCTTGGCTGAACAAAGCGGCAATGTCGCTATATTCAAACAGGTGGAGCTTGATATCTTCACCTTCATCGCTCATGCCAAAGATTCCGCCTGCTGCAGTTAAATCGGCTTTCGCTGCATACAGATGAAAAAGCTCTGAGCAGGCACCGGCAGAGGGGTAAAAGCTGAACAGGTGTTGTAGATCAAAGATCTGACAGCCCGCTTCTTCAAGACTTTCACGACAGATACAGCTTTCCGGTGACTCATCGCCATCAAGGACGCCGGCGATGACTTCAAGCTGCCAAGGGGAGTGCTGATCATCGAGTGAACCAACACGGAACTGTTCAATCAAGGCAAATTTTTGTTGTTGATCATCATAAATCAAAACGCCCGCTGCTTCTGGACGGTGAATGAGTTCACGAGTTAGGACAGGAGTATATTGCGCATCGGCAAACTGACGGTGGCGTAGATGAACCTTCTCGACCTGAATAAAGCCCCGAAAGAGTGACTCACGTGAAGTGATTTCGACATCTTGGTAACTAAAACTGGCTTGATCGAGAATATTCATAAGTCAATTAGGATGAAATCTGCTGATTTCATCCTAACTGAGATTATGCTGAACACAAATGTTTTTTTTGAACTTTTAAACTTTGTGGTACAGTTTTTGACCATGTTCCTGGTAAGCATTTTTCATGGCTTCCAGACCCGCTTCCACTTCACCATCTGATTGTTTTTCAACCTTGGCATTCTGCTGATTTTGTGCGTAATCACGCACATTTTGTGTGATTTTCATCGAACAGAACTTAGGGCCACACATCGAACAGAAGTGTGCAGATTTATGCGCTTCTTTTGGCATGGTTTCATCGTGCATGCTACGTGCCGTATCTGGATCCAGACTCAGGTTGAACTGATCTTCCCAACGGAATTCAAAACGTGCTTTCGACAGGGCATTATCACGTGCTTGTGCACCCGGATGACCTTTGGCCAAGTCTGCAGCATGGGCGGCAATCTTGTAGGTAATAATCCCGTCTTTCACATCTTTCTTGTTTGGCAGACCCAAATGTTCTTTTGGTGTCACATAGCACAGCATTGCTGTACCGTACCAGCCAATCATCGCCGCACCAATCGCCGAGGTGATATGGTCATAACCCGGTGCAATGTCTGTCGTCAATGGGCCAAGCGTATAGAACGGTGCTTCTTTACAGACTTCTAACTGGAGATCCATGTTCTCTTTCACCATGTGCATTGGGACATGGCCAGGACCTTCAATCATTACCTGAACATCATGTTCCCAGGCACGATGGGTCAATTCACCGAGCGTTTTCAACTCAGAGAATTGAGCTTCGTCATTGGCATCTTGGATACAGCCTGGACGCAAGCCATCACCTAGACTGAACGAAACGTCATAGGCTTTCATGATTTCACAGATTTCATCAAAATGCGTGTACAGGAAGTTTTCCTGATGATGTGCTAGGCACCACTGTGCCATGATTGAACCACCACGCGAGACAATACCGGTGAGACGGTTTGCCGTCATAGGGACGTAACGTAACAGTACCCCGGCATGAATGGTGAAGTAGTCCACACCCTGTTCTGCCTGTTCGATCAGGGTATCTTTAAAGATTTCCCAAGTGAGGTCTTCAGCCACGCCGTTGACTTTTTCCAGTGCCTGATAGATGGGCACGGTACCGATTGGCACTGGCGAGTTACGGATAATCCATTCACGGGTTTCATGGATGTTCTTACCGGTTGATAAGTCCATGATGGTGTCTGCACCCCAGCGGGTGGCCCAGGTCATTTTCGCCACTTCTTCATCAATTGAAGAGCTCAATGCGGAGTTTCCGATATTGGCATTAATTTTCACCAAGAAATTACGACCAATGATCATTGGCTCGACTTCAGGGTGGTTAATGTTAGCTGGAATAATCGCACGACCGGCAGCAATTTCCTGACGGACAAATTCTGGTGTAATTTCACGCAGATTTTGTGCACCAAAATTTTGGCCTGGATGCTGACGCATATCCACACCTTCACGCTGGCGCTGGTTTTCACGGATGGCGATATATTCCATCTCTGGGGTGATAATGCCTTGTTTAGCATAGTGCATCTGGGTCACGTTCTTGCCAGCCTGGGCACGACGCGGGTTCTGGATATGCGCAAAACGTATTTCCGCAGTACGGATATCTTTCAGGCGTTCCTGACCAAATGCAGAAGTGAGGGTTGGTAATAATTCGGTATCACCACGTTCCTCAATCCACGGCGTGCGTACTGCAGGTAGACCTTTTTTTAAGTCGATTTGCACATTCGGATCGGTATAAACACCCGAAGTGTCATACACCATGATTGGCGGGTTTTTCTCGCCGCCTAAACCTGTTGGGGTGTCAGTGAGTGAGATTTCACGCATTGGGACCTGGATATCTGGGCGTGAGCCTTCGATATAGACTTTGCGTGATGCGGGTAAAATACGGGTCAGATCTTTGGCATCTTGCTCATGTTGGGCAAGAGCTTGTTCTTCTGGGGATAGATTCGTTAATTGGTTCATGGCTATGATCCTTGGGGATAGTCATCAACGAATCAAGCTCGACCAAAAACGAAGGCAGGGGGTAAAGGCATTCAAGAGCAACTTTACACTGAAGCAGTGAGTTTTTAGATGGCTTGATTCCTACGCAGGTGTTAACCTGATCAGGTTCAACGGTACTTGCATTTAAAATCAAAGACTTATTGCAATCTCAGCGAGTTTTTACTCGCGCTCCGTCAAGCATGGCTAAATCTTAGCATGGATTTTCAGAATAAAAAGCGCTGCTTGTGGCGGTGGGTCAAATCTCTGTCCGCTTTCTATTCGTCAGTAGTAGGGTGAAGGGAGGGATAAAAGTTGTATTTTGATGCATTGCAACAGATGAGCAACGCAATGGCACAAAAGCGAGAATGATGGAAAGGAAATACCATGCTACGCTTGATCTTTTTCATTCGATTGTCATAAATTTTTCATAATTGTTGTGATTTAATAGACAGCAAACTTATATTCGTCCGTCGCTGTGTTGGAGTGCTAACCTTGAGTCCAAATAATCCTGTATTAAACCATCATATTTCTTCCCAATTTAATGAAGATATGCAGGGTGTAAGTACCAAGTTTATGAGCATGGGAGGCTTGGTCGAACAACAGGTAGCAAATGCTATTCGTGCGCTCTTGGATACCGATGCTAACTTGGCGATTGATGTACAGTTTCAAGATAATGTCGTGAATCAGCATGAACGCGATATTGATGAAGCTCTCACCTTAATTCTAGCGCGTCGTCATCCAGCTGCGATTGATTTGCGTATGGTGATTGCGATGAGCAAGGCCAATACCGATTTGGAGCGTATTGGTGATGAGGCTGCGAAAATTGCCCGTATTGCACAGAACCTCTGTGAAGAAGGGGGGTCACCACGCGGTTATATGGAAACCCGTCATATCGGCAATCAAGTTCGTGTCATGATCCATGATGCCCTAGATGCTTTTGCACGTTTAGATGCAGAGCAAGCTTTACGTGTCGTGCTGGCAGATGCTGATATCGACCGTGAATATCAGTCAGCAACGCGTACCTTAATGACCTATATGATGGAAGATCCACGCCACATCTCACGTGTATTGAACGTGATGTGGGTATTACGTTCACTTGAACGTATTGGCGATCATGCACGTAATATCTGTGAACAAGTCATTTATATGGTGAAAGGTCTGGATGTACGTCATACCAGCTTGGCTGAAATTGAGCAGAAAGTACAAGGAACCCCAACTCCACCTGCACAGTAATATGCAGAATGGTCTGAACCATACCTGAAGAAAAAAGCCCTGGTATAAACCAGGGCTTTTTTCATTCTGCGACAAAGATAGCTTATTCTATTTGCTTCACAGCAATTCTTTATTTTATTGTTTTTATTTGATATTTTTTGCTTCTTGTCGCTGTATGGCCTTAGAATAGAATACTCGACTAAAGTCGTATATAAGCTAAAAACTTATCCTTGTGTCAGTGATAACGTACAAAAATCATGCATCTGTTTATCAATGTCGCTATTCGGAAATAATAAGTCAGGTCAAGAGGGATCAGTTTGATGCTGCGTAGCGCAGTAGTGCGATTCACCATTAGTGTGATCAGCAATAAAAAAACCTCGCAGGGTGCGAGGTTTTTTTCTTAACTAGAATTAAGCTTCCGGCTTCCAGCCCTCGGCTTTTTCTACCGTTTCATCATTGCTGAGGAATTTTTCACGCTGTTCTTCCAGGAATTTTTTGGCTTCTGGTTCGAACACGTTTAAACGCTTTTCATTGATCAGCGTGGTTTGATGTTTTAACCACTCCTGCCAGGCCTGTTTAGAAACCGTATTCAAGATTTCCTCACCTTTGGCACCTGGAAATGGTGCAAAGTCCAAACCTTCCATTTCCTGCTGATATTTACGGCAAAATACTTGTCGAGACATCTCAGATCCTTAAGCGTAAAGTTGTTCTAGGCGTGCATGGGCACGGGCAATTGCAGCTTCAACCTGTGCAGGCGCGGTTCCACCAATATGGTTGCGGGCATTCACAGAGGCTTCTAAAGTCAGTGCTTTCTCAAAAACATCGGCTTGGATCAGGTCGGAGAACTGCTGTAATTGTTCAAGTGTCAGCTCGGAAAGATCTTTACCTTCCTGTACCCCTAAAGCCACCGCTTTACCGACAATTTCATGTGCATCACGGAAAGCCACGCCATTTTTTACCAGATAATCTGCCAAATCTGTTGCGGTTGAGAAGCCACGTAACGCCGCTTCGCGCATAATTTCGATATTCGGCACAAGGGCTGGAATCATGTCAGCAAAGGCCATTAATGATCCGCGTACGGTATCAATTGCATCAAATAGTGGTTCTTTATCTTCTTGATTGTCTTTGTTATACGCCAATGGTTGACCTTTCATCAGGGTCAGTAGACTGATCAGGTCACCAAACACACGGCCTGATTTGCCACGGATCAGTTCAGGAACATCCGGGTTTTTCTTCTGCGGCATAATTGATGAACCGGTGCAGAAGCGATCTGGAATATTCACGAACTTGAACTGCGCAGAAGTCCAAAGAATGAGTTCTTCAGACATGCGAGACAAATGCATCATGATGAGAGAAGCCGCTGCATTAAATTCAATGGCGAAATCACGATCTGAGACCGCATCCAGCGAGTTTTCAGCAACGGCTTCAAAACCGAGTAATTCAGCGGTATAGGCACGGTCGATTGGATACGTTGTACCCGCAAGCGCAGCGGAACCGAGTGGCATACGGTTGACACGTTTACGGCAATCAATCAGGCGCTCGGAGTCACGGACCAGCATTTCAAACCAAGCCAATAAGTGATGGCCAAAGGTCACAGGTTGCGCCGTTTGCAGATGGGTAAAACCCGGCATAATGGTGTGGGTATTTTGGGCAGCGAGTTGCAGAATACCTTTTTGTAATTTTTTCAATAATTCTAAAATAGCATCGATTTCGTCACGCACATACAGGCGGATATCGGTGGCTACTTGGTCATTACGGCTGCGGCCCGTATGCAGCTTTTTACCTGTGATGCCGATGCGCTGAGTCAGACGTGATTCGATGTTCATGTGCACATCTTCGAGGTCAATGCGCCATTCAAACTGACCGGCTTCAATCTCTGCCTTGATGGTGTTTAAACCATTGATGATATCGTCACGTTCTTGTGTCGTCAGTACGCCAACTTTGGCCAACATGGTGGCATGTGCGATTGAACCGGCAATATCTTGTTTATAAAAGCGTTGGT
>JACCEE011138697.1_pt1 | contig 18819 bp, 14 predicted proteins | sample 7449931 | NCBI WGS metagenome assembly JACCEE01 (sample SAMN15323457, study PRJNA562643) | freshwater metagenome | isolation source: river surface water | place: USA:Blue River Watershed | collected 2017-08-19 | reverse complement strand
CAGGAAATTCTCCGCATAATATGCCGTCCTTTATGCCTTCAATGCGCGCTACATGATAGGCCCAATCATCTCCAGGCAAATATTCGGTGCGAAAGAGTGGATAAGCCATCAAGAGAATCAAACATCCGAAGAAGAGAATCATAAGAAGGGGATGAATTCTCTCGTTGCGATACTGCATGTCTTCGAGCGCAACATGGGATCCTTGCTTTATCATCATATACTCCTGCACTTTCGATAAGGACGAGTCCATTGAAAGGTCTAAGAAATATATGCGATCACATCACAAATACAACTCTCTGCTAATTTTACACTGATATTCGCCGTTGCGAAAGGATATCCTTCTGAGATATCGCTGATTGTCGGAGAGAAGAGGATGAACCGGCGACAATATATCGAAACGCCAAACTTAGAATCTCTGTTATCGCCCTCTTCTCATCGTTATATTGTTTGGTATAATCATGCCATTGTAATATGTTGACGATCCGAGGAGGGCGGAATGAGCGACGATGCTTTTCGAGTTCTTGGAATAGAGAAGACAAAGGATGAGAATCTGATTAAGGACGCCTATCGCACCAAGTTGCGGGGAGTCAATCCGGAGGATGATCCGACGGGTTTCGTCAAACTTCGCGAGGCCTATGAAGAAGCTTTGCGCATGTCGAAGGAAGCCGATAGTGTTGCGTGGGCGACCGAGACGCCGGGTGGGATCTGGCTCAGACAGATTGCGGAGATCTATTCTGATTTCGATCAGAGGAGAGATCCCGAAGCCTGGCGGGAGTTGTTTCGATCGGATTATTTCGAGGCATTTGACACTCAGGAAGACGCGAAGAGAATCCTTCTTCGATACCTCGCGGAGCACTTCTATCTTCCTGCGTCTGTGTGGCAATTGATCGACGGCGTATGCGAGATTGAAGAGAGAATCGACGCGTATACGGAGGAACATCCGCGACAATTTCTGAACTTCATCGTTGACAGCAAGAAGAATGGGATTCTGCTGCCTCTGGAGGATTTTGCCGGAGCCAAGGATGCGGATTACGATGCATATATCCGTACATATTTTTCGCTCAGGAACATCCTGGAACAGGAGGATATCAGTGATGCTCCGCGATTGATCGAGGAGCTTATTCAATCCGATGTCTCTCATCCATTTCTCGCCGCGGAACGCACACGCTATGCGATTCGTACGAAGGACAGCGAGGAGATCCGACACTGGGCGCAGGAGACGGAGCGCGAGGCAGGCGTGGGGACCAAGGATGCCGAGAGATCTCTTGCGTATTTACTCTACATTTCCGCCATGGGATATGCTGAACTGGGGGAATGGAAGAGCGTATCTGAGCTTTTGCGGCGAATATTTGCGATTCACCCCGAACATTACGGAGCGCGGAAGATCCAATGCGAACTGTATGTTCATGAGGGTGAATACGAGAAGGCACATGAGGAATATGTGGAGATCTATTCCGCGAATCCTTATGACGGGGAGCTCAAGGAGAAATATCAACAGAATCTCGGCAGCGTCATCAAACTCCGCGAGGCAAGATCCGCCGAGTCATCGACGGATGCGGACAAAATCGATCTGGCCTGGAATTATTACCAGAATAATGAGCCGCGCAAGGCGCTGGATCTCCTTCTTTCTGTGACGCCGGTACTGGAAGAAGATGTGTACTCACATACGAATCTGCTCGGACGGCTGTACGTGATCCTTGACGAGGTCGACGAAGCCCTTCCGCACCTTCAGCGATGGATCGAGATGATCGATCAGACCGCAGATGATCACGGCGTGAAGGCGAAGAAACGTCTCTCACGCAAGCCGACCGCGTACTATTTTATCTCGCTTGTCTGGGTACACCGCGCGAAAAAATCAGGCGACATAGCAGATATCTCGGAGGCGATCCGGAATATCGACTTGGCGATCAGCGAGAATACCCTTCTGAACGGTCTCCAATACAATCATTCGAAAGCATCTTTTCTTTTCGACCTGCGACTGGACGAGAAGTGTATGGATTATTGTTCCGAACAACTTAACAAATACCCGGGTTTCCTCCCTTTTCTCGTCCTGCGGCAAAAGGCAGCGTATCGCCTTCGTCGACAAAGACAAGTGATCGACGATTATCGCGCCATCATCGCGATCGTGCCGAAGATGGCTTCGGCCTATGCGTTGGCGGCGAGTGCCTTCATCGAGGAGGACATGATTCAGGAGGCGAAAGAGGTTATCCAACAGGCCCGGCAGGAAGGTTTGTCGTCACCGTTACTGGAACTGTCTGATCTGACAATCATGCGTTATGAGACCCATGATTCGGAGATTCGCGCGCTATGCGCCAACAAGCTTGAGAGACTCTTCTCGGACTGCGAGAGCATGAGTGCCGAAAGCTGTGACATTGAAGAGAAAATGGAGATTCGACTGCAGATCTGCTTTATCCATATGGATTCCGGAGATTGGGGCAATGCTCAAAGAGAGATAACTCGTATTCTCTCGGTCGTGCCGGGTAAACTCTCTTATCTGGTTGCGCAGGTGAATATTTTTGCGAAGCTTCAGAGGTACACCGAGGCGCAGGAGCTATTGGAGATGTATCTGCTCTCTCATCCGGATGATCTCGGGGCGGCGGATCGTCTGATCAACATCTACGCAATCCTGGGATACCACGGTAAAATCATCGATCTCTGCACGAATATTCTTAGGCAAAGACCCGGTTTAGACGGGGCCTACCGCAGAATAAGCCGGGAGTATCTTGAGATGTTTGAGAGAAATCCCGATGCAGGAATCCTCGGGAAGGCTCGAGAGAATATTGAGAGGGCCGTCGCGATCGCTCCCACTCCGAATAACCGGATAACACTCGGGCAGGTACTGCTGGAAGAACGGGAATTTGTTTTGGCCGAGGAGATATTCCTCTCCGTGATCGAAGAAGATGAGACGCTCGCCGCGGACTGTCGCGTCTTTCTCGGAGACATCAGCAAGCGAAGAAGAGATTTTGATGAAGCGATCCGTCAGTATGATCTCGCGTACAAATTGTACGGCAGCCGTTATGTTTACCGCTGCTCAATGAATTATGCGATCTGTTTGGAGGCCGCGCATCGATATGATGATGCATTGGACGTCCTCGGCGATGTGTCCCGCAATCAACCGAGGTGCATGGAGGCGTTTCTGATACAAGGCAGAATCTTTATCAAGAAGATTCAGTATCATAGGGCAAGGGCCAGCTTCAAAACGGTTCTTATCTTGGCGGATACCAATACATTGCGCGTTGCGGCGTATCGCGGCCTCCTGTCCTGCGCCGTCCTTCTCAAGGATCGTCAGGCGACAAGAGAAATTCTTACGCGATCGATATTCGCCCGCAAGCCGAACGCGCTGCATCAACGGCTTCAGGGTGATTATTATGCGATGGTGGCCCGGAAGACCTCCAAAGCGCTGGCTTTTTATTTGGTCGGCGAGAAACGGGCATCCACCACCGATGATTGGGAAGCTAAGCGCTTATTTACCGCGCGCATCCTGGCGATACAGGATATGAATCGCGATACGGACGCGAGGATACGCCTTCGCAAGGATTTTTTTGAGGCGGTACATCGCATGTACGGAGATCTCGAGTCGTATTTGAAACATCCGAATGCCCCTCGCAAACGTTTTTTCGAGATAGCGCAAGTCCTGCTGTACTCCGGAGACACGGCGGCAGCCCGGCAAATGCTGGAGCGGATGTCCGATGCTCCGGCTTGCACCGATTGTGGCCATAAATTCTGCGTGAGAGAACAATGGATCCGGGTCCTTCTTCTCGAAAAGCAAGCCTTGTACGAGGAAGCGATCCAGGAATTCAAGGAGTTGTACAAGGAAGGGTATCATCGGGAATGGTATTTCCCATATGCGCAATATATCAAAAAGAAAGCGAAGCAGAGAAGATGATCATCGGTATAGATTTAGGCACAACCAACAGTCTGGCGGCATATTTCGGACCGAACGGTCCGGAGATCATCCCGAATCGCCATGGCAATCGATTTACACCCTCCGTCGTGAGCATAGATGACGACGGCAATCTGTATGTCGGGGAAGCCGCGAAAGAGCGGATGATCCTTTACCCCGACAGTTCGCGCGCTGTATTCAAGCGCGATATGGGAAGCGAAAAGAAGTACACGTTCGGCAAGAAGGAGTACAACGCAGAGGAGCTCTCTTCCTTCATCCTCCGATCGCTGAAGGAAGATGCGGAGGCTTTCCTTGGGGAGACGGTACAGGAAGCGGTCATCAGTGTCCCCGCTTACTTCAATGATGCGCGCCGCAAGGCAACCAAGCGTGCCGGTGAATTGGCCGGACTTACGGTGAAACGTATCATCAGCGAGCCGACAGCCGCCGCAATTGCCTACGGAATTTATCATCGACATGAGAACACGCGATTCCTCGTGTTCGATCTGGGTGGCGGGACTTTTGACATCTCTGTCATCGAACTCTACCACGATATTCTCGAAGTGCGTGCCGTTTCCGGAGACAATTATCTCGGCGGAGAGAACTTCACAAATATCTTGGATAGGATGTTTTGTGAGGCGAAAGGGTTGGACATCGGATCCCTCGATACCAGAACCGCCGGTCTTCTTCACCGCCAGGCAGAGATGGCGAAGATTGCCCTCTCTGACGGACGGGAATACACGATGACGTGTTCCGTCAGGGACGAGACCTATTCTTATACACCGTCTGCGTCAACTTATGAGAAGGAATGTGAGGAGCTCCTGGAGAAGCTCCGCGTACCGATTCGCAAGAGCCTTGCCGACGCCAAGATCAAGCTGACGGACATCGACATGGTCATTCTTGTCGGAGGCGCGACGAAGTTTCCGATGATCCGGTCCTTTGTCAGCAAGACGTTCCATCAGTTCCCGAACACCAGCGTTAATCCGGACGAGGCTGTCGCGCTGGGCGCTGCGATTCAGGGGGCGATGAAGGAGCGAAATGAGGCGATCAAAGAGATCATTCTTACCGATGTGTGTTCTTTTACGCTGGGTACCGAGGTGGTTGTCGAGAGGGAGAAACATATCTTTGAGGAGGGGCATTTCTGTCCGATCATCGAACGCAACACCGTGATTCCGGCGTCACGTACGGAGCGGCTCTACACCGTCCGCGATGACCAGACGAAGATTCACGTGAAGGTCTTACAGGGTGAGAGCCGCTTCGCGAGGAACAACCTTCTGATCGGTGAAATGGAGCTTCCGATCCCCGCAGCGAAGGCCGGCAAGGAGTCGGTGGATGTCACCTACACGTATGATATCAACTCGATTCTCGAGGTCGAGGTTACGGTCGTCTCTACGGGTAAGAAGTATACGAAAATCTTCAACAGCAGTGCCAACGATATGACCGAGGAAGAGATCGCGGAACGTATGAAAGAACTGGCGTATCTGAAAACCCTGCCGCGCGATCAGGAGCAGAATAAGATGTGCATGTTGAAGGCGGAGCGTCTCTATGAGGAGAGTACCGGAGCCGAACGCAAGCGAATTGAACAGGCGACGCAAGCGTTCGAAGCGGTGATGGATACGCAGGATCCGGTTCTCATCGCCAATGCGCGAAAAGAATTCATCGAATTTCTTGAATCCATCGAGAAACTTTTTTGATTAAATAAAATTGATATTTCTGTTGTGCATCGCTATAACACATGGTACAATAGCGAAGTGTAACGGGACTGGGATAAGATTCTTTGCGCAATAATTGGCATTGGACAAGCAACGGAGATATTTTTTTACGACATTCTGTCAAGAAGCTTTGTACTCGTCCGGCCCGTTAAAGATTGACAAAATTCCTTGACCGTGATACCTTTCATGAAGATGGATTCACATAGCTTCTGTGTCAGAAGCAGTTGTCTCGAGAGCTATCATAGACAACAGAGCGGACAATCGGAGAGCGCAACATGAAGATCAAACTTGCCTTGCTTGACAAGGACAGTAACTATCTGAACCGAATCGTGACTATGTTCAATGTCAGGTACGCGGACAAGATCGAGGTATATTCCTTCACCGATCTTGCAGCCGCTCTACATACGATTTCTTCCTCGACAATTGACGTCCTGCTCGCAAGCGAATCCTTCGAGATCGAAGAGAAGACGCTGCCGCAGTACTGCGCGCTCGCTTACTTTGTCGAGTCACCTAGCATCGAGACACTGCGGGGCAAGCCGGCGATCTGTAAATTCCAGAAGCTCGATCTGATTTTCAAGGGAATTCTCAGTATTTACGCGGAGACATCCTCGCGATCGGCGAAGTTTCGTCTCGACGACAATGCTTCACGAACGGTGCTTTTCGCGTCGGCCGGCGGCGGTGTCGGCAGTTCGACGATCGCGGCAGCCTGTGCGGTCGCGCTCGCGCGCCAGAATCGACGCGTGCTTTTTCTTAATCTCGAACGTTTCGGCGATGCGTCGTCCTTTTTCGCGGGGGACGGAGCGTTCACTCTGAGCGATGTTATCTACGCCATCAAAGGTCATAAGGCCAATGTCAGTCTCAAACTGGAGAGCTCCGTTAAACAGGACGCGTCCGGCGTGTATTTCTTCGCGGCTCCTGAGGTTGCGCTCGATGTTATGGATCTTACGGTCGAGGACATTCAGCGTCTGATCAACGAACTCCGGATTTCGGGGCTCTATGACGATATTCTCGTGACGAGCGATTTCGACTTCAGCGAGAAGAGTCTCCTTTTGTGGAAGGAAGCGACGAAGGTCGTCATGATTTCCGACGGGTCCGAGGTCTGTAATGTGAAGTTCGATCGTATGTACAAGGCCCTGCAGATCATCGAGCAGCAGGATAAGACGCTTCGTGTCGATAAGATGCAGGTGCTCTACAACAAGTTCAGTAACAAGACAAGTAAGACAATCGCGGGACTTCCTCTCGTGGCGCTCGGCGGAATTCCGCGATTCGAGCACGCGACGACACCGCAGGTGATCGAGCAGGTCTCCCGTATGGAGATCGCGAACAAGATCGTCTCCGAGAAGGAACAGTGACATGAAGTTTGAGATCGATCAGGCATTCATTCGGGACATCAAGAATTATGTCACCGAGACACTCCCCCTCAGCAGCCTTTCGGATGCCGAGCTTGAGGAGCGCGTCGAGGCAATCGTCGAGCAACGAATGGCGGGACAGTACTGTCCGATCGACAAGCGCCTTGCGATCGTGAAGCAGGTCTTCAGCTCGATTCGTGGATTTGGTCTTCTGGACACGATTCTCACCGACGATACGATCACCGAGGTTATGATCAACGGCGCGGAGAATATCTTTATCGAGAAGTCCGGACGCCTGATTCAGCTTCCCGATCATTTCGAGAGCCAGAAGCGTCTTGAGGATGTCATCCAGCGCATCGTCGCGATGGCGGGACGCGAGGTCAATCAGAGCAGCCCGATCTGCGATACCCGTCTTCCGGACGGTTCGCGCGTCAATGTCGTTCTGCCGCCGATCTCTCTGGTCGGTCCGGTGCTGACGATCCGCAAATTCTCCAAGGAGCCGATGACGATCGAGCGTCTGATCAAGTACGGGTCGATCTCGCAAGAGATCGCCGACAACCTCGAACTGATGGTCAAGGCCAAATACAATATCTTCATCAGCGGCGGCACGGGATCCGGTAAGACGACATTCCTTAATGCCCTGTCGAACTTCATTCCGAAAGACGAGCGCGTGATCACGATCGAGGACTCGGCGGAACTTCAGATTGTCGGTGTCGATAACCTCGTCCGACTCGAGACGCGTAATGCGAATGTGACCGGCGCAGGACAGGTAACGATCCGTGATCTGATTAAGTCTTCCCTGCGTATGCGCCCGGAGCGAATTGTCGTCGGTGAGGTCCGAGGCGGTGAAGCGCTCGATATGTTGCAGGCCATGAATACCGGCCACGACGGGTCGTTGTCTACGGGACACGCGAACTCGACGGAAGATATGCTCAGCCGATTGGAGACGATGGTCCTGCAGGGATCGGCGGGTCTGCCGCTGGAGGCCATCCGTCAGCAGATCGCTTCGGCGATCGACATCATCATTCATCTGTCGCGTTTGCGCGATAAATCGAGAAAGACAATGGAGATTGTCGAGGTCGTCGGATACGAGGACGGTAAGATTGTTTTGAATCCTCTGTACACCTTTGTCGAGGATGAGAAAAGTACGCGCGAGAAGGTCTCGGGGGCTCTTCGTCGCACGGAAAATAAAATGAAACGAGACTTCAAACTACGAATGGCAGGATACAAAGCGGAGATTTAGGGAGATAAGAATGGGGCTTTTTTCGGGGAAAAGCAAAGAGATTGAACCACAGTATCAAGCGTCACTTGTAAACAACCAGGTCCTGAATTACAAGGTCTACCGGATGTCTTCTTCCGAGAAGCTCCTGTACTCTGCGCTTGCGATTCTTGCCGGCGGCGTTACGGGCCTTGTCTTCTATGCGGATCTGTTCATGTCGTACGGCGAACGGACCGTCGCGACGCACATCAGTAATGTCGTCGTGTTCCTGATCGCAGGACTTCTGGCGCGCAAGTTCTTCCTGCCGATGCGAACCAAGCAATTGCAGAAGAAGCGTGTGAACATCCTAAAGCGCCAGTTTATCGAATTTCTGGTCTCTTTAAGTACCTCGCTGTCGAGCGGTATGAATGTCCAGGACTCGTTAAAGAGCGTCGTTCAGGATCTGACTTTCCAATTTACCGCGGAATCGTTCATCGTCAAAGAGGTCAATGAGATGCTGGCCGGATTAACGAACGGTGTCGATATTGAAGCATTGCTGGAAGACTTCGGAAAGCGTAGCGGCGTCGAGGACATCGGAAACTTCGCTAAGGTCTTCTCGATCTGCTATCGTACCGGCGGCAATCTCCAGGAGGTTGTCAGCCGCAGCAGTAATATTATCAGCGAGAAGATCCTGATCGCTGAGGAGATCGAGACGAAGCTCACCTCCAATAAGACACAATTTCTGGCGATGAATGTCGTCCCGATCATTCTGGTCCTGATGCTTCGCGTCATGAGCCGTCAGTTTGCGGAGAGCTTTGCCTCCCTGATCGGTGTCGTCGCCATTACCGTAGCCGTCGGCCTCTTCATCGCCTCCTACCGGATGGGCGAGAAGATTATGGATGTGAAGGGGTGATCGAGCGATGATACTGCAAATTGTTCTGTTATCCATCGGCACGATCCTCGCGGTTCTGTTTGCCGTACTTGTCATCAAGGGCAAGAAATTCGAGAGCTATGTCGAGGCCCTTGATGATGCGGATTATCCCCTCAAGGAGCTCTATGTTGCGGGTTTCACTCTCGCGAGTGTCAAACCGTTCGCCTTGTCCGGCAAGATCAGGGATCGACTCCTCTCGAATGCGAACATGATGTTCGGCCAACATTACGGCGAATACTATGCGAACGTAATCTGGGCACAGGCCTTAACCTTTACACACCTGTTCCTGTGCGTTGCCTTCTGGTTCGCTTCGCTGATGGAAGGTGGAGAAATCCTCCTTCTGATCATCGGTGTCGGAGCGAGTCTTTACTGCGGTTACTTCTGGATCAACAAGCTCAAGAGTGATCTTGCAGCCAGACAACAGGCCTGTGAACTTGAGCTTCCGGAGATCGTGTCTTCCCTCGCTCTGCTTATTAACTCGGGGATGACACTCTATGACGCGTGGAGCACGGTCGCAAGCAGCAAAACCGGTGTTGTCGGGAAGCTTATGCAGGATGCCTGCGGCGAGATGAACAACGGAACCCCGGCACAGGAAGCGATCCATCATTTCGGTGTGGTCTCGAACTCGAATGAGATCAAGAAATTTACCAGTTCTTTGGCGCAGGGCATGCAGAAGGGCAGCGAGGAGATCGGACAATTCCTCATGGCGCAGTCTGTCGAGCAATGGGCCACGAAGAAACAGAGGATGATTCAGAAAGGCGAGGTCGCGGCATCCGCGCTCCTCATACCAACGACGCTGATCTTTGCCGGCGTTCTGATCATCATTATATCGACTGCCTTAGGCGGTAGCTTTTTATAATATATCTTGGGAAAAGAAAAGGAGAATGAAGATGAAGAAAGTACAGATGGCCCTCATGCGTGCACAGATGAACCTGCGTAGCTTCCTGACAGAAGATAGAGGCGACACGAATTTTATCTCGATCATGATCGTTCTTGGTATTGTTCTGGTTATTGCCCTTGCGTTCATCGCATTTAAGGATCAGATCATCGGAATCGCGACAACAGAAATCGAGAAGTTCACATCGTCGTACGGCGGCTGATACAACAGGAGAATGACCGTGGAATTCATGGAAGTATTTCTTATCCTCCTTACAACATTGCTTGCGGTTGGCACCGCCTGGTTTGCCATCCGATATCAACATAAGGCGGCAGCGGCCGCTGATATGAGTACTTCTACCGATGAGGCGGAAGCTGACCGCGCTCCTGAGACATACCGCTTTGCGAAATTGTTTCAGGAGCGCCGGTTCAGCATCATTTTTCTTATCGCGATTGCGCTACTGTCCGGAGTTGTCGGGCATTTCATTTATGCGAACACGACACACTACGTCGACTTCGCGAAGATTCTGCTGGTGTATGTGACCGGGGTTGCGGCGATGATCATCGATCTCAAGTATCATCGCATCCCGAATTTTCTGCCGATCACGCTTGTCATTGTGAGGCTGATAACAATTGGGTACGAATTCATCTTTCGCAAGGATGTCGCGTTGAGTCAGTTGATCAGCAGCGCTCTGGGTCTTGTGATTATCTTTCTTGTTCTATTTGCCCTCTCGAAGGCCATGCGTAACGGACTTGGCTTCGGCGATGTGAAATTCTTGAGTGCGGTCGGATTTATGGGCGGTATTCTTGCCGTTTGTTCCGTCCTTCTGGCAGGACTGATCATCAGTTGTCTGGTATCTGTCGGGCTTCTCGTAACGAAGACAAAAAAGGTGAAGGATTCCATTCCTTTCGCACCGTTTATATATATCGGGATCGTAGCAACGATTCTGATCGGATCATTCTGACAAGGAGACAAAGAATGAAGGGTTACAAGATACCTGTTGTCATCTTTCTGTTTATCCTGATGATTATAGGTTGGGTCAACCTGGTTGTTTTTACGATCAGTAAGACTGAGACACAATACAAGGAGACCATTACAGAGGCAGAGGAGTATTTCGAGCGGGGGCTTTATCAGCTCAGCGCCGAGAAATACGAAGATGCCCTGAAGATAAAGGACACACGCGATACAAGAAGTAAGCTGATCGACGCGTGGTCCCTCGTGTTCGCAGGCGACAAAGAGTCGTATGGGAAATATCAATCTGCTCTGCTGGATGCGGTCAAGATGTATCCAACCGATCCGGATTTTCTTATTGAGATATCAGACCTTTATTTCGGGAAAAACAAGTATCGCGATGCGTATAAACTTCTAGAAGACGCCATCGAGCTTGGGGTGAAGGACGAGCAGGTTGTGAAAAAGTATAACGATGCAAAATACAGCTTCAAGCTAACAACCAATACATATGTCGATTTTCGCCTCTGTGCGGATTCAAGATATCTGGTCTCAAACGGAGATTTGTGGGGAATCATCGATGAGAAGGGGTACAAGGTCATCGGGCTTGACTACAACTATATCAGTCCGCCGAACTCCGAAGGCTGGATGATGTATGTGAACGAGACCGAGGCAAAGCTACAGGACAAAGATAATGTTGTCCAGGGATTGTTCAGCGCGAAGATCGAAGATGCCGGGTTCTGTGACGAGGAACTCGTCGCGATCCGTGAGAATGGTGTCTATGCCTACTATAGCATCCGCGGCGATAAGCAATTCGGCGCTTATCAGAAGGCCGGAACCTTCACGGATGGCAAGGCAGCGGTTTGCGTCAACGGGAAATGGGGTCTTGTCGACAACAAGGGCAATCTCGTGCTTGAGCCCACATACGACGATATCGTCCTTGATTCACAGGGAAGATATCTCAGCAAGTCAGCGATCCTGGCAAAGAGCGGGGGACAGTACGGTCTCTACGATTCTAAGTGGAATCCGATTCAGGATTTCCGATGCGATCAGGCAGACGCGATCACGGAGGACGGTATCTTCGCGTTCTCTCTAAATGGCAAATGGGGCTTTGCCGACACAAAGGGTAAGGTCGTCATCGAGCCTGCGTATGAGAATGCGAGAAGCTTCTCGAACGGCCTCGCCGCCGTCTGTGTCGACGGACTCTGGGGCTTCATTGACAAGGAGGGCACGATGGTCATCCCCTGCCAGTTCCTCGACGCAGATTACTTCAGCGAGAAGGGCGGATGTATGGTTCGTACCACAGAAGATTCCTGGAAACTTCTGCTGCTCTATATCACGAAGAAAACATAAATGAATCAGTTGAACGGGAGAAATAATATGAAAAAAATACATACAATAGGACTTACACTTTTACTTGGCGCCGCTTTCTTAAGCGGATGCGGACAGATGGGCGGAGCAACAACAGCAACGACTTCCGGAACCGCAGGCGTTTCACAAACAACCACGGAAACCAGTGCTGACGCGGGAAATACCGATGAGATCTTTGTATGGGAGGGCACGGTGATTACCGGACTGACGGAGAAGGGTCAGGCAGCAGAAGAGATCGTTATTCCGGATACCTGCACAGCGATTGGCAAAGATGCGTTTTTTCAGGCGGACATGAAAAGTGTCGTTATTGGCTCCTCTGTAGAAGAGATCGGGGATTCGGCCTTTTGGGAGTGTAACGATTTTGAATCGATCAGTTTTCCCGCTTCGGTTAAGAAAATAGCATATAAAGCTTTTTACAAGTGCGGTAGCCTAAAAACGATTTCCTTTTCTGAAGGACTTCTTGAAATCGGAGATGAAGCGTTTAGCTTTACGTCTGCTGAGATGATTACATTGCCTGAGAGTCTCATAATGATTGGAATGAACGCTTTTGGTCCTAATTCTGCCATGACAAGCGTCTATATTCCTGAGTCGATGGAAAACATACCCGAGGGTGTTTTTGGATTTTGCTTTAATTTTGGCACAAAAATCTATGTCAAGGAGGGCTCTTGGGCGGATCTAAACTTCAAGGAGTTTATTCCTGCAGATCCCTATGGTCAGGCTGATGCATATTATGAGAAAACATATTATTGAAATTAGATTTCGTGAGATAAAAGCTCTGTCAATACCAAACTTTAAACTCAGAACACGAGGAAAGTTGCAAAAGGAAACACAAAAACATAGCAAAGAAACAAATGACAATGGAGGAACACTTATGAAAAAGCTACTGACGATCGGACTCACACTTGTTGTTGGCGCCGCTTTCTTAAGCGGATGCGGACAGACGGGCGGAGAAACAACGGCGACGACCTCAGGATCCGCCGGTGCATCACAATCTGCCTCGGATACAAATGTAGCCACGGGCAATACAGACGATATCTTTGTCTGGGAAGGTACGGTAATTACCGGACTGACAGAAGCGGGAATGACGGCATCAGAAATCACGATTCCGGATACCGCAACGGAGATTGGCAGTAGTGCGATGCAATTTGCGGAAATGAAGACCGTCGTTATCGGAGCCAATGTAACGAAAATCGGCAAGTCGGCTTTCTGGAAATGTAAAAACCTTGAGTCTGTCACCATACCAGGTTCCGTTCAAAGTATCGGAAACTATGCTTTCTCTCTGTGCCAGAAACTGACATCCGTAACCCTCTCCGAAGGACTGAAAGAGATTGGTAACAGTGCCTTCCAGTCAACGTCTGTTGAAGTAATAACAATTCCTGAGGGTGTGACAACGATCGGCGAAAAGGCATTTAACCCCTGCGCGGACACAAAAGAAATCTATTTGCCGGCGTCTCTTGAAACAATGGCGTCGAACGCCTTAGGATTCGAATACGAGAGCAAAGTCTATGTAAAAGAAGGTTCCTGGGCAGACCTGCATTATGAAGAGTTTGTTCCGGTCCATTTCGTTACCGACGAACTGACGTACGAGAAAGTTTACTATTAATTTCCGTGGAGATAAATGATGAGAAAATCTTCTGTAATCCAATCTGACGAATCCGGTGAGATCATGATCGAATCCATCATCATCGTAATAATTACGACGATTGTGTTGATTTTTATGATTAGTCTTGGCTTTCTGCTTTACCAGAAGAGCTTAGTGAGCACTGTCGCGAACGAGACGGCTGCCGAAATAGCGCAATCATATAAATATAACGGAATTCTTTCGACAGATATTACAACACAGCAGGAAGCACTCAGCGCATTGGAAAGCACGAAGAAATACCGGTATCTATTCTCCTCCGGAGCATTGGCGGCAAACAGTGTAACCATTGGAGAGACCTATGCAACAGACCGGTTGGCGCAAACGAGCTTCGCAACGCTCGAAGGTGCTCCGACCGTTCTGGTGAGCACCGAGAAAGCAGACTTGGGGAGAAGATTTATCAAGGTTACTGTGGAAGTTGAGTACACGATTTTCCTCGGACGAGCGCTGAAAGCTTTCGGTATGGATGAGACATATACCATCTCATCGACCTCTTATGCGGAGTGCAATGACATCTCGAACTATTGTAACACCGTAAAGTTTACCGAATATATTGCAGGGAAAATAGACGGCGCTACCAGCTTTACGGAGGCGGTGAAATCGATGGCGGATTTGTTTGAATCTGTCTTTGGTTTATAAATTGGAGGTAAGAATGAAACTGGCACACAGAACAAAGAAGAAAATCGAAAAGGGAACACAGGGCGCGATCTCAATACTTCTGTGTCTTGTTCTTTGCCCGTTTCTGACTATATCTCTTATGCTCGTCGAAGCATCCCGCTATCAACAAGCCATCGAGACCTTGAACGAAGTCAACAATAGCGCGACGTTATCAACACTGGCAAACATGGATTCCTATGTTCAAGAGCGCTTCGGATTCTTCGCCACCTCACAGGAGGAGGATGTAAGCTCCGTCTATCAACGCTATCTTGCCTCCAATTGGGGAGTCCTTGGCGCGGGTGCTACCTTGAACACTGCTTCCGTCAATTTCGATAGTTCACTCAGCCTGGCCAGCAAAGAAGTTCTAAAACAACAGATTCTGGAATTTAGTGAATTGACCGTCGCTACGGAAGTTGTCGTAGAGGGTCTCGACCTCGAACAATTGATCGAAACCTTAGAATCTTTGGGAGATCTTGATGCAATCTCGAAATCGTTTGAGGCGGTATCTGCAACGGCGGATGTTGCCACGGCGGCGTCTGACCTGGTGAAAAACGTCAATGACACTCTCGCCGCGCTCACAACCTATTCTCAGAAATATACCGCTTATTATGATGCACATGCGGCTTTCCTTGCGGCTGCGATGGATCTTCAGACAACAATTGACACGGAAATGAAAGCGGATTCAAACCTTAGCTATCCGGCTGACATAACGCCCACGCCCACGCCTCCGACGTCTGGTCCCACGCCGGTACCTGAGCCTCCGAAAACTTCCGTATATGACAATGGAAATGTCAAGGCAAAAATGACCGTTCTTGAAGAAAAACGAGCTGCATATGCAACAGCTTGCGGTGAATTAGCGACCAATATCGGTGAGATCAAGGATAAACTAGATTCAATTGTGACAAATCTGAACGATCTGCAGGAGAAAATCGACAAACTCAAAGAATTAGCGGCCGGTGACAGTTCTTCAAGCACATCCAATGTGTCCGCCGCTACAGCGGATAGTTCAGAGATCTATCAAATGATATTGGACGAGATTCAATCAGCCCTGGTAGATTTCACATCAGATACTGCGATCGACGGTCTTGAGCAGGATGCGGATGATCTTAATGCGATGAAGCTTGCGCTTACGAACTTTGATGCCAAGACGATCCGGCACGATACCACAGAAGCGGATATCGAGAATCTATTTGCCCTTATTGACATTGCGGTTCCCGATATTGACTTACTGAATCAGGCACTTTCAAACGCAGATACCACGCTTGGCGGCGGTGATTCCGGACAGTCGATCATCACAATTATCGAGAACATGGTCAACAGTATCAGCGGACTCTTCGAACTAGACGTTTTCTACGATGCTACACTCGACTCGTATATCAAGACGGAGTATATGAATTCGCTCAACACGGCAACAGGTAGCGACAAGAGTTCGGCGCAACTGGTTCTGGAATCAATCAAGACGATGATGGACGCGGCGGAAACATTTACGGACGCACTCTCATCCTGGGATTTCTTCAAGGCATTGAAGGCGATTGCCACGGTTTGCAAGGCTGTCGTTACCTTCTTCGAAGCAATCATTGCCTGGTTTCAAGGCTTGATCGATCGACTAACAGAACTTGTCACCGGAGGATTGGATGGTTTCTACGAATCAATGTTGGTTTGTGGATATTGCGCATATGATTTCCCCAGCCGAACGGATAATAAAGAGGACGACGGCGGGAGTGCATTGACAGGATACAAATATGATGACATTGCCAAGGCGGACTCCTCCAGTAGCGCCGGGATTGCCGGGGATCTGAACGCACTTGTGGATCTTCTGAAGAACATGAACAGCGAATCCTCTGAGGATATAACATTCTGCGGAGCTGAACTCGAATATATTTTGATCGGAACACAATCAGAGATCATTAATCAGGCCAGTTCCTTCGTGTATGTCTATCTTATGCGGATGCTCTTTAATATTCTGCCGATCGCTTTTAACGCACAGGTTGCTGAAATGGCTGCTTCTGCTACCGTTGGCGCTCCGGTGGTTTATATCCTCGAATTTATTCTTGAACCCCTATGCGACACGATCATTCTCGTCAACGGCGGAGAAGCCTTCCTCTGGAAAAACTTTGTCTATTGTACGCCTGCCGGAGCAATTAAGTTAGTAGAGGACTTGATCGACGTAACACCACTCGGTGACGAACTCAAGGATGCGCTGAAAAAGCTCGGAAGTCCTGACGCCGATGGGCCGGATCCGGGAGCCTCGATTGGGGATTTCATCAAGGATGGTCTCTTCCGGCTGGATTACAAGGATCACATGATGTTCCTTCTTATGTTCACGTGTCCGGAGGGAAATGGCGTCTTGCCTCGTGTACAACACCTGGTACAGATGGAATCGGAGAGTTTCTACATCAAAGAGGCTGCTTCCTATACATTTGATCTCAAGAAAACTTATGCTTTTGTGAATTTTTCCGTGGATGCGACCTTGAATCCGATGTTCTCGGTCGAGAAAATGTCGGATATCGGATATCCGTACAAGCAATCTATCTTTAGGGGTTATTGAGATGAAGAGCGATAAGAAAAAAGGCAGTATTTCACTCGAGGCCTGTGTGGTCGTGCCGATTTTTATGATACTGATTCTTTTCATATACAGTATCTTTATCGTGTTTACGGCACAGAATTTGATATCGCACGCGCTGTTGCAATCCGGTCAGAGCGTTTCGCTTGATCCTTATAAGACCGAGAAAATTGATACCGGAAGCGGTCTTCTGAGTCTCGGAGAGTTTATCGCAAAGTTGAGCGAAGGTTCTGATCCGTATTTTATGACAAATACCAAATGGTATTCGAAGGAGGATGACTCGTCACTTGCAAATGCGACGATCAGCATCGTAACCGGAGGTTTCCTCAACCCTGAACCGGAGGATGTCACCGGACTCTCCTCGTCGGCCATGAATGATGTCGTCCGTAAGCGTTTCGTCGCCTATCTGACCGGCGGAGATGAGACGACAGCGGATCAGATTCTCCGATCAATGCACGTCGTTAACGGGTTGGAGGGGATTACGTTTACCGCCGTGGTCAAGGATGATGATATTTACATCACAGCGAACTACGAACTCGAGTATGTTTTTAGTTTTCAGGGCATGGCAAAGTTACAGGTGCAGCAGTCTGTCTGTTCACATCTTTGGAAATGAGTGAGGGGGACATCATGGGTAATTTTACGTATGAGAATCAGGGCGCGTATTCTTTTCTCGTCTATGAGTTGGGACCGGAGGATCAGATCGACAGCTTGAGTCTTGGGATGATCACCAATAACAAGATCCCCGGGATCTCGCAAGCGGTGTTCACACAGATGGACGAGAAGAAGTTCATCAAATACAACATCTCGGCGAAGGTTTCCGTCGATCAGTTTTTCTTGGGTACGGTTAACCGGCGGCGGCTCCTGGGGGTTTTCGCAAGCCTCGCGTCCGCCTTTATCTCGGCGGATGACTATATGATCGACAGTTCGACGCTGCTTATGGACATGAAGTATATGTACGCGGATGTCCGCAGTTGTGCGGCGGTCCTGATCTGCCTGCCGATCCTTGCGGAGGCGAAGGCGCCTCTGGATTTGCACGCATTCTTCAAGAATATCATGTTCTCCACGCAGTTTGATCAGTCGGAGAATTGCGACCATATCGGGCAGATTCTGAATTATCTGAACGGCTCCGCACAGTTCTCGATCGTCGAGTTCAAAGCTCTTCTTGACCGTCTTCTGGAGACTTCCGGCACCCCGGCGCTGGCGCCTTCCGCACCGGCCGCGCAAGCCGTACCTGTGCCGACGGTGACCGTTGTTCAGGCTCCGGTTGCTCCCGCAACCAATCCCGCCGCGGCGCCGCAGGTCGTCGCGGCTCCGCAGCCGACGGTTGCGGTTCCGGTGCAGGCGGCTCCCGCCCAGTCGCCCAAGGCAGCCGCACCGGCGCCAAGACCTCAGACCGCGCAAACAGCGGCACAGCCGGTGCCGCAGCTCGAGCCCGGCGAGAAGGAGATCTCTTTGTTCTACTTGTTGCAGCACTACAACAAGGATAACGCCGCGATCTACGAGAGGCAGAAGGCGATCAAGAAGGCACAGAAAGCCGCCGGCAAACCGGTATCAGCGCCCGCACCTGCCAAACCTGGCAAGGCGCCTGCGTCTGTTCCCGCGGCGGCGGCTCCCTTTGCCGTGCCCGGGCGTCCCGCACCCGTCGCCCCTGCGACGCCTGTATCCGGCGGCGCAATACCCGTCGCGACACCGGT
>JACCEE012560120.1_pt1 | contig 18834 bp, 22 predicted proteins | sample 7449931 | NCBI WGS metagenome assembly JACCEE01 (sample SAMN15323457, study PRJNA562643) | freshwater metagenome | isolation source: river surface water | place: USA:Blue River Watershed | collected 2017-08-19 | reverse complement strand
TTGAAGCAATAAGGCTTCAAAATCTGCTTTGTTTTTATCCATTGTTTTCACCTAAAATTAAATAAGGGTGGTTTTGCACCCTTATTTTTGAGTGTTAGTTTATTTGCCTTATGAGAGATATTCTTTATACTCATGAATATCATCTTCATTCACAAGTACATGTCGCGGATAGTTTTTTTCAAAATCTTCCCAACTTTCAATTTCAACTTCTTCTCTTGTTTCAAATCCAATATTGAAATGTAACTTGTCTTCATCTATTTCTGAATCATATTCATCTTGGTCGAATTCTATTTTTTTCTTCGCTTCTTCTTCCGAAAGTTCTATTAGTATAGTTCTAGGAAAACTCATTTTTGACTCCTGCATTAAATTTGATAGTTTAAGTTTGGGCTAAATAAAGGAAAGCACTATTTCCTTTTTTTCAAAAACACTTCGCCTGAAACTCATCTGGCAACTCTAACACAACGTTTCATCCTGAATCCGAGCCACATAAAACCCCGCCTTCATTTGCCGCAACAAAAATACTGACAAAACAGCGCGTGATAGCTGGCAAAAGCCGCTTATGATTTTAAAAACTCATCAACACGCACATTCGCTTGCTTCAAAACCGCTTTCAAAGTCCCTTCTTTCAGCGTTTGATGATGCGGCAACGTTAAATACCGCCCGTCTTCTTGATGTTTCCAAATCTCGTGACTGCCTTTTGCCTGTCGGTGTAACACAAACCCTAAAATAACCAACTTGCGTGAAACATCCCGATAACTAAACCCCGATAAACGTCCCATGTTAATAATCTACGACCAACGAATAACTTAACTTTTTCGGCACTTTCGGCAGTTTAAGCCATTCCTCACGCTTATCCTGCAAAATTAGCTTCGCCAAATCCTGGGCAATTTCAATCGTTTCGACTAAAGTCCGTCCTTCCGCGACTAAACCTTGAACATCCGAACTGGTAGCCAGATAGTAACTTTCACCATTTTCGCTATGCTGTTCAATAGTCAGTTTAATAATATGTTCCATAACAATTGCCTCATTAATTTCAAATCACTGCCCTGTAAAACAAAACGGCTTAAAATCTTTCTGCACACATCTCAAGAAATCGCCTCATCCACTTCACGATAAAAAATAACATACCGCTTAAACACCAAACTGCGCAAATCCTGCCAAATCTCAGGACGCACTCGCCCGATTTGCGGATATACCGCTATCGTTTGCTCACAACATTGCGTAATCTCAACAATCAACTTTCGACCCCGCGCTGGATTGTCATTAGCGATATAGCGATAAATCTGCTGCAAATCAGCTCTTGCAAGCTCAGAAAAACGGATTTGTTTTTTCATAATGCCATTAAACCAGCATTCTGCTCAGTTTCTGCTAATAAATCATCCACAAAATTCGCACTAAAAACCGTATAACGCCCTGCCTCTAAATCATCAATGCCCAGTTTTATATCTGCACGAAGGCTGTTTAGTTTTTACTGTTCAATGGCTTCACGATTTTGTAACAAGCGCAATGCTTCACAAATCAATTCAGTCGCCGAGAAATACGACCCCGTTTTAACTTGTTCAGTCACCCAATTATCTAAATCAGGCGTTAATGAAATATTCATAATGACCTCTTTTTTGACTCAATCACACCGTCGTAAAACAAAACGGTTTAAATCCTTTCTGCACACACCAAAAACACTTCGCCTGAAACCCATCTGGCGACTCTAACACAACGTTTCATCCTGAATCCGCGCCACATGAACAGGTAAAAACATTAAGCATGATTCGCCTGTAAATTCTGCACCACCCATTCCGGCGCAGTCTGTACCAACTTTAACAACACCTTCGCCGAACCCGTAGGACGACGCTGCCCCTTCTCCCACAACTGCAACGTGCGCCTATTCACCCCGATTAAATCCGCAAAACTCGCTTGCGAAAACCCCAGCTTTTCACGAATCGCCTGAATATTCGGCTCTGCAAACTCATAACGGCGTGAAGCTTCGATTTCACCGCGCTGAATTTGACCGGCTTCTTGAATGCTGGCGATTAATTCATCAAATTCTTCATTTTTCACGTTTAAACTCCGCGATAACAACATCTCTCAAAACGTCTAACTACTCTTTGGTTAAGTCGCTTTGCTCATTTTTGGCGTAAGCATAAAGCATAAAAATTTGGTTTTGAGCCGTTGCCCAATAATAAATCACCCGACCTCCACCGCGTTTGCCACGCCCTGTTGCGCCGCAACGGATTTTGCGAATGCCGCCGCTGCCTTGAATAATATCACCCAAGTGCGGTTTTTCAACTAAGGCATTTTGTAAGGCGCGATATTCTTCATCATCCAACAAAGTGGTAATTTTTTTGCTGAAAATGGAGGTTTCAAAAATAACCATTTAACTATTCTGCATGATTGATAGAAAAAATAAAACGGCTTAAAACCCTTCGCAAAACCTCAAAAACACTTCGCCTGAAACTTATCTGGCGACTCCAAACTAAACGTTTCATCCTGAACCCGCGCTACATAAAACCCTGCCTCCAACACCCGTTTTTTCAGCATTTCCGACATATCCACCGCCGCGATAATCCCATACAGTTTTTTATCATTATGCTTAGGAAACAACACCCTATCTGTACCCATCAAGGTATTCAATTGGCTAATGGCTTCCTCACGCAAGTGGCTTTTATTTCCGCATCAATGCCATTTTTGTTCACGCGCACACTGGGGCTACTCACTTCCATTTTAAAACGTTCGCGTAATATTTTGGTCATGGAAGGCAACGCCAAGCCTTCAGTAAAACTGCCAAACTTTTCGCCTAACCCGCCAATTTGCTTGCCAAGTTCTTTGAGTTGCTTGTCGGTTTTTGTCTGAGCAACCGCTAAATTAGCAACCAATTGTCTTAATCCCTCGTCTGTCATAGCATGAAAACTCCGTCAATTATTGACTGTAGTATAAATCACTGCCCCGTAAAACAAAACGGTTTACCCCCCCTTCGACAGTTCAAAAATATTACGCCGCAAACATTCAATGTTAAAATAACCGCATTTTTTACACCACTGGATGAATGATGAGTCAGTTTGACCTTAGCGCAATTTCCCCGATTGACGGGCGTTACAGTAATAAAGTGGATGCCTTGCGTCCTATTTTTAGCGAATACGGTTTAATTCGGTTTCGCGTGTTAGTTGAAATCCGTTGGCTGCAAGCTTTAGCCAATGAACCTTTAATCAACGAAGTGCCAGCTTTTAGCGAGACGGCCAACACGGTGCTAAACATTATCGCTAGCGACTTTTCCATCGCTGATGCGCAACGGGTCAAAGACATTGAAAAAACTACCAATCACGATGTCAAAGCGGTGGAATATTTTTTAAAGGAAAAAATTGCCAGTCATGCAGAATTAGAAAAGGTGAACGAATTTATCCATTTTGCCTGCACCTCCGAAGACATTAATAATTTGTCCTATGCCTTGATGCTCAAAGAAGGACGCAGTGTGCTTGCCGCGCAAATGCAAGAGTGTGTGGCGGCAATTAAAAACGTTGCCTTGCAAACTGCCGCCCAGCCGATGTTGAGCAGGACGCATGGACAATCCGCCAGCCCAACCACCACCGGCAAAGAATTCGCCAATGTCGTTGCACGATTGTCACGGCAATTGCAACAATTCCAAGCGATTGAATTATTAGGAAAAATTAACGGAGCCGTTGGCAATTATAATGCGCACAGTGTTGCCTATCCTGAGCTAAATTGGGCGGTATTTGCGCAAAACTTTGTGGAATCATTGGGTTTACAATTTAATCCGTACACCATTCAGATTGAACCGCATGATTATATTGCTGAATACTTTCATACCTTGAGCCGTTTTAATACGGTGTTGCTTGATTTTAATCGTGATATTTGGGGGTATATTTCCTTGGGGTATTTCAAACAAAAAACCGTTGCCGGCGAAATTGGCTCTTCAACCATGCCGCATAAAGTTAATCCAATTGATTTTGAAAATTCCGAGGGTAATTTAGGGGTGGCGAATGCTTTGTTCGGCTTTTTAAGTGAAAAATTGCCGGTGTCACGTTGGCAGCGCGATTTAACCGATTCCACCGTATTGCGCAATATTGGCGTAGGCATTGCGCATACCAGTATCGCATTGCAATCGGCATTAAAAGGTATTGCAAAATTAGAAATCAATCCACACGCGATAGAGGCCGATTTGGACATGAATTGGGAAGTGTTGGCCGAACCCATTCAAACCGTGATGCGCCGTTATGGCATTGAAAAACCGTATGAAAAGTTGAAAGAGTTGACGCGCGGACAGCGGGTAAATGCTGAACAAATGCGTCTGTTTATTGAAAAACTGGATATGCCTGCGGAGGCAAAAACCGCGTTATTGGCATTAACGCCGCGCAGTTATATCGGTTATGCGGAAAAACTGACACGCGAAATTTAATTTTTGTTACCTAAAAAAACGGCGGCGGAATTTTTTATTTCACGCCGCTGTTTTATATAGATTATTAATTTACAAGCCTTTTTTGCCCAGTGCTTTATTCCCATAACACAGAAAGCGAAAAGGTATGCTCAGCAAACGGTGCAATACTGACTACGTCAGCGTCCGCATAAGCAGCTAATAATAACCAATGCCCCGTATGTAATTGATACGCTTCAAAAACTTGGGTAATAGGATCAATCAACCATAAATGCGCAATCCCTAAGCGTGCATAAATTGCCATTTTAGTCACACGGTCACGACGCACACTGGACGGTGAAATCACTTCACACACCCAATCCGGCACAACTTCAAACCACGCCGTGTCCGGCAACTTCGGCATTCTTTCCTTGCGCCATCCGGCTAAATCAGGAACAAAAGTTTCATCTTCAATGTGACATTCCGGTTCATCCAAAATCCACCAACCACCCGGTCCGCCACGACTTTTTTGGAAAGGTCCTGTTAATTCTTCTCCCACAGAACTTGCCGCTAATAAATGTTTGGGCGCAGGACGCGGATGCGTTTCCAGTTGACCATTAAGAATTTCACCCACTATATTTTCCGGCAAATCCAAAATATCTTGATAAGTAGCCCGTTTTTGAACGATGGTAGACATATTGACCTGTTTAGCTGCTTGCAATTTCGCCGGTGCTGGATTTGAATAATTGGCTAACGATTTGACCTTCCGTATTCACTAACTCCACTGCCAGCGGCATTTTTCCCAGCGCGTGTGTGGCACAGGATAAACACGGGTCATACGCGCGAATCGCTACTTCTAAATGATTGAGCAACGGTTCGGTAATTTCCAACCCGTCTAAATAGGTTGCGGCCACTTGCCGTACTGATTCATTCATCGCCTGATTATTGCTGGTGGTGGATACAATCAAATTCGCCTTGGTGACAATATCATGCTCATCTATTTGATAATGATGGAATAATGTCCCGCGCGGTGCTTCAATGACACCGATACCTTCACGGCGTTTTTCACCGACGGCCACCAAATCACTGCCCATAATATCGGCATCGTGCAACAAGTCTTTAATCGCTTCAGCACAATGTAAAATTTCAATCAAGCGCGCCCAATGATACGCCAGTGTGCTGTGTACCATTTTTTCATCACTGATGTTCATTAATTGTTGCCGTGCGGCTTCAGCTTTTGGCGTGTTAATAAAATCACACACATTAATTCGCGCCAGCGGCCCCACCCGATACCAGCCGTCTTGTTTGCCCAGTGATAAAAAATACGGAAATTTCATATATGACCATGAACGCACTTCTTCATGGATATAATCGTTGTATTTGCAGTAGTCAATGTGGTCGAACAGCGTGTTGCCTGCGGCATTTTTCAGGCGCAATCCGCCATGATACAGTTGCAAACTGCCGTCTTTACCGACCATGCCCATATAGCTGGATTGAATGGTAGCAAATTCGTTGTGATAAGGCTTGTTGGAGCAGTGTATTTTGGCACACATTGCCACGGATTGTTCCGCCCAGGCAATCATTTGCTCAACATCAGCGAGTAAATAATCGCGCTCTTCTTTGTTCAAGGCTTTATTCACGCCACCAGCAATCGCACTCGTGCCATGAATACGTTTGCCTGACACCATGCGAATCACTTCTTGTCCGAATTTGCGTAACTTCACACCTTGTAAACCAATGTCGGTAAATTCCTGTAAGACCGCGATAATGTTGCGTTTCGCTACATCACTGTCAAAACCGAATAATAAATCCGGGCTGGCAAGGTGAAAAAAATGCAGTGCGTGGGATTGTAGCGTTTGTCCAAAGTGCATTAAACGGCGTAATTTATCCGCAGTGGGCGGCAGATTTTCAGGGTCAATACCGACTAATTGATCAATGGCTTTAGCCGCCGCCAAGTGATGACTGACCGGGCAAATACCGCATAAGCGTTGTACCAAAACCGGCAATTCCCAATAAGGGCGACCTTGAATAAAGCGTTCAAAGCCCCGAAATTCAACAATGTGCAACCGCGCTTGTTGCACATGATTAGCATCGTCTAATAATAAGGTGACTTTACCGTGTCCTTCAACACGGCTTACAGGGTCTATCACGATACGCTTTAGGTGTTCAGGGGATTTAGCTGTTTCTAAATGTTCGTACATAGTGGTTTATCCGTCAAAAAGTTTAGGAATAAGGCATTAGCTTGTTTGAAAAGATACCACATTCAGCAAGGACAAGCAGCAGGATTCCAGTAAAAAAACCATAGTCAACAAGTAGGTTTGGCTAAGTCATTCATATTATTGATAAAATTAAATTCATTTCCTGTGTCAATCCCCAGCACTGATTGAATACCTATTGGCTTAAAATCGGTTCGAGACCACAAATTTTAAATTTAAAGCAATTTATTAACTCAATACGCTAACCTTTTATTTTTTTTGAACTATACTCCCTAATATCGCATTTTAATATCTAACGATGAGGAAAATAAATGGTTTATTTTAGCGAACGATTAAGCGGCTCTACACACCGGCAAATGGCTGAGGATTCCTTATTGCATCGCCTGACTGAAATAGTGGTTGTTAATTTATGCAAAAAAGTTTATCAAGACCGTTTAGCTTATGTAAAAAAATGGGAACGCGAAAAAATTGTGAATTTGGGATTAACAGAAACCATTTTGCCTTATACGCCGATCCCTGATAATAAAAATTTTTGTTCCAGTGCTTGGCAACGGGAAAAAGTTAAACAGTTTGGACTTATTGGCGCAGGTTCTCACAAAACGGTTTACCGCGATGATCCGTATTATCAACAAGAACAACGCGAGCAGCATTTGTTGCAAAAAACGATTGCATTAGGCAAACATTTTTTCGCCTCTGTATCTGAGCAAATTAATACCGCCAGAGAAACTGACGAAGAAGATGAACTATTTGCGCAAACAACAACCGTGCCTGATAGCCCCTCTTCTGCAACAAGTAAAGCAACGGATAAGTTTTTAAAAACGTTAGGTTATTAAAAGTTATCCATTTTTTATAGAGAAGCTTGCTTAATAAAACTGAGTAACAAATTAAGCGATTTTCCTTTTACGGCTTCTATTTTGGACTCATCGAGTTGATTGTCTAAAATTTCCACATAAGCGGGTAATTGTTCTGGATTGTAATGTTCAAGGTTTTCAAACCCCATATACCATTGTGCAAAATCCCGCTTAAGAATAGGCTGTTCAATCAACTTTACCATCCCGTTATTGCGTGGGTCTTTTTTTATTTTATCAAATAATTCATGCACTTGTTGTTGCTCCCCTTCTAGCACCTGCATAAAAGTTCGATTTTTATAAATAAGCAAGCCGGTAATTTGATTATGTTTATTCCTTTCTCTTGCCCCCATGAGTAAATTTTTAAGTTCTTGATCTGTCGGTGGATAGGTAGCGGCAGATATGTATATTAACCGAATTAAGCCCATAGTATTTTACCTATATAAAAAGCTAAGAGATTGGTTTTGCGTCTGGTTAGTTTCCAAAAACGACACAACAGTGGTTAAACATATAGATTTTAAGTTTCGATGCGGTATTCTGCCGACCGCGCATGTGCGGTTAAACTTTCACCACGCGCTAATACAGAGGCGGTTTTACCCAATTCACTCGCACCTTGGCGGGAGCAATTAATCAAGCTGGAACGTTTTTGAAAATCATACACCCCTAAAGGTGACGAATAACGCGCGGTACTTGAAGTGGGCAACACATGATTAGGTCCTGCACAATAATCACCTAACGCTTCAGCGGTATAACGCCCCATAAAAATCGCTCCCGCATTGCGAATTTGTTGACATAACGCTTCCGGGTCAGCAACCGACAGCTCTAAATGTTCAGGGGCAATTTTATTCGCCACAGCCGCCGCCTCCGCTAAATCGGTCACTTTAATCAACGCACCACGACTGCTTAAAGAGGCTCGAATAATATCCGCGCGTTCCATTGTAGGCAATAATTTATTGATACTATTAACAACTTGTTGAAGAAAATCTGCGTTATCGGATAACAAAATCGCCTGCGCGTTTTCATCGTGTTCAGCCTGCGAAAATAAATCCATCGCAATCCAATCGGGATGAGTCTGACCATCACAGATAATTAAAATCTCTGACGGTCCTGCTATCATATCGATACCAACTTGTCCAAACACCAGTTTTTTAGCAGTAGCAACATAAATATTACCCGGGCCTACAATTTTATCCACCGCTGGAATCGTTTGTGTACCAAATGCTAAAGCGGCAACTGCCTGCGCCCCACCGACACTAAATACACTATCGACCCCGGCTAAATACGCCGCCGCAAGCACTAAAGGATTGGTTTCCCCACCCGGAGTAGGCACAACCATACAAATTTGCGCCACGCCTGCAACTTTAGCCGGAATCGCATTCATTAACACCGACGACGGATACGCCGCCTTACCGCCCGGCACATATAAGCCAACCCGATCTAAAGCGGTAACTTTTTGCCCTAATAATGTGCCATCGGCTTCGCTAAACTGCCAACTGTGCAGTTTTTGCTGTTCGGCATACGCCTTAATACGTTGCGCGGCATGTTGTAATGCCTGTGCTTGAGCGGACGGTAACGAATCCCATGCGTGTTGTAAAATAGCTTGCTCAATCATTAATTCACGCGCATCTTGTACATGTCGATGATCAAAACGATTAGTGTAATCAATTAACGCGGCATCACCTTGACGGCGAATGTTGGCAATAATTTCTAATACCCGCTGCTGTACCTCAACATCATCCGCTTCGTTCCACGCCAATAAATTGCGCAGTTGTGTAGCAAATTCAGGATGGGTTGTATCAAAACGGGGGATGATCACATCAGACATAATATTCTCGCAAAGAAGGATTAATACAAGTGGGTTAAAGATGACCGGTTTTAACACACCAGCCTGCTTTTTTCACCATTGTGCCACAGCAAAGAAGAGAACTCTATCACCCGCATTGTCTCTATACTTGACAGGTCGTTGTTTGTTTTGGCTAACTACGCACACTTTATCATTAAAAAACAACGCCTCTGTGACTTGCGCAACTCCAACCCGTCTTCAAATCCGCTTAAAAGGCTTACTACAAGGCATAGGCTTTCGTCCATTTGTGTATCGGCTCGCGCATACACATCAGCAAGGTGGCTGGGTCGCTAATGACCAACAACATGTCATTATTGAAATTGAAGGCGACAGCCAGCGACAACAGGCTTTTTTAGCACAATTAACAGAGCAACTGCCCGCTTGCGGACATATCAGCAGTGTAGACATAACCGCTATCCCCGTTTTAAACGAACACAACTTTCAACTCAAAACCAGCTTAAATAATGACCCCGAAAAATCGGCATTTATTTGCCCGGATATTGCGGTCTGTGCAAGTTGTGTAGCGGAAATGTTCGATGCACACAACCGCCGTTATTTACATCCATTCATTAGTTGCTGCCATTGCGGACCACGTTACAGCCTTATTCAACGGCTACCATACGACCGCTGCCACACCAGTTTAGCGGCTTTTCCACTTTGCCCACGCTGTTTAAGCGAATATCAAAATCCCGCCGACCGCCGTTTCCATGCACAAACTATTGCCTGCCCTGATTGCGGCCCTCAACTAAGTTTACACGATGCCAACGGTCAGCTTATTGCACAACGGCATTCGGCATTAGAGCTGGCAATTACCCACCTTCAAAACGGAAAAATCGTAGCGGTAAAAAGTATTGGCGGTTTTCAATTATTGGCTGATGCGCATCAGCAAGCAACCGTTTTGACACTACGGCAACGCAAACATCGCCCCAGCAAACCGTTCGCGCTGATGGTCGCTTCTTTAGCAAGCGCAAAAAACTTATGCAACTTATCGCCGTTAGAAGAACAATTATTACAATCCGCCGCCGCACCGATTGTGCTGGCAGATGCCAAACCACACCGCACGCTTGCTGCTGCCATCGCTCCGCAACAAACACTGCTGGGGTTAATGTTAGCTTATACGCCATTACATCATTTGCTATTACAAACGTTAGGTAATCCGCTACTTGCCACCAGTGGCAATTTACATGACGAACCACTTTGCATTGATAACCGGCAGGCTTTTCACAAACTTGCTGGCATTGCAGATTTTTTTCTCTGTCACGACCGCCCGATTTTACGCACTTTAGACGACTCGATTGTGCGGGTCATTGCAAATAAAGCAACCGTATTACGCCGCGCACGCGGTTATGTGCCGACTCCGATCAGATTAACAAAACCAGTGTTACCAACTTTAGCAGTAGGCGGACAAATGAAAAACACCATCGCCCTTGCACAGCAGCAGCACGTTATTCTCAGCCAACACTTAGGCGACTTAAGCGCATTAGAAACGCAACACAATTTTTTACATACTATCAACGATTTACAAACCCTTTACGCCTGCCGCCCACAACAAATAATGACGGATTTACATCCTGATTATGTCAGCACCCAAACCGCACAACACTGGTCGCAGCCCACCCGCAGCGTTCAACACCATTACGCGCATAGTTTATCTTGTATGGCCGAACATCAACTCACCCCGCCCGTGATTGGCGTAGCATGGGACGGCACAGGTTTAGGGACAGACCGACAATTATGGGGTGGAGAATTTTTCATGATTCAAGCTGATCACTGGCAACGCTGCGCAAGTTTGCGTCCATTTCCGCTAGTCGGTGGTCTTCAAGCAATTAAAGAACCGCGCCGTGCCGCCTTAGGCTTGCTCTATGCGTGTTTAGGCAACGAGCTATTTAGCCCCGCCTATACACAGTTACACACCGTCTTTAGTACAAATGAATATAACCTATTGAAAAATATGTTAAAAAAGTCTATTCACTGCCCAATGACCAGCAGTATCGGACGCTTATTTGATGCGGTCGCCAGTTTATTAAACCTTAGACATGTCAATGATTATGAAGGACAAGCTGCGATGGCATTGGAACAGGTGACGATGAATGATGCCAATTTACTTAGCGCAAGCTATTGCTTTACTCTGAACGCAAATGACTTGTTACATCTCGATTGGCAACCTGTCGTCATGGCAATTTTAACCGACTTAGCGCAGTTAACGCCTGCCCAGATTGCGGTTAAATTTCACTATGCGCTGGCTAACGCGCTGTTGGCGGTAATCGCACATATTATGCCGCAAGGGGCTGATTTACCGGTCGTTTTAAGCGGCGGCTGTTTTCAAAATGCTTATTTAGTACAAGCGATTGAACGCGGCAATTTACGCACACGCTACCGCTTATTTTACCAGCAGCAAGTGCCACCAAATGACGGGGGGATTGCGTTAGGACAAATTTTCGCCGCCACATTAAGCTAATTTCCATTACAATCTGGCATTTTTTAAGGAATAGCCATGCCCGTTTCGTTACCGATTCTTGAACATGTTGTCCGCGCCGCCGGTGCGATTGCGTTAAATTATTTTAATGATTTAAATCATTTAACAATTAAACAAAAAAGTCCGCGTGATTTTGTTACCGCAGCTGATGTTGCTGTAGAAGCCTTTTTAAAACAAGAGCTTGCTAAACATTATCCTCAATATGGCTTTTGGGGGGAAGAAAGTGGACAATCTGCCGACCAAACCAGCCGCTGGATTGTTGACCCGATTGATGGCACCCACTCGTTTGCAAAAGGACAGTATTATTGGTCTATCAGTGTGGCGCTGGAAATTAATCAGCAGTTACGCGCTGGCGCAGTCTACGCACCGGCACTTAATGATTATTATTGTGCTAAACAAGACTTAGGCGCGTGGAAAAACAGTAAACCCATTTGTGTTTCTAGTGAAGAAAGTTTAGAAAATGCTATGATTGGCACTGGCTTTGCGTGTTTACGCTCTCACTTAGAAAACAATAACTTAGAACGTTTTTGCCGCATCGCCAATCGCACCACCGGACAACGCCGCTTCGGTTCAGCGGCGATAGATTTGTGCTTGGTTGCCGATGGTCAATTGGATGCGTTTTGGGAACAAGAGTTAAATTTATACGATGTCGCCGCCGGTGCAGTCATCGCCCGTGAAGCCGGGGCGACCGTTACCGATTTTAGCGGCCATAACGGCTTATTTCCTAAACAAGTATTAGTTACCAACGGTAAATTATTAACACAATTAGTACCGTTAATGTAAATAATCTATTGATTAAGTTACGATTTTACATAACCTTGAATAACATTTTTATCTCAAACACCGCACGGTGAGACTCTGATGATAATTTCGCAAACTTTACAATGTGTCAATGGCTGCGGTGCTTTATTGACCACTGAATATGAACAATCCACCGTACAGATTTGCCAAATTTGTCGCGGCATTTGGTTACATTATGAACAATTAAACCATATTATTGCGCACACCGATAAAACTTGGACAACCGCACAGCGTGAACAAGTGTTAGCAACACTTGGAACAGCCGGCGTGCCACTTGTAGAGCGGACACATCAACGCGCCTGTCCTCAATGTAATGAATTCATGCCGGCGATTAATTATCAATACGCCTCTGGTATTATTATTAATAAATGTAAATATCAGCATGGCGTGTGGCTGGATTTGGGGGAATTAAATAAAATCCAGATTTATAAAGAACATTGCCAAACCTTAAAATTGATTCATTAATTAGCTTGGAGTTTGTTACAAAATGCAACTTTTATATACCAAACGGTCGCCATATGCGCGTAAAGTACAAATTATGGCACTTGAAAAAGGGCTAAATTTAACCTTAATCGAAGAAGATTTATTTAACAAAAGCCCTTTATTATTAGCCGCAAATCCTTTAGGAAAAATCCCTGCATTAATTTTAGATAATCAGGAAACATTATTTGATAGCCCGGTTATTTGTGAATATTTAGATAGTTTAAATACTGAGCCTATTTTAATTCCTGCCGCCCAGCGTTTATTTATTTTACGCTGGCAAGCATTAGCGGATGGTTTAATGGATAATATTGTGGCATTGTATTTAGAAAAATTACGGCATCCGTTAAACTTTAATAGCAAATTTATTGCCAACCAAGAATTACATTGTGCTTTGGCATTACATTATTGCGAACAACATATTAGCGAATTAAGCGATTTTTCATTAGCCAGCATTAGCCTTGTGTGTGCATTGGATTATATAAATTTTCGTGCCGCACATTTAAATCCGCACGGTCAATATCCTCAGTTACAAGCATGGCTACAAGCCGAATCTAAACGCGCCAGTTTCTACAGCACATTACCTACCGAGGCTTAACGGTTTTTTACACAACCGCTATTTTCCTATCCATGACACGCTTATTAATACTCTGGATGGTGCTGTTTAGCTATTTAGTCAACGCATCCGCCGATGAGGAAACCACTGCGTTTCCCGCCACTGAAAATTTTCCGATGATGGAAAGTTTTTTTCCTGAGGAATGGATTGCTGACAAACTCGCGTTGCGGTTCCATAATCAGCAATATTCTTGGTCGGGCAATAATGGCAGTGGCTGGCAAAATATTACCCCCATTACCGCTACTTATCATTTAGAAAATATTGACCTTGGCTTACGCACTGCGTACATTTTTTCCGAAAACACCACTCCCAATCGGCGTGGTCATGTAAATACGCTTAGCGATACCGCGTTTAGTTTTGCTTATACACAATTTATCACAGACGACTGGGACATCCGTTTTAATCTCGATTACAACGCCCCCACCGGTAAAGCGACGTTAAGCGGTAGTGAAAAAAACGCCATTATGAACGGTAATTTGGTTCAGCAAACCCGCTTTGGCGAAGGACATAATGTGACTCCCGGCGTTGTTTTAACCAAATCTTTTGATAAAGACATCTCAGTCGGCGTAGGATTAAGCTATACGGTACGCGGTTCATTTGATCCAAATGCTTTACAAGCGAACGACCGTTTTAATCCCGGCGATGAAACCCGTGCTTCAGTACAGGGAAAATACAATACCGAAAACTGGTTGTTAATGGGCGGGGCAATTTTTACTCAAAGCCAGAATACGCAGGTTAATCACCAAAATTATTTTCGCAAAGGACAGCGTATTGATATTAATTTAAGTTCGGTGTATTCGTTACCGGATGAACAAAAAATCAGCGGCAGTTTTCGTTATGCGATGCAAAGCCGTGATACTTATATCAATTCTATTACCGGCAATTTTGAAAAAGAATCGCGTAATATTAACGGTGATAGCGTGTATTTATCTTTAGAATATGCAAAAAAGTTTTTTTCTAATCACACGATTAGATTACAAGCTGATTGGTTATATGTAAATAAAAACAGTTATGATCAAATAAATGATTTATATTACGCAGGTCGGGAAAAATGGCAAATAGGCTTAGCTTATGATTATCAAATTGATGCTAAAAAACGCTTTCATTTTTTAGTAAAAAATATGCAGATGACTGAAAAAGCAACGCCACTTACGCGCATGGATAGTGATTATAATGGCTGGACGCTATCAAGTGGCTTTGATTGGTCATTTTAACAAATGGCAATATCTATGCGAGGGGATTATGAAAACAACCATTCTGTCAATTATCGTTACCGGTTTATTAAACCACAGTTTAATCGCGTATGCAGATTGTGCATTGGGTAGTTATGTATCTGTCATTCAGCAAGGGACTAATTCGCATATCGGTTCTCCTACAACCGATATGGGCTGTCAAAATACGCCGTCTACCGCGCGCAATAACATTAATCCCACCAACCCGAATAATGCACCGCGGGATATTGTTATTAAGCCTTATGTTGCACCCACCGCAACAGCACCATTGGTGTCCACCACCACACCACCTACAGTAACGCCACCGGCGCAGTCTTTAACCGGCGCGTCACCTAGCCAGACTGTTATTAATTTACCTGCTACTCAACCGACAATCACTGCACCAACCCAGCCTGTTGTCAGTCCGGCTATGATTACAACCCCCAGTCAACCGCCTGTTGAATCGGTAGTCGCGCCAATGCCCACACCACCCGCCCCACCACCGACGCAGCCGCTTGTTACGCAACCTAGCTTAGTCACACCGCCATCCCATACTCATACTGTGACCTTACCCGAGCCTGCGGTTATTTCTGCGCCAGTGGGTTTATCCGGCTCGACGCCCCCCGGAGCAGATAAAAATAAATCAGAAGGAGGACGAGATGCAAATACTAAAACCGACTGATAGCGCAGCAAAAAAATCATATAACTTATTGAAAATTAAGGCTCTATAATGCGTCCTGTCGTTGAGATATTTTCCCAAGGCGAAGAGGTGATCACCGGTCAAGTTGCAAATACCAATGCCGCTTGGTTAGCACAACAACTGGTGAACATGGGTTTTCTGGTCAGTCGCCATACGGCTGTGGGGGATAAATTAGCCGATTTAATTGCGTTACTCAAAGAAATTGCCGCACGCGCTGACTGCTGTATTTGTAGCGGCGGCTTAGGCCCTACCTGTGATGACTTAACTGCGGAAGCTGTCGCACAAGCCTTTGATTTAAAACTAGAATTTGACGATATTGCATTTGCCAATATTTGTCGTTTTTTTCAACAGCGCGATATGGCGATGCCGGACGTGAATCGTAAGCAAGCGATGTTGCCACACGGGGCGATGCGGATTGATAACGAGTTTGGTACCGCTCCGGGGTTTTGCCTTGTTTATCAACACTGCCGGTTTGTATTTTTGCCCGGTGTGCCGTCTGAAATGCAGCCATTATTCACGCAGCAGATTCAACCCTTATTACGCCAGCACTTTACGCTAATGCCGCCACGCTTAGTGACCATTAAAACATGGGGGTTGGGCGAATCACAATTACAAGCCACGCTTAACCAAATCACATTACCCGATACCATCGAGTTAGGTTTTCGCGCAGGTTGGGATGAAAATCAAACTAAGCTGTTGTTTCCCTTTGATTATCCGCTACTTGATGCCGAAAAAATTGTCGCACAAGTAGTGGAAAAAATCGGCGACTGTGTTTTTGCGGTGGACGGTCTGACCGACAGTGCCGGTGATTTAATCAGCGTGGTTGCCCAATTATTCACCGCTCAACAAAAAACGTTGGCAGTGTTAGAAACCGCTAGTTGTGGCTTATTAGCCGCACGTTGCATTGGTCAACCTTGGTTAATCGAGGCGGCATATCAGGCAAAATATACGGGTACTGCCGCTACAACTGCGCTCAGTGTAACAGCGCAACACTTAGGGCAAACTTTGCGTGAAACCAGCGGTGCAGATTTTGCGTTAATACAACTGTATGCAGGCAGCACAATGGCATTTTCTGACCCCAAACAAAACGTTACTTTATACACTATGCTAACCACTGCCGATGGTTTTTACCAACACAGTAAAAACCTGAGCGGCTCTTTGCAACGCAAACAACACACCGCCGCCTTTTCCAGCTTAGATTTTTTGCGCCGTTTTTTACAACAACCCCAATCACTATGCCCTTATTACGTTTAACCAATCTTTCCATTGCTTACGGGACCCACGCTTTATTAGATAATGCAAACTTTCAATTAGATGCCGGCGAACGCGTTGGCTTGCTTGGTCGTAACGGCGAAGGCAAATCTACCTTAATGAAAATTATAGCCGGCACGGTACTTCCCGATCATGGCGAAGTTTGGCGCGCACCGCAATTAAAACTGGCATGGCTGGAACAAATTCCTAATTTAGCTGATGAAACAACCATTTATGACGCGGTTGCCAGCGGGCTAGGCGATTTAGGGCAGTGGATTAGTCGCTATCACCTTTTATCCATGACTTTAGACAGCCGTGATGAAAAAGCGTTAACCGAACTGGGCAATTTACAGCACCAATTAGAAACCCATAATGGCTGGCATTTTCAGCAACGGGTGGAAGCCACTTTAAGCAAACTCGATTTACCCGGTGACTTAAAAATCAGCTCTTTATCAGGTGGTTGGAAACGCCGTGTCGCTTTGGCACAAGCATTGGTAATTGAGCCGGAAGTGCTGTTATTAGATGAACCGACTAACCATTTAGATTTTGAAAGCATCGCATGGTTAGAAGAGCAACTGTTAAATTTTCAGGGGGCGGTGTTATTTATTACCCATGACCGATCGTTTTTACAAAAACTGGCAACGCGAATTGTTGATTTAGATCGTGGACAACTGGCTTCTTGGCAAGGCAGTTATGATGATTATTTACGCCGTAAAGCTGCAGCGTTGGAAAATGAAGCCACTCAAAATGCCGAATTTGACAAAAAACTTGCGCAGGAGGAAGTGTGGATACGTCAAGGTATCAAAGCCCGCCGTACCCGTAATGAAGGACGTGTCCGCGCCCTAGAACAATTGCGCCGCGAACGCGCACAACGCCGCAATACGCAAGGCACGAGTAAATTAAGCTTAGAACAGGGGCAAACCTCCGGTAAAAAAGTGATTGAAGTAGAGGCTATGAGTTTTACCTATGGCGATAAATTTATCGTCAAAGATTTTTCTACCCTGATTCAGCGCGGTGACAAAATTGGCTTAATTGGCGTAAATGGAGCAGGAAAATCAACCTTATTGAAATTATTACTTAAAGAGTTACAACCAACCGCTGGTACAGTCACCCAAGGCACGAAATTACAAGTGGCGTATTTTGATCAATTGCGCGATCAAGTTGATCCTGAAATGACAGTGGCTGATGCTATCGCAGATGGCAATGATTTTATTGACATTGCAGGTAATAAACGCCATGTCATGTCGTACTTGGGGGATTTTTTATTTTCCCCTGCCAGAGCGCGCTCACCGATTAAAAGCTTATCCGGCGGTGAAAAAAGCCGTTTATTATTAGCCCGCCTTTTTACCCGACCTGCCAATATCATCATCATGGATGAGCCAACCAATGATTTGGATTTAGAGACGCTAGAGTTATTAGAAGAGAAACTGATTGAATTTACGGGAACATTATTGATAGTTAGCCATGACCGCGCGTTTTTAGACAATGTCGTCACGAGTGTATTTGTGTTAAGCGGTAACGGTAAAATTGATGAGTTTGTTGGCGGATACAGTGACTGGTTAACCTATGCAACACAAAATAAGCCTGCCTCCGTTGAAAAAAAAATGCCGCCAGCGGAAAAAAAATCCGAATCAGCACTAACTAGTGAAAAGAAAAAAAAACTCAGTTATAAAGAACAAAAAGAATTGGATAATTTACCCGATAAAATTAGCGAGTTAGAAACAGCGCAAATAGCCATTAGCGAGCAAATTAATACCCCCGGTTTTTATCAACAAGCTAAACAGTTACAAGAGATAACACTCACACAGTTAAAAACCATTGATACCCAATTACAACAAGCTTATCAGCGTTGGGATGAACTAGAGTCTTTAATTTAAAAAATCTTAAAAAATATTGCAAAATAGCACTTTTTTTACTATCATAATCGGTTGTTCTATTGAACAACCCTGCATAAAGGAGAGATGGCCGAGTGGTCGAAGGCGCACGCCTGGAAAGTGTGTATACGGTAACGTATCGAGGGTTCGAATCC
>JACCEE011515253.1_pt1 | contig 18838 bp, 14 predicted proteins | sample 7449931 | NCBI WGS metagenome assembly JACCEE01 (sample SAMN15323457, study PRJNA562643) | freshwater metagenome | isolation source: river surface water | place: USA:Blue River Watershed | collected 2017-08-19 | reverse complement strand
TTATGCAGAGGAGGAGCACCGCAAGCTGGGCGAGCTGGTAAGTGAGTTTGCCTTGGATAAGGTCTGCTTTCCAGGGAAATTGATTATGTCCGCACTGGAAACCGCCCCGTCCGCCTTGTACTTTCCAGACCCTTTTTCATTCCGCAACTGGCTCCAAGACAGCAAATTGGAAGACTATTTGATTTTGATCAAAGGAAGCCGAGGCATGAAGTTGGAAACGCTGGTGGAGTTTATTTAAACTCAATCAGGTTTTTGCAGTTCTACTAGAAATTCAATTTTACTTTTCTTCAAAACCATGCGTCCCTACCTAGATTTTCTTTCCGCTTTGAGTGAAAATAACCACAAAGATTGGATGGACGCCAACAAAGCCTGGTACCAAAGTACACGGGCAAGACTACTTGAAGATGCAGAAGTTCTACTCCAAGAAATGGTGGTCTTGGAACCAAGTTTGGCTGCATTTAAGGCTAAAAATTGTTTATTTCGCCAAAATCGGGATGTGCGATTTTCAGCCAACAAAAACCCCTACAAGAACAATTTCGGAGTGTATTTTTCTCCTACGGGAAAAAATTCCCCTGGACCGGGCTATTACTTACAAATTCAACCCGGTAACTCATTTTTGGCAGGAGGAATATGGATGCCAGAAGCGGACACGCTCAAAAAAATTAGAAAAGAAATCGACTTTAGTGGGGCACAACTTCAGCAAATCGAACAAGCGCCATCATTTAAGAAATTCTTCTCTGGCATCGAGGGCGAAAAACTAAAGACGAGCCCTAGAGATTACGATGCCACCCATCCTTACATCGAGTACCTCAAACTGAAAAGCTTCACGGTATCCCATCCCATCTCCGATCAAGCCATTTATTCAGGAGCATTTATCAAGTTCGCATTGGATGGTTTTTATGCCATGAAACCCTTCATCGACTTTTTGAGCCAAGCCTTGGAAGAGGTGGAAGACGGAGCTGGATTGCTGTAGGATGACCTAGGAAGTTGGCCGATTCCTTCGCGGCTCTCCGAAATCTCCCTACCTTTGCGACATGGTAGATTTCAAACAAATCCTTTCGGTTTCCCTCATCCTATTTTCAGTCATTGATATCCTGGGTTCTATTCCCATCATCATCAACTTGCGGAAAAAAGTAGGTCACATTCAGTCCGGTAAAGCAACAATCGTTGCCGGTATCTTGATGATCACTTTTCTTTTGGTGGGAAAATCCATCCTCACCCTCTTTGGAATTGGTGTAGAAGATTTTGCGATCGCAGGAGCCTTGATCATTTTCGCTCTCGGTGCTGAGATGATTTTGGGAATTGAACTCTTCAAACCTGATCCCGATGCCACGGCCAGTGCCTCCATCGTGCCCATTGCCTTCCCACTTATTGCTGGAGCAGGTACGCTCACCACCATTTTGACCTTGAAAGCAGAGTTTGAGCAGATCAACATTGCGATCGGCATCCTACTCAACTTGATTTTTGTATTTATCGTACTGAAAAGCACGAATTGGCTGGAGCGTAAACTCGGGAAAACGGGTGTGGATGTGCTGCGCCGCATATTTGGAATTATCCTCTTGTCTATCGCTGTGAAAATCTTCAAGACCAACGCCTTTCCATTAGCTGGAGGATGAAAAAACTAAGCTTCACATTTTTTAATTTCTTTGTGCCATGATCGTAATATTTACCGACGGTGCAGCTAAGGGCAACCCAGGTCCAGGAGGCTATGGGGCTGTCTTAAAGTTTGCCCATCACCGAAAGGAGCTTTCGGAAGGATTTCGGTTGACAACCAACAACCGCATGGAACTACTGGCAGTAATCCGTGCACTAAAAGAAATCAAGTCTACCGATTACCCCGTACAGGTTTATTCAGATAGCAAATACGTGGTCGATGCCATTGAAAAAGGATGGCTTTGGTCTTGGCAAAAAAAAGGATTTAAGGATAAAAAAAATTCAGACCTCTGGCTTCGGTATATCCCCCTCCATCTCAAGTTTAAACCCAAGTTTTTTTGGATTAAAGGGCATGCAGGCCACCCAGAAAACGAGCGCTGTGACCAATTAGCCGTAGCCGCAGCAGAAGGCAAGGACCTTCAAGCCGATACGGGGTACGAGGAGCAGGTAAGTTGATATTTTCCCCTTACAATTGATCCATCGTCACCAGCGGAACATCCTTCCTGTCCAAGTCTTTTAGAGGCTGATAGGCCGCTTCAGGATACACCCATCCCTCCTCAGTCAATTCCCAGAGCAGCGGAGCCAAATTTTGTACAGCTGCTTTACAACCCTGAACAATCGCTCCCATGCTCCCCGTTTGCTTGGAAAGAAGCGCCTCATTCTCAATCTCAAAAGGACCCGTAAATCCTTTCTCTCGGACAAGTCCTACAAATGCTCTCCAATCCATGGAATCCCCTAAACCAAAGCCTGGCAGGGTAGCCTCGTAATGGTGGCGATCCCAGGGATTTTTGCTGGACGTAATTCCCACCTTTTCCGCCCATTCGGGTCGAATGGCCTGTAGCGGATACATATTGCCCCAGAAGGGATCGGACACGTTTCGTGTGGATTTGACATGAATTCTCCGTACGCGGCCCATATCGGTATGTCGTATTACCTCCAGAGGATCGGTATGCTGCCATACGTCATGAGAGGGGTCGTAAATCTCTCCGTGGTTTTTTTCGGGAACGAGCTCGTACATGAGTTTACGGGCTGCTAGCACCCCAGACAAGTTGTTGAAGGTACCAGTAAATCCCGAACTCCTCCAGCCTTCCATGGGACAGTTTTCATACACCACGGTAACTCCTAGGCTAGCTGCATAGCGGATGATTGGGCCAAAAATCCGTTGGTATTCCAACAGGTTTTTCTCAAAACCTCCCTCCTGATTGCCTAACTCATGGTTGTAACCCACAAAGGTGCCTACCGTAATGTCATTCGCATCGCCGCCAAGGAGATAGGCCATCCGAATCAAACGGAGTAGGTGATTTTGATTGTGTACTCGCTGGATGGGATCGCCACCAATTAGGTTTTCAAAGGCTCCCAAAGAGAGTCGAAGCCGAGCATGATTGAATTGTTCAAGCAGCCGTTGGGCTTCTAATGGACCGAAGTTTAGGTAATCCAAATGAGTGGCCACAAAATCATTGCGAGTACCATCCTTACGGAAAACACATAGATCCAAGCCTTGAACACCAATTTGAAGGGCCTTGTCGATCGTCTCCTCCAAGCTGAGTTGATCAAAGGCGGAGGTCATGATCCAGATGGGATTTGCCATAGAAAGAGATTTGAACGAAAAATAGGCAATCCCTCGGAAGGAAAAAAGTGACTCCTGACTTACTCGGAGCCCTCCGTTCCAGAATAGCGTTTTCTGAGAACGATTTTTTGTTTCTGTCGGTCCCACAAGGCTTGAGCCAAATCCGATGCAAGGAGCTCAGGTGGAGATTCAGCAAGGATTTTTTTGAGCAAATTTTCTGACAAATCTATCCGATAGCAAATTTGAAGGAGCCGTTCCAGGTTTTGATCTAGAAGCTGGCGCACTGCTTGAGTAAGTATGAATACCGCTTTGGCTTCGTCAAAACCCTCCTGAGGCGCTGGAAGTGGCAGCTCCTGAGTCACTAGCGCGTAGGTTTCTTCGGTCAGGGAGTTCATAAATCAAGGTAAAAAAAAGCCCCGTAACGGGGCTAAAACTTAAGCTTCTTTTTCGGTGGCAGTGCTTTCCTGAAATACCTCAGGGCAGTGCTTATGAATCAGCAAGTACCAGGCATTGAGTTTTTTGATATCAGATACGTACACACGATCTTGATCAAATTCTGGCAATACTGATTTTAAGAATGCACGCAACTCCCCATCTGAGGCGCTGGCATCTACTCCTGTGTCACCCTTGTAGGTAGCATCGATTTTTTTCATCACCGACTCCAATGGTTCTGCACCTTCTTCTGTGAGTGTATAAATAGAAATATCACTCAGTACAGAAACCCGCATGGACATGCCGGCTACCAACTTGGATTTTTTCTCATCTAATCCTTCCAAAATCACGCCTGAACGAGTAGGTTTGATGATTTTGTACAATCCTGGCTTTCCAGCAACGGATGCAATGTCTTTAAAATTCATAAGGGGGTTAATTCATTCGAGGACAAATATAAACGATTCTAGCGAGTTCAACGCTGGGATTCAAATTCGGCAACCAACTCCGCTAGGTACTTGACTACTGCTTCTTTCCCCTGTCCTTTCTCAGCCGAGGTGACAAAGTAATCTGGGGTATCTCCAAAAATTTCTACCAGCTTATTCAAAAAAGCATTAACGTTCCGGTCAGTTTGAGTTTTGGATTGCTTGTCCGCTTTTGTAAAGGCAACCACAAAAGGTACGTCTTCTTCCCCACACCAGTTAAGAAACTCCAAATCGATAGTTTGCGGCTCCAAACGACTATCGATTAAGACAAAAACGCCACAAAGATTTGGACGTGAAGTGAGGTATTCGCTGATCATTTTCTCCCACTTCACCTTCTTATCCTTGCTGACTTTGGCAAATCCATAGCCCGGCAAATCCACCAGGTACCAGCGGTCGTCGATGGTAAAATGATTGATTAACTGGGTTTTACCAGGTTTTTGGGAGGTTTTTGCCAGTTCCCTCACCCCCGTAAGCATGTTGATCAAGGAACTCTTTCCCACGTTGGAACGCCCAATAAAGGCAATTTCTGCTCGATCCGGTTTGGGACACTTCGTGATATCGCTATTGCTGACTAAAAAGGTTGCTTTTCGGATCATAATTCAGTTCTTGGACACAAAAGTAGACTTTTATTTTGGAAGCATCTTGGCCAAAGCGAGACAACAATTTTCGATTCCTCGGGTTTGTATTGTATTATTGCCTCACCAAAGTAAATTTCCATGTCCGTCGTTCCCTACAAAGATAAGCAAGACCCAAAAAAGGCGCAGGTTGCTGAAATGTTTAATAGCATTAGCCCCAAATACGATTTACTAAATCATGTGCTCAGCTTGGGAATTGACATTATTTGGAGAAAAAAAGCGGTTCGCCAGCTGCAAAAAGATGCTCCCAAATTGATTCTAGATATCGCTACGGGAACAGGGGATTTTGCTATTGAAGCATTGGCATTGAACCCAGACAAGGTCATCGGGGTGGACATTTCGGAGGGCATGCTTTCTGAAGGGCGCAAAAAAATGATCAAGCGAGGCCTTCAAGATAAAATCGAAATGCTGTTAGGGGATTCCGAGGGTCTGCAGTTTGAAGACAATAAATTCGATGCGGTCATCGTTTCTTTTGGAGTTAGAAACTTTGAAAATCTGGAAAAAGGGCTTGCAGACATGTACCGCGTGCTGAAGCCAGGAGGAAAAACAGTCGTTCTTGAATTTAGTAAGCCCAAGGCATTCCCTATGAAGCAAGCCTACTGGTTTTATTCACATGTGATTCTTCCGCAAATCGGTAAAATTGTATCCAAAGACAATTCTGCCTATACTTACCTTCCAGAGTCCGTAGAAGCCTTCCCCGATGGAGAAGATTTTCTAGCAGTATTAAAAAAAGTAGGCTTTCACAGCACCCTATGCAAACCACTCACTTTTGGAATCAGCTCCATCTACGTAGGGCAAAAGTAATTATCCTAAGTATACTGCTACTATGCGGAGTAGCCGAAGGCCATGCCCAAGGGTATTTTGGATTGACCAATAATTCGGGTTCGGACGATAAGCGAACCTCCTATGGTTTTTTTCTGGGCATGCACAATGCAAGCTACCAGCTTCGGTACACGCCTGAGTTTCTCAATCCAGCAAATTCAGCAACCGCTGCTATTCATTCCATTTTTCCCAAATTTACCCCAGGGTTTTCGTTGGGATTTATTGGAATATACCGCTTTCATGACCAGGCCAACCTGATTTTTACCCCAAAGATTGGTTTTTACGAATACAAGGTAGATGTCAACTACTTTGATCCTTCCAGTGGGTCTTCTTACCGAACTGAAGAACTGGTAAATGAGGCAACCCAAGTGGAACTCCCGCTGGTCTTTAAGTACCGTTCCATGCGATTCAACAATACCCGCATGTTCTTTGTGGGCGGGGGAAGCTACCTATTCAATACCAAGCCCCCGGCAGATTTAAACTTGGACCCCATCGTCACTGCTAGGAATGATTTTACCGTGGAAGCGGGAATTGGATTTGAGATTTATTTCAAGTACTTCAAGTTTGCCCCTGAAATCCGCTTTTCTCATGGCGTCAATAACATTTACAATAGGGATAGAACCCCGGTTGAAATTCAAAATTCAATCGAATCCATTCGTCGTAAGAGCATAAGCATTTTGCTCAATTTTCAGTAACTTATCTACTCAACGGTCGACAGTGGACTTACTCTATTTAAGCAGGGGTAAGGTGGCTGAAATCATATTTCTTTTTTTATCTCGGATGCCTTTGCCTATTTTGAGGCCATGAAACGGAACACCAAAACCGAAATACTCGCAGGAGTTAGCACCTTTTTAGCCTGTTTTTACATCATCATCGTCAATCCAGCAATTCTTTCGGTTACAGGGATGCCCTTCTCTGCCGTCGTCACCGCAACGGTATTGGTGTCTTCCTTCGGAAGTCTAATGATGGGGATTTATGCCAAAAACCCCATCGTAGTAGCCCCAGGAATGGGTATCAATGCCTTTTTTGCCTACACCGCCGTGTTGGGCTTTGGCCTGACGATTGAAGAAGCTTTGGGGGCAGTATTTTGGTCGGGGGTTTTATTTTTACTCCTTTCTCTATTCAATACCCGGGAAAAAATCATTCGCGCCATTCCCAGTTCCCTCCGCCATGCCGTCTCTGCTGGCATTGGATTATTCATCTGTTTTATCGGCTTTCAAAACGCCCATTTTATAGTTGCCAATCCTGCCACTTTGGTGAGCATGGCCTCTTTCAAAGACCCAACTACACTTACTTTCCTTGCAGGCCTGCTCTTTACTGGTGCATTGACCCTCCGGAAAGTTCCTGGAGCACTTCTTTTTGGCATTGCTTTTACCACCTTGCTCGCCTGGCCGATTGGGCGATGGTGGGGAGATGCCTCGGAGATTTCTGGAGGGTTGGCTACGGTAGTCAACTACACTGGAATTTTCGCTTGGCCAGATTTTAGTCTAGTGGGAAAAGCAGACCTAATCGGCTCCTTGCGCTACAGCTACCTCCCCGTGATCTTTGTATTTACCTTCACCCTTTTGTTTGATGGGATCAGTACCTTCGTTGGCTTAGCAGAGGCTTCAGGCCTCAAAGATGCGGAGGGCAATCCCCAAAACATGCAAAAATCCCTGCTTACAGATTCCTTAGCTACACTTGTAGCAGGCTTGGTGGGTAGTAGTTCCGGTACTGCCTATATCGAGTCAGCAGTGGGAATCTCTGCTGGCGGTAGAACAGGACTTACCGCCATCACTGCAGGACTTCTTTTCATTCCTTTCTTATTTTTCTCTCCACTCCTATCCATTATTCCCGCTATTGCAAGTTCCATCGCCTTGGTGCTGGTAGGTTCCTTTATGGTCTTACCCCTCACCCAAATCAATTGGAAAGATCCAGAAGAGGCCCTTCCCTCCTTTTTGACCTTAGTCATCATCCCCTTTACCTACAGTTTGTCCATCGGCATTTCTTTTGGGTTTATCTCCTACACCTTCTTGAAATTTGCTGCAGGAAAAAGAAAGGAAATACACCCGATTTTAATTTGGATTAGCCTACTTTCGATTTTCTTTTTAGCCCTATGAAATCACTTTCCTTTGTCCTTCTTTTCCTATTTCTTTCCCTAGGTGCTTCTGCACAACGTACAGCCATCTTGGGTGCTTTGGATCAAGAAATCGCCATTTTATTGGATTCCTTAAAAGAAAAAAAAGAAGTGCAGTATGGAGGATTGACCTTCTACACGGGCAACTTAAAAGGGCAAGCGGTGGTGATCGCCAAATCAGGAGTAGGCAAAGTAAATGCCTCCTACAGCACCGCGATACTTCTAGACCATTTTACACCGAAGCAACTCATCTTCACCGGCGTGGCGGGAGGTTTGCATCCTGAATCCTTGCCAGGAGATGTGGTCATCGGGACAAAACTGGTACAAACAGATTTTGGACAGATCGACTCCCTTGGATTTAAAGTTTCTCCCTTCCGCAAACTTTCAGGTGGGCGATACGAAGACCTTTATATTCATTCCGATTCGGCAATGGTCAAGCAAGCTGAATCAGCTGCCAAGCAGGTGCCTTTTATTCCAATTTCCAATCGTCCACCGCGTGTATTCTCAGGGGTAATTGCGACGGCAGATGTATTTGTGAGTAATCCGACTACTGCATCACAGCTGTATTCCGACTACCAAGCCTTGGCCACTGAAATGGAAGGCGCCGCTGTAGCACATCTTTGCAGAACTTTAGGCGTGCCCTTTATCGTCTTACGCAGCTGCAGCGACAATGCCAACCAAGTGGCTAGAGTGAGTTTCAACCAGTTTGTCCGTCCTGCAGCCATCAACTCTGCAGGAATAGTCCTACAACTACTCCAATCCATGGATTAAGGCGCCTCGGGTAGATTTTCACCCAAACGAAGGAATGTATCGACCCCTATTTTTTCCACTTGTCAAAATAAGCGGTAAAAAGGCCGTATTTTAGTTTAGGTTAGTCATGAATTGCTAGTAGTGTCCCTTAAACTTTTGAACTGGTTCTGAATCTAACGCATAAGCCAAATTCCAAACCTATGAAATTCGTTTGCCTTTCTCTTTTATTTTTTGTGGCACTGCTTGTTCCGCTGCATGACCTAGTAGCCCAACAGAAAGGGAAGCTGCGTGGAACTGTTCAGGAAAGTGGAAAAACCAGCCCCCTACCCTTTGCAACCGTGGGGGTGTACACCCAAAAAGACAGCCTAGTCGGTGGGGGAATCGCTGACGAAAAAGGAAATTTTGAGGTAGACTTACCCCATGGATCATTCTATGCCTTGGTGGAATTTATGGGGTTTGAAGCCCTCAAATCCTCCACCTTCTCCCTGAGCCCCAAGCAAAATGTGGTGGACCTAGGTACTATTTCCCTCCAATCCAGCACCGCAGACCTGGACGAAGTGGTGGTACAGGGAGAGAAAACCTTGATGGAGCTTTCGCTAGATAAGCGGGTATTCAATGTCGGCAAGGACCTCGCAAATGCAGGAGGCAATGCCTCCGATATCCTCATGAATCTCCCCTCCGTGGCAGTAGATCCTGAAGGAAATGTGCGCTTAAGAGGATCGGCTAATGTGCGCATCCTCATCGATGGGAAACCTTCGGGTTTGGTGAGTTTTAAGGGTAGCAGTGGACTTCGTCAGCTTCCTGCCAACTTGGTGGAGCGAGTAGAAGTAATCACCAATCCTTCCGCTAGGTACGAGGCAGAAGGGATGGCTGGAGTCATCAACATCATCCTAAAAAAAGACAATAAACAAGGATTCAATGGATCGGGAGAAGTGATTCTTGGTTCACCCCTTAACCTTGGACTTACTACCAACCTGAATTACCGTAAAAATCGAATCAACTGGTTTGTAAATTATGGACTTGCGAAGCGCAATAGCCCCGGCAGAGGCGAGTTGTACCAGGAAGTGTATCAAGCCGACGGCAGCACCCTTATCCTCAATCAAGGCACTTCTTCTATCGTACATAGTCTCAACAATAGCTTGAGAGCAGGCTTAGATTATTTCTTTAGTGAGCAGAGCATCCTTACCGCCTCTTATGTGTGGAGAAGAAGTGATGCCCATCGGATTACGGATATCCGTTACGAGGATTACCGCAATACCTTGAACAACTACCTGGGCTACACATTACGTAGACAGGATGAAACGGAGGATGAGCCCAACAAAGAGGCCATCTTGAACTTTAAAAAACGGTTTGACCAAAAAGGTAAAGAACTCAATGCCTCTTTTACCTACCTCAATTATTGGGAACGGTCAGACCAGCTTTTTACTCAAACCTCCTATGACATTTTCTCTTCAGCCCTGCCCAAAGGAGCCTTAACCCAGACCTCCTTGAATGACGAATACGAAAATCAATACCTACTTCAAGTAGACTACACGCAACCCTTCGCCACCGAAGGCAAGATCGAAACAGGAATCAGAACCAGTTTTCGAGAAATGGAAAACGACTACATCGTACAGGAGAAGCAGGAGTCTGGAATTTTTGAGACCATAGATGGCTTGGACAATGTATTCCTCTACGACGAAAATATATTGGCTGTGTATGGAATCGTGGGTAATGAATGGGCAAAATGGAGCTACCAAGCTGGACTCAGAGCGGAGTACACGGACATCGAAACCCGTTTGGTGGAAACCAAAGAGTCCAATCCTAGGTCCTACACTAACCTTTTCCCTAGCGGGCACCTAAACTACAAGGCCAATGAAAAAAATGCCTTCCAACTCAGTTACAGCCGTCGCATCAGACGCCCAGTATACAATGACTTGAGCCCCTATGTAACCTTCTCCGACCAACGAAACTTTTTCTCGGGCAATCCAAATCTCAACCCAGAGTTTACGGATTCTTACGAGTTAGGCCATATCCTTTATGGGGAAAAAAGTACGCTATTTTCAACTGTGTACTACCGAAGTACACAAGATAAGATCCAAAGGATTCGGTCTGTTGGGGAAAACGGCTTCTCCGTCACCGCTCCTTACAACTTGATAGGCGAAGAATCCTATGGACTGGAATTTAGTGGAGACTATGCAGCCAGTTCCTGGTGGAAGCTGGACTTCAACGCCAACTTCTTCTATGCGACGGTGGATGGAAGCAACTTGAATCAGAATTTTCAAGCTACCACCACCTCGATGTTGTTTCGACAGAGTTCTCGATTTACGCTGCCAAAGGGCTGGGATCTACAAGTACGGGGAAATTACGAAGCTCGGCGCAAAACAGCCCAGGGTGTTCAAAAAGGAATTTTCTTTCTTGACCTTTCTGCCAGCAAAAAAATCTTGAATCAACGAGGAACCTTAATTTTGAATGTTGCGGACGTACTCAATTCACGAATCAACCGATATATTACGGAGGGGAGCAATTTCTTCACGGAAGGCGAATCTCAGATGGTCCTACGGCAAACTAACCTGACCTTTACTTACCGAATCAAACAGTAGCATCCAATAGCACGATTCATGCGTTTTTTAGTTCCTATTTTATTTTTTTTCATCCTAATCAGCGCTCCAATCCGGGCACAAAAAATCAATGCCAGCTATCGCCTAAACATTCAAAAAGCGAGTAGCCCCATCGCTGTGGATGGGGTCATGGATGAAAAAGCCTGGCAAGAAGCGGAGGTGGCAAGCAACTTTTTTATGATCACTCCGATGGATACGAGTTATTCCAAGGTGAAAACAGATGTGCGGATGAGTTACGATGATGAACAGCTGTATCTCATCGTGATCAACTACCATGCGAGCGATGGACCCTACATGGTCGAGTCGCTCCGACGGGATTTCAGTTTCGGGAAGAATGACAACTTCCTGCTTTTTATGGATCCCTTCGACGACCTTACCAATGGATTCTCCTTTGGCGCCAATGCAGCTGGTGCCCAATGGGATGGACAGATGTCCAACGGTACTTCCATTGACCTGAGCTGGGATAACAAGTGGGTGTCGAAAGTTAAAAATTACGCCGACCGCTGGGTTTTTGAGGCCGCAATCCCCTTCAAATCCATCCGCTACAAGAAAGGCATACAGGAGTGGGGCATAAACTTCTCCCGCCTTGACCTCAAAACCACTGAAAAATCGGGCTGGGCACCTGTACCCCGCCAATTCCCCTCATCTACACTTGCCTACACAGGTACCCTTGTCTGGGACAATCCTCCACCTGATGCTGGAGCGAATATTTCCCTCATCCCCTACGCACTTGGAGGCTTTAGTAAAAATGGAGAATCCGGTGAAAAGGCTACTTACAAACGAGAAGTTGGCTTGGATGCTAAAATCTCGCTGACCTCTGCTTTGAATTTGGACTTGACCATCAATCCTGACTTTTCCCAAGTGGAAGTAGATCGACAAGTCACCAACCTAGATCGCTTCGAGTTATTCTTCCCGGAACGCAGGCAGTTTTTCCTAGAAAATGGAGACTTGTTTGGAAGTTATGGCTACAGCACGCTACGCCCTTTTTTCTCCCGCAGAATTGGGCTCAATGCTCCCATCGAGTTTGGGGCAAGGTTGAGTGGGAAGCTCAACAAAGATTGGCGTATCGGAGCCCTCAATATGCAAACTGGCACAGTGGATGAAACAGGGCTTCCTGCACAAAACTTTTCGGTGATTTCCTTGCAGCGGCAGGTGGGAGCACGATCTACTATCGGTGCCTTGGTAGTCAATAAGCAATCCCTGAATTATGACCCCTCCTTGGTATCCGAAAATCAAACCCGCTACACAGAATTCAATCGAAACATAGGTCTTGAATATAACCTTGCATCTGCCAACAATCTTTGGACAGGAAAGGCAATGGTGCTCCAGTCCTTCGGGCCTGAAGCTGTGGGAAGAGGGATTGCGCACGCAGCCAACTTGAAATATGCAAGCGGCAACTTGACTTGGAATTGGCAACATGAATACGTATCTGAAAATTACACTGCTGAAGTGGGCTTTGTGCCCCGTACCGCTTTTTACAAGATCAGCCCCTCCATAGGCTACCGTTGGTTTCCAAAAAGTGCCCTAATCCTCAGTCACGGACCGGAACTGAATTCGATCCGCTATTTCTCCTTAAAAGGAGTCCAAACAGACAATACGACCTACGCTACCTACAGCATCAAGTTTCGCAGTCAAAGTAGCCTCTTGGTCTGGGGAGCTCATGACTTCGTATTGCTTCAGCGCCCCTTTGACCCAACCAACTTCTCTGGCAAAACCTTAGCCACAGGCACTGAACACCAATGGTCTGCAATTGGACTGGAATACAGTTCGAAGCCACAAAGCGTCTTTACTTATGCTTTCAGTGGGCGTGCAGGAGGTTATTATGCAGATGGGAAGCGGTACAACTTGGTTGCCGACTTGGGCTATCGTTTTCAACCTTACGTGAGCCTTGCGCTCAGCAGCAATTACAATTCCATAGATCTGCCTAGTCCCTGGGGCAAAACCCAATTCTGGCTAGTTGGTCCGCGAGTAGATGTGACCCTTACCAACACTGTCTTTTTTACCACCTTTGTGCAGTACAACGAGCAGATCAAGAACATCAACCTGAATACCCGCTTTCAATGGCGATTTAAGCCTGCCTCAGACCTTTTTTTGGTGTATACCGACAATTACCTCCCTGCGCCCTTCTTGATGAAAAACAGGTCCCTGGTATTGAAATTCACCTACTGGTGGAATCCTTGAGTTAATCGATCGAAATATTTAGGAAAGTAGCTACCCCAACTAACGGTCTCGCTCGGAGGAATTGACCATTTTCAAAGCCAGCAGCAAGTTCTACTCTGAAAATCCGGAAGAGGTTATCTAGAGAATAGCCAATTTCCATGTAGTGCGGTGAGTTTTGTGTTTTCAGGTAGTTGACAAAAATATTTTCCCGTACCCCAGAAAAGCGAAGCATGGGGAGCTGCGTAAAAATAAATTTTCGGAATTGGTAGTGGGCAATGCTCGAGACATAGGACCCAGCTGTGCTGTAGCGATAGTAGTCCATCACGCGGTAGTTGGAGGCTGCCCCCATGGAAGAGAAAAGCGTTCGATTCCCACCAAAATGTTTGTAGTCTTGGAAAAACACCTGGCGATTATTGAGGAATGTTCCAGCAGTGAGGTTGAAATCCAGCTTGCCGCTCACCCCAAAAGAAAAGTCATGCTTGAGGGAAGCTTCCAGCTGATCGAAGTCTGCAGCAAATCCCGAAGTACTACCTAGTGGCATTGCCTTCTGGTAGGTAAACGAAAGCAATGGTGCACGCTCGTAATTGGGGATTTTTCGTCCATTCCGAATCGAATAAGTTAATCCTGGCCTCCAATCGAGTGTCGCTTTGAATTTGGTTGCTTGGTGATTGGAGAATGTTTCCTCTCCAGCTTCCACATTGAATGGAGTATTGGAGGAATAGTCGCGCTCCATATTTTTCGAAAAACTATAATCCGTGGTATTTTCAAGCTGTCTTCTATCCGCCCATAGGAAGGTCAATTGATAGCTTAAAGCTGGGGACTTGCGCTGCCCCCAAGTAGCTTGAACAAAATCTTGCTCATACAATTTCAGATAGTTTCTTCGTGCAAAAAGCGAGAAGGACGCATTGACTTGTTCCTGGATTGGATCCTCAGGATTGAATTGATACGCAAAACTACCTGCAGATAACCCCCAGTTGGTCCCTGAACTAGGTTTATTGATTGATCTCCGAATCGCTACTTTACCATACCACTGTTCACTCGAAAATCCATAGCGGAGTTCAGGTTCTATTCGAAATACCTTGCGGATGCGGTTGACTGAGTCTGCCAGCTTGATTTCTTCCACCTTTCGGTAATAAAATCCAAGTCCAAGTTTGTAACCTTCGACGGTATTAAATGAAAATTTGGTGAGGTTCACCGGGAAGCCAACTGATTTGCCTTTTCCAAAACTGTAGCTGCCCCCCATAATTAGGTCTTGGGGTTGAAACTTGGTGCGGGCCTTTTTGGCGATAGAGTCTACTTCAGACTTTTTTGCAGCCTCAATGACGGCCAAACTGTCGTCGCGCTTGTATCCTTCTATTTCCTTTAGGCTAAGCGGCACGGGCCGTATGCTATCCCAATAGGCCAGATCACGTTTCCGCGCCAGCGTATCGACCTCATAGTTTCGTTCGGATACCACCCCCTTTTTCTCCTCTTCTTGACGCTGCTGAATGACTTCCTTTTCGTATTGGTTGAGCAGTTTGCGGTACTCTTTCTGTGTTTTTGGCTGTTCGCTAGCCAGCTGTTCCAGGGAGGATACCGACTTTGAAAATTTCTGGGTATTTAGAGGTGCTTGCTGAATTTTTTCATCTACCAGTTCAGGCTTATGCGATAGGTCTGGATTGAGTTTGATATCGTAATCTCGAGTCGATACGAAGTAATTAAACTGACCTGCAAAACCAAAGACCTTGCCTCCAAAGGTATACTGCTGCGTCAAGGGCATCCAGACATTGGTGGCTATGGGGGAGTAGTTCTGCCGTATATGAACTTGGAAACCCAGTACTGATGTCTTTAAGTCCAGACTATGAATAGCCCACAATTCGTCGATGATGTAGATGTAGCCCTCAAAAACCCGTTCACCTCGAGACCTAGGCGTGACCTTAATTTTATTGATGAGTATGTTTTGATCGAAGAAGCTCCCTTGAAAAGTAAACTGATAATAGATAAAGGCAGATTTGGAAAGAGGAGATACCACCTCATTCACTTGATCTTGGTAAAAGGAAGTTTGGATGTATCGAGCAGGGGAGGTCCCCTGGTTGTCCCCATTTGTACGGATGGAGATCACTCTCTCTTCCACTTTATTGGGCAAGGTGAAGGTAATCCGTGAGACCGCCTCGGAGGTGTACGCTTCGTTGAGTTTGAGTCCTTCCTCGGCTAGCTTCTTTTTCAGAAAAAATGGCGCATCGGTCAACTGACCTGATCCTTTGAGATACACCGTCATCGCGTAGCGCTGCAGCTGAAGCCGGTGGTAAGTGGACTTGGCAATCGCCTTTCGCATAATCGTCAGCGCAGGATCTTCGGCTCCTGCCTTGACTTCCACTTGGCTGAGGTTAATCACCTGAGATACTAGGGTGAAGTCAAGTGTAACCCAATCTGATTTGATTTCTACGGTACGGATTTGCGAAGCGTAGCCCAAGTGCTGCACGACCACATCGTAAAGTCCTGGAGCCAGTTTGAATTCATAACGCCCATTTTCATTGGTCGGTACGCCATCTTGTAGGTTTCGAATGTATACAGAAGCAAAGGGTAAGGCATCCCCCTCTTGGGTAGTCACCGTCCCTTTAATCCCTTGACCATGCGCATGGTTGAAGGAGCTTAAAAAAAATAGGACTAGGTAAAAGAAGTAAGTTCTGCGCATAGATTAGATTGTATCCGAAAGGTACGGATGCAAAACTGAACGATAGAATGGAGTAAGAAGTTTTAACAAAAGGAAATTAGGATGAGAGTGGTGAAAAAGTAGCTAATCACAAATGGGAATGTAGAGAGTCTGATTTGTAGATCTTGCCCTAGTAAAAAGTGAAACCCTAGCGATTTTTCGATGTAGTGAATACTTCCAAACTTGAATTATTCTTTGCAAAAACAAACCATTTTTTTGTTCCTACAGATACCGCTCTAATTTTCTTCACATCCCCATTTATTTTTAAAGGACTTTCCTTGAAGGTCTTGAAGGATCCAGTTGCATCACCTTTAAGTATAAGGCCCCAATTGCCTTGATAAGAGCCAAAATAAGAAGCAACAGCAGTGGTGTTTCCTCCTAAAACAAGATCTAGATATCCATCTTGGTCGATATCCTCTACAGCAATGTCTGCTATTGGAGAAAATTGCGCTTCAATGGGTAGTGCTTGAGCGTTGAACTTTTTCCCTTTCTGGTTGTAAAGCACCAAAGATTCAAATTGATAGGATTTCAAATAGGGAACCTCCTTGATTTGGAATTTGGCAAATATTTCATCGACTGTTTTACCTGCAAAATCATTGTAGCGGACAAATTCTTTTTTAAGAGCAGGAATTTGCTTCACTAGTTCATCTTTACTTGCTACCGTAAAATACTTCCCTTCGACAGGATAGGAGACGATTTGTTCAACACTACCATTTTTATCAAAATCGGCCAGCAACATTTTTATGGGAAACTCTTTTGTAGGTTTCATTCTATGGTTTAACCCTAAATTGCCGACCACTACATCTGGGAAACCGTCTTGATTAAAATCTTCTACAGCAATTGAATTCCACCATCCATGCGTGTTTTCCAATCCAAAACTTGCCGTTTCGTTAACTAGCTTCCCATTTTTATTCAAGAATATGGTGAGTGGCATCCATTCTCCAACTACGATTAAATCGAGGTTGCCATCCACGTCGATATCTGTCCAAGCAGCACCTTTGACCATTCCTAGGGTTGCCAATTCTGGAGCAATTTGTATGGTAATGTCTTGATATCGATTATTTCCCAAGTTTTTCAATAAATAGCTCCTAGGAAGTTGCCCATATTTCCCAGCAACATTCCTTCCTCCAACCATCAAATCTTCTAAGCCATCCTTATCAAAATCACGTGCTAGAATAACTGATACCTGTGCGTTTCTTTCCAATGGAAGGCTAACGCTCTGCTCAAACTCTCCTCTCCCGTTATTTAAATAAATTTTGGATTGTTGCCCATTATCAGTCGGATTAGCCACATTTCCACCTCTTCCAACTACTAGATCTAGAAAACCATCTTTGTTGCTATCAAAAAAAATAGCCTCGGTATCTTCAAAGGGTGCATCCTTTTCAAAAATGGGTTGATTCGACTTTTCAAACTTTCCTCCTTTGCCTTGAATAAATAAAATTCCCTCTTGTCCTGCTGCCCCTCCTATATAAAGATCTTCTCTCCCATCCCCATTCACATCACCCACAGCCAAGGCTGGGCCCTCTTGAGAAAGCCTGTGTGGAAGTAGAGATTCATAATTGAAGTCATTGAAATTATCTTCGTAATGGTCAAATTCCAATCCGGATAAGTTATTTTCAACTACTTTCAAGAAAGACGCTTTGGTTTGAGGCAAAAAACTAGGACTAGCTTTTGCCTCAGACTCATCCAACATGAGGGTCTGATTGGCCTTGATGTTTGTAAGCTTTTCAACTTTCCCACTTGGCCAAATTATTTTAAGCGAATCTAAACTAGTGATATCTCCAAGTCCTAAGTGAACTTCAGGAGCAGTTGAAGATTGAAAACCTCGGCTAGTAAAGTTCTCCTGAATAAGTTGCCCCTTATTTCCAAACGCTTCAACCCTACTTCCTATGCCAAATTTATTTCCTCCAAGGCCCTTAAATCTGATTTTTAAAAAGTTGTTTTTTGATTTGTCCAATTGTTGTGCCTGTTGGTTTTCTAAGATTTGTGCCGCGGCATTGATGTTGTTGATGATTAAATCTAGATCCCCATCATTGTCTAAATCGGCATAGGCTGCACCATTAGAAATATTTTTCTGCGGAACATTCCATGTAGCGCTCACGTCTTGAAATGTCAAATCCTTATTGTTCCGGAAAAAGAAATTGGCAACATCTCCGGAAGGCATTTCTGAAGCCAACTCTAGGTCACTAATTTCAGCGTTATTCTGTAGGCCATTTTCTAGACTAGGATTGGTCACAAAGTTCATGTAATCCAAATCATTTGGTCTTCGAACAATCCCATTGGAAATGAAAATGTCTTTCCAGCCATCGTTGTCGTAATCAGCTAATAGCACACCCCAACTCCAATCTGTAGCAGAAATTCCTGAAAGTTGGGCAATCTCTGAAAAAGTGCCATTTCCATTGTTCAATTGAAAACAATTTCTAGAGAATTGTCTTTCAAATCCATAATTCAACTTCTGCTGTAGGTTTTCTTCCGTATCCTCACCTTGTGACAATTTTTGAATGATCTCGTCCTTTGCCAACATGTCTAGGGTAATAAAATCCACCCAGCCATCATTATTTAAATCAGCAAAATCACTCCCCATGGAAAACCTACTGCTGTAATTTAGGGATGGGGCGGTTTGGTCCTGAAAGGTGCCATCTGCCTTATTGAGGTAGAGGTAATCATTTTCATTAAAGTCATTGGACACATAGAGGTCCGGCCAGCTATCGTTATTCAAGTCCGAAATTCCGATTCCCAACCCATAGCCAAGCTGACTAGAATAAATCTTCGCCTCGTTTGTAATGTCTGTAAATCTCTTTTCCCCTTTATCGCTATTGTTTTTATACAATCGATCCCCAGCTAAGCCGTCATCTAGGTAGCGAAGCGATGCTCTTCCGAAGCTATTTTCCGTATGAACTGCATGGTTCAGCAAATACATGTCTAGATC
>JACCEE010732795.1_pt1 | contig 18864 bp, 18 predicted proteins | sample 7449931 | NCBI WGS metagenome assembly JACCEE01 (sample SAMN15323457, study PRJNA562643) | freshwater metagenome | isolation source: river surface water | place: USA:Blue River Watershed | collected 2017-08-19 | reverse complement strand
CGGTCACTTTGGTGTGGATCACGGGTAGCCGAACGCCGTAGGTAAACTTGTTGACCAGAATGAGGTCACCCACCAGCAGCGTCGGGATCATGGAGCCCGAGGGAATCTTGAAGGGCTCGAAAAGGAACGAGCGCAGAAAGAACACCGCAGCGATCACCGGAAACAAGCCGGCGGTCCAGTCCAGCCACCAGGGCTGCATCAGGATGCGGCCCTTGGCCTCCTGCACGTCCACATCCACCTTCTGGATGCCCATGCGGTCGAGTTCGGCGCGGCGTTGTACGGCCGCATCCTCGATGGCCTGCGCCGCCCGGCGCCTGCGCGGCAGAAAAACCATGCGCTCAGCCAGCCAGTAGGCCCCGGTGACCACGGTGGCCAAAAACAGCAGCAACGCAAAGTTGCCCTCGATGGCGCCCATGTACCAGGCGCCGACGTAGCCCGCAAAGGCAGCGAGCACCAGAGAAGTCAGGATCTGCATGAACTGCATCAATCTTCCACCTGCAAAATGGCCAGAAATGCCTCTTGGGGCACCTCGACCGAGCCAATCTGTTTCATGCGCTTTTTGCCTGCCTTCTGCTTTTCGAGAAGCTTGCGCTTGCGGCTGACGTCACCGCCGTAGCATTTTGCCAGCACGTTCTTGCGCAGTGCCTTGATGGTTTCGCGCGCAATGATGTTGGCGCCGATGGCCGCCTGAATGGCCACGTCATACATCTGGCGGCTGATGATTTCGCGCATTTTGGCCACCACGGCACGGCCGCGGTACTGCGACTGCGAGCGGTGCACGATGATGGACAGCGCGTCCACCTTTTCGCCATTGAGAAGAATGTCGACCTTAACCACATCGGAAGCACGGTACTCCTTGAACTCATAGTCCATGGAGGCATAGCCGCGCGACACCGACTTGAGCTTGTCGAAGAAGTCGAGCACGATCTCGCCCAGCGGCATTTCATAGGTGAGCATGACCTGGCGCCCGTGGTACGCCATGTTCATCTGCACACCGCGCTTCTGGTTGGCCAGCGTCATCACCGGGCCCACGTAGTCCTGGGGCATGTAGAGGTGCACCGTGACGATGGGCTCGCGGATTTCCTGCATCTTGCCCTGGTCGGGCATCTTGGAGGGGTTTTCCACCATGACGACTTCGCCATCGCCCTTGACCACCTGGTACACCACGCTGGGCGCGGTGGTGATGAGGTCCTGGTCGAACTCGCGCTCCAGTCGCTCCTGCACGATTTCCATGTGCAGCAAACCGAGGAAGCCGCAACGGAAACCAAAGCCCAGCGCCTGGCTGACTTCGGGCTCGTAATGCAACGATGCGTCATTGAGCTTGAGCTTTTCGAGGGCGTCGCGCAGCGAGTCGTATTCGCTGGCCTCGGTGGGGTAAAGCCCGGCAAACACCTGGGGCTGGATTTCCTTGAAACCGGGCAGCGCTTCGGTGGCGGGGCCCGCGTTGTTGGGCAGCTTCTTTTCGAGCGTGATGGTGTCGCCCACCTTGGCCGCCTGCAGCTCCTTGATGCCCGCAATGATGTAGCCCACCTGACCGGCATCGAGCGAATTGCGTGGCTCGTTGGCCGGTGTGAACACACCCAGGTTGTCGGCGTTGTAAACAGCGCCCGAGGCCATCATCTTGATGCGCTCGCCCTTGAGCAGGCGGCCATCGACCACACGCACCAGCATCACCACGCCCACATAGCTGTCGAACCAGCTGTCGATGATCATCGCGCGCAGGGGGCCCGTGGCATCGCCCCTGGGCGCGGGCACCTCCGCAACAATGGCTTCGAGAATTTCGTCAATGCCCATGCCGGTCTTGGCCGAACAGGGAATGGCGTCGGTCGCGTCGATACCGATCACATCTTCGATTTCCGCCTTGGCATTGTCGGGATCAGCGTTCGGAAGATCCATCTTGTTGAGCACGGGAACCACTTCCACACCGAGGTCCAGCGCGGTGTAGCAATTGGCCACCGTCTGCGCCTCAACACCTTGCGATGCGTCCACCACCAGCAGCGCACCCTCGCAGGCCGACAACGAGCGGCTCACTTCATAAGAGAAGTCCACGTGGCCCGGTGTGTCGATCAGATTGAGGTTGTAGACCTGCCCGTCCTGGGCCTTGTATTGCAGGGCAGCAGTCTGTGCCTTGATGGTTATCCCACGCTCTTTCTCGATGTCCATCGAGTCAAGCACCTGCGCCTCCATGTCGCGGTCCGCAAGTCCGCCACACCGCTGGATCAAGCGATCGGCCAACGTCGATTTGCCATGGTCGATGTGCGCAATGATGGAAAAATTTCTGATGTGTTTCATCAACGGGAAGCGTCAAGTAATTGAATTGAAACGGCGCGGACAAGAAAAAAGGGCGCGTCGAATGGCGACGCGCCCTGAACCAACAATCATTGGCAACTGCGAAGGTTGGAGCCTCATTGTAGGCAAAAAGCCTGAACCCATGAGCCATCAACCCCACATGTGAAGCGCGTTGCTGCAGTGCAACAAGCATTTTATACACAACTTATTCACAAGCAGCATCCGAGCAACATGGGACAACTTGTGGGCTAGCTGCGGATCTGTGGTGCAGGGGCCATGCCCATTTCACAATATGATCCCAGCGCCGACTCATATGTCGATATGTGTTGAACGCAGGGCCGCATTCTATCCAATCTGATCGATGCGCAGTTTTCCGGGTGAGCGAAAACCAACCCTCATCTTCCGAAATTAATTTGGCCGCAGTTGCTCTCGGCGGCTATCCAGACGAAAGAAATCCCGGATATACACCCGGGATTTCCCTGCGCGCCCTCAGGGCGCCCCCTCAGTGCCAGCTTATTTGGAAGGGCGAATCAAGGCATATTGGGCCCATTCACCCCGACGGTACAACACATTGATGGGCTTGTTCTTGTCCACCTTGGCCAGCGCCGCCTCGAAATCCTTGACCCCGCCAATTTCGGTGTTGGCGATGGAAAGGATGACGTCACCCTCGCGCAGGCCGGCACGTGCAGCGGCATCGGTGGCCGAATTCACCACCACCCCACCCCGGATGTTCAGCTCTTTCTTTTGCGCATCGGTCAGCGCGCTCACCGATAACCCGATCAACTGTGCAGCAGCCGAGGCTTTTGGTTTTTCTTCCCGCTCCGCAGCCTTGCGCACCGGCTTGTCGCCCTCGATTTCCGCGATGGTGAGGCTCAGGTCCTTGGCGGTGCCGCGGCGGAACACCGTGACCGTGCTTTTCGTTCCGGGCTTGGTGTTGCCCACGAGGCGCGGAAGATCTGCCAGCTTGTCGATCGCCTTGCCATCAAAACGGGTGATGATGTCGCCCGCCTCGATGCCTGCCTTTTCAGCGGGCGACCCGGACTCCACGCCCGTGACCAGTGCGCCCGATGCCTTGCCAAGGCCAATGGATTCGGCGACGTCTTTGGTGACCTGACCAATCTGGACACCGATGCGCCCGCGGGTCACGCGGCCAGACGCACGCAGTTGCTCACTGACCCGAATGGCCTCGTCCATGGGAATCGCAAACGAGATGCCCATGAAGCCGCCAGACCGCGAATAGATCTGGCTGTTGATCCCCACCACCTCGCCGCGCATATTGATCAATGGCCCGCCAGAGTTGCCGGGATTGATGGCCACGTCGGTCTGGATGAATGGCAGATAGTCGCCCGTATCGCGTTGCTTGGCGCTCACGATCCCGGCGGTGACCGTGCTCTCCAGGCCAAACGGCGAACCGATGGCCATCACCCATTCACCCACCTTCAGGCGGCTGACGTCTCCCACCTTCACAGCGGGGAGTCCTGTCGCTTCAATTTTGACCACAGCCACGTCGGTGCGCTTGTCGGTCCCCACGATCTTGGCCTTGAACTCCCGCTTGTCCGTCAGGGTGACGATGACCTCGTCAGCGCCGTCCACGACGTGCGCATTGGTCATCACGTAACCGTCGGCCGTCAGGATGAATCCCGATCCCACGCCCCGAGGCTGCTCCTCGTCGGGCTGGGGCCGCTGAGGCCTTTGTTGCCGTGGCATGTTGGGCATGGGCACACCAAAACGCCGAAGAAACTCAAGCATGTCTTCATCCATGCCGTTGGTGTTGGTACGGGCCGACACCTTCTCGGAGGTGCGAATGTTCACCACCGATGGCCCCACCTGCTCCACCAGTTCGGTGAAGTCCGGCAAGCCACGCGACGCGGCAGTTTGCGCATGGGCTGCACCATGGGGCACGACCACCAGACTCGCTGCTCCCATCAGCGCGCCTGCGAGTGCATACGAGTGCAGTTTTTTCCAATCGATCCTGAGCATCATCGACCTTTCTTGAATTGTGGCAATGGTTACGAACAGATGTTGTATGCCTGTGAAGGCAACAGGAGTCACTTGGTTCCCCGAAGCACACGCTCCGTTGTACCCCACGCAACAGCTGGCGCGATCCAGCACACGGTGCATGCACGTGGGCGCCCTGCCCAAGTGGCTCGCATCAGATGCAGGGATTGCAGTGGAATCGCGTTGTGAGCAACAGGCCAGGCGCCGGTCAGGCGTCCGGCGGCGATAAAGCTTTGGTATATCGCCCAGGATTGCTAGCAGTTCTCGGACCAGTCTGGATGCATCCCGTGTCTTCAGGCGAGCACCTTTAGCCCCAGCAGGACGACGCGCATTACCTCATTGCGCCGGAAGATGGCACGAGGCGCGCCATGTGTCGCCTCTACGCACTTGATTTGCCGGGATCCGCTGCCAGCATGCGCGGCTTTGGCACACGCCATTGCCCCACAGAACCGGCGGCACGACAAACTTGTCCAGGCAGTTGCGTTGGCATTAGCGGGCAGGGGCCTCAAAAGTGGCATTGCGCAGAAAACCTGCGGGCATCTGCAATGCGGACGTGCTTCCAAACTGTTTGTGGGCGGCTAAAAGCTCATCCAGGCGCGGGTCGCGAATCATGACCTGCTGGCCATCGTTGACCGAAACGCTTGCCACGGCAGCTGCCGGCTGGGAAGGCGCAGGCGCGGCAGCCAATTGGGCACCAGAAGTCCCCCCGCCCTGCAAACCCGCCAAAGAACTCCAGCCAATGGCGGCTACGGCGGCCAATGACGCAAATCCGGCAGCCATCTTCCAGAGGAAAACCGATGAATTTGCGGCAACCGCCGTCTCGGGCATAGCAACCTGTTGCACCTCCGGCATGGCTTCGGACAGACGCCCGTACAGGGGCTCTTGCGCCAGTTGCTCGCGAAGCCGCATCACCATGGACTGATTGCCCGGCTGGTGTCGGGCCAGTTCGGGAGCACGCAAGACATCACCCACCAGATGATAAATCTGCCAGGTGGATTGACCCTCGTCCTGCGTCGCGAATTGCAGGGCCTGCGCCAGTTCCTCGCCCTGCAGTTCCCCGTCGGCCAAGGCCGACAATTGTTCGCGTTTCATCAAGTCTGTGTTCATTGCGTCACCTGCCAAACATCATCCCGGCCCCAATGGCCGCATCCATGTACCGCCTCCGAAGAAACGTCCATCACCAGCGCTTGCCCGACTGGTTTTCCAGCAGCGGGCGCACACGCGCAGAAATCGCCTCTCGGGCACGAAAAATCCGGGACCGTACCGTTCCGATGGGGCATTCCATCGCCGCGGCAATTTCTTCGTAAGTCAATCCTTCTATCTCACGCAAGGTCACCGCTTGGCGTAAATCCTCCGGCAATGCCTCCATGGCCGCATTCACGGCCTCGGCAATTTCACGTGCTGCAAGAATGGTTTCGGGTGTTTCTTCGGAAATTAGTTCATGTCCAAGGCGGGAAGTTTCATCTTCGTCATCACCGCCACGCAGAGCGTTTTCCGAAATGACGGGATTGCGCTTCATGTCCATGAGCGCCTTTTTCGCCGTGTTGACGGCGATCCGGTACAGCCAGGTATAAAACTGTGCCTCGCCACGAAACTGGTGCAGCGCCCGGTAAGCACGGATAAAAGTTTCCTGCGCAATATCCGGTACGAGGTCCGTGTCCCGCACCATGCGCCCAATCAGACGTTCGATGCGCCGCTGGTATTTGATGACCAGCAATTCGTAAGCGCGCTGGTCGCCCGCAACCGTGCGCTCCACCAGTTGGAGGTCGCTGTCTGTGGGGGCTGCAGGGGAAGTTACGGTCATTGTCACTTTGAATTCACGCTGGCGGGCGTCTGGCCGCAGCGGGTTCGTCGGCCGGGGTGGCCTCGGGCTTGGGGCGCGAATATACCGCACGCCGCAGATCGCCCCATCGTTCAGGAGCGCCCTGACGCTCCAGCCATAACCAGGTGCGGCGCCCACCTGGTTCATCCAGACAAACCCACAGGTGACTTTGTAGATCCAACCTTACCCACAGGGCTCCCTTCAGGGGATGCGCCGGGTCGCCAGGCGGACCGGCCTCCAGGTGCCAGCGAACACCATCCCACTGCAGCACCCCATCCAGCCGCTGGCGCCAGAAATGCACAACCGCACCCGCAGCACACAGCCAGACGCCCAGGGCTACGGACAATCGCGCCGCCGAATCGGCAGCCCCTTGCAAAAGCCAGAACCACAACCCGGCACCGCCCGCACCCCACAGGAAAAGCATTCCCCACAGCAGCACCGAACCCTGTCCGACGGGATATCGGACAGGTGGAGCAGAAAAATAATGGGAGCCGCGGCGCATGATCAGCGTCGCCAAGGTAATTGCCGACAGCTAGACGATCCCAGCGCGCGGAGCGAAGCAGGGCAAAAAACCGTTTCGGGGCTGTCACCAACAAGGGCTGGTGACAGCAACCGCATCAAATCCGCTTGAAGACCAGCGTGCCGTTGGTGCCGCCAAAGCCAAAGTTGTTCTTGACGGCGATGTCGATCGGCATGTCCCGCGCCGTATTGGCACAAAAATCCAGATCGCACTCGGGATCCTGGTTGAAGATATTGATCGTCGGCGGTACCTTTTGGTGGTGCAACGCCAGTACGGTGAACACGCTTTCAATTCCACCGGCACCACCGAGCAGATGGCCTGTCATGGACTTGGTGGAGCTGATCACGGTCTTGTAGGCATGATCGCCCAAGGCCGCCTTGATGGCGTTGGTTTCGTTGAGGTCGCCCAGCGGAGTGGACGTGCCATGGGCGTTGAGGTAATCCACCTGATCGGCGTTGATGCCGGCATTGTGCATGGCGTGCAGCATGGCGCGGCGTGGACCATCCATGCTCGGAGCCGTCATGTGGCCGGCATCGGCACTCATGCCAAAACCGCTCATTTCGGCATAGATCTTTGCACCGCGCGCCTTGGCGTGTTCGTACTCTTCGAGCACCATCACGCCCGCACCCTCGCCCAGCACAAAACCGTCGCGGTCTTTGTCCCGGGGGCGGGAAGCGGTTTTGGGGTCGTCATTGCGTGTGGAAAGTGCACGCATGGCGGCAAAGCCACCCACGCCCAGGGGCGACACGGTGGACTCGGTGCCGCCCGCCACAGCCACATCGGCATCGCCGTATTCAATCATGCGACCTGCCTGCCCAATGCAGTGCAGCCCGGTGGTGCACGCAGTCACCACCGAGAGGTTGGGCCCCTTGAAGCCAAACCGCATCGAAACATGCCCAGCCACCATGTTGATGATGGAAGCGGGCACGAAAAAAGGAGTGATGCGCCGAGGACCCCGTGCGGTCAACTCGGCGTGGGTGTTCTCGATCAGCGGCAAGCCGCCGATACCAGAACCGATCACGCAGGCAATGCGCGTTGCCAGTTCGTCGTGCAGGGCCTCACCCGTGGGCAAGCCTGCATCCTGCACAGCCTGGGCCGCCGCAGCGATGCCGAAATGGATGAAGGCGTCCATCGCGCGCGCATCCTTGGCGCTGATGTAGGACTCCAGATCGAATCCCTTGACCTCGCCTGCAATCCTGCAGGAAAAGTTCGACGTGTCGAACTTGGTGATGAGATCAATGCCGGACTTACCGGCCAGGACATTGGCCCAGGAATCCGCCACCGTGTTACCCACGGGACTGACACACCCCAGGCCGGTCACGACAACGCGACGACGGCTCATGCGTAAAAACCTTCTGCTGATCGCTCAAGACAGGCGCTGGACGCCCGCTCAGGCTTTCTGGTGGGTGTTGGCGTAGTCGATGGCGTTTTGCACCGTCGTGATCTTCTCTGCGTCTTCGTCAGGAATTTCGATGCCAAACTCGTCTTCGAGTGCCATCACCAATTCGACGGTGTCCAGCGAATCAGCGCCGAGGTCGGCCACAAAGGCTTTTTCGTTGGTGACCTGGGACTCTTCAACGCCAAGTTGTTCGGCAATGATTTTTTTGACGCGTGCTTCGATATCGCTCATGGTTTCCCTCTGGGGGTTGTGAATGAATCCGCGATTCTAGCCGCTTGAGGAAACCCCTCAACACGACCCGTCGCACGGATGAACCGACGTTAACTCTCAACAATTACATGTACATGCCGCCATTGACGTGCAATTCCTGCCCCGTCACATAGCCCGCCTCACGCGATGCCAGGTAGGCCACCGCATGGGCAATGTCGGCAGGCTTGCCCAGATGGCCCAGGGCGATCTGGGATTGCAGCGCCTTTTGCTGCTCTTCGGGCAGATTTGCCGTCATGTCGGTTTCAATGAATCCCGGCGCCACGCAATTGACCGTGATGCTGCGGCTGCCCAGTTCGCGGGCCAGCGCGCGCGTCATGCCAGCCACGCCAGCCTTGGCGGCTGCATAGTTGGCCTGCCCGGCATTGCCCGATGCGCCCACCACGCTGGTGATGCTGATGATGCGCCCAAAGCGCTGCTTCATCATGGGGCGAATCGCCGCACGGCTCACCCGGAAAACAGCCTTGAGATTGGTGTCCAGCACGGCATCCCAGTCTTCGTCTTTCATGCGCATGGCCAGCGTGTCGCGCGTGATGCCGGCATTGTTCACCAGCACATGCAATCCGCCTTGCTGCTTGACGATGGAGTCCATCAGCGCCTCGATGGCCGCGCCATCGTTGACATTCAGGTTGGCGCCCCGGCAGCCCGGGTAGGCTGACAGGGCCTTGCTGATGCGCTCTGCGCCCTCGTCCGTGGTGGCGGTGCCGACCACCTGGTAACCACGCACTGCGAGCTCCAGGGCAATCGCGGCACCGATGCCGCGCGATGCGCCGGTGACCAGCGCCACCTGGGCTGGGGATACAGAATGCGTCATGCCAACAACTCCCGGGTTTCGGCCAGCGTGGCCGGATCAAACAGTGCTGCGCCGACCAGTTCAGGGTCGATGCGTTTGGTCAGGCCCGCCAGCACCTTGCCGGGGCCACATTCAATGATATGGGTGATGCCACGGCCTTTCAGCGCCTGCACACACTCAACCCAGCGCACAGCACCAAAGGCCTGCCGGTACAGCGCGTCGCGAATAGCGTCGACATCCTGCTGCACGGCCACATCCACGTTGTTGAGCACCGGAATCTGGGGCACAGCCAGCACCACATCGGACAGCGCCATGCGCAGCTTCTCGGCGGCAGGCTTCATCAGGCTGGAATGGAATGGTGCCGACACGGGCAGCGGCAGCGCGCGCTTGGCACCCGCTGCCTTGAGCAGCTCGCAGGCCTTGTCCACACCCGCCTTGGTGCCAGCGATCACGGTCTGGATCGGGTCGTTGAAATTCACGGCCTCGACCACTTCGGTCGATCCCGTACCAAAGGATGCAGCCGCCTCGGCGCAACCAGCAATCACCCGGGACGCCTCCATGCCCAGAATGGCTGCCATGGCCCCCGTACCCACCGGCACGGCCTCTTGCATGGCTGCGGCGCGCAAGCGCACCAGCGGCGCTGCCTGTGCCAGTGTCAGCACGCCGGCAGCCACCAGCGCTGAATACTCGCCCAGCGAATGCCCGGCCACGGCCAGCGGCATGGCCCCGCCTTCGGCCTGCCACACGCGCCATGCGGCTACGCCAGCCACCAGCATCACGGGCTGGGTGTTGGTGGTCAGGGCCAGCGCTTCCTTGGGGCCTTGCTGAATCAGCAGGGCGAGATCCTCACCCAACGCATCGGATGCCTCTTGAAGAACCTGTGCCACGACCGGGTGATCGCCCCAGGCGTCCAGCATGCCAACAGATTGCGAGCCCTGTCCGGGAAAGACAAATGCAAAGGATTTCATAAAACTACAGTATTTATAAGAAATATGCCTTTAGCCCTTATACAGCAAGCGCTAAAAGCTATAATTTCAGGAGCACCGCACCCCAGGTAAAGCCCCCGCCCACCCCTTCCAGCAGCAGGGTTTCACCCTTCTTGACCTGCCCGGTGCGCACGGCATGGTCCAGCGCCAACGGAATCGAGGCTGCCGACGTGTTGCCGTGCTGGTCCACTGTGACCACCACCTTGTCCATGGACAGCTTCAACTTCTTGGCCGTGCTCTGCATGATGCGGATGTTGGCCTGGTGCGGAATCAGCCAGTCGATGTCGGCATCGGTCAGGCTGGCTTTTGCCAGCGTGGCGCGTGCCGCTTTTTCGAGCACACCCACCGCCAGCTTGAATACAGCCTGGCCATCCATCTTGAGCAGGGGATCGCCCAGCACCTCGCCACCCGATACATTGCCCGGCACACACAGGATGCCCACATACTGGCCGTCGGCGTGCAGGTCGCTGGCCAGGATTCCGGGCGTGTCAGACGCCTCCAGCACCACCGCGCCTGCTCCGTCACCAAACAGCACGCAGGTCGTGCGGTCCTTGAAATCCAGGATGCGGCTGAAAACCTCGGCCCCCACCACCAGCGCACGCTTGGCGGCGCCGGTCTGGATCATGGCGTCTGCCACCGTGAGGGCGTAGACAAAGCCACTGCACACCGCCTGCACGTCAAAAGCAGGACAACCATTGGCGCCCAGCTTGTTTTGCAATATGCAGGCCACCGAGGGAAACACCATGTCGGGCGTGGAGGTGGCCACGATGATCAGATCGATGTCTTGCGGCTCGCAGCCGGCGGCCTCCAGCGCCTTCCTGGCCGCCTCCAGACCCAGATCGCCGCTGGTCACATCGGGCGCAGCGAAGTGGCGCGCCCGTATACCGGTGCGCTCCACGATCCATTCGTCAGAGGTCTGGATTCCGCTCTGCGCCAGCTCGGCCACCAGATCGGCGTTGGTCACCCGGCGGGGAGGCAGATAACTGCCGGTGCCGGTAATGCGGGAATAGCGTCTCATCAATGTGTTGTCGCCACAGCGCCGGGCGTTGGCTGGGCATTGCCAGGCGCCAGCAGGGGCGCCGCATGCGCAATCCGGGTCCGGACACGATCGAGCAGGTTGTTGCGGGCTGCATCATACGCCCGGTTCAATGCCTGCTCGAAAGCCATGGTGTCGGCCGAACCGTGGCTCTTGAACACCAGCCCCCGCAGGCCCAACAGCGCCGCGCCGTTGTATCGACGGTAATCTATGCGCTTCATGAGCGCTTTTAGCACCGGATAGGCAAAGATGGCGGCAATTTTTGTCAGGATGTTGCGCGAGAACTCTTGCTTGAGTCCACCCACCACCATGGTCGCCACGCCCTCACTGGCCTTGAGCGCCACATTGCCCACGAAACCGTCACACACCACGATGTCCACGGTTCCCTTGAAAATGTCATTGCCTTCCACATTGCCATAAAAATTCAGATCGCCCGAATTGGCAGCAGATCGAAGCAGTTCGCCAGCTTTTTTGATGACTTCACTGCCCTTGATGATTTCTTCGCCAATGTTGAGCAAACCCACCGTGGGCTCCTCGACACCCTTGAGCACCGACACCAGCGCAGAACCCATGACGGCAAACTGCAAAAGGTGCTCGGCAGAGCAGTCCACATTGGCCCCCAGGTCGAGCACCGTGGTGGCACCACCCTGGGCATTGGGCATCTGGGTGGCAATGGCCGGGCGGTCAATGCCATCGAGCGTCTTGAGGATATAGCGGGCAATGGCCATCAAGGCACCCGTGTTGCCGGCGGAAACCGCAGCAGCAGCCGTGCCATCCTTTACCTGCTGAATGGCAACGCGCATGGACGAATCCTTCTTGCGGCGCAGGGCAATCTCCACGGGGTCATCCATGGCAACCACCTCGGTGGCCAACACCACGGTAGCGCGCTCGTGCGAGAACGATTGAAGACTGTCCTTCAGACCGACCAGCAGCAGATGGGCATCGGGATGATTGTCGAGGAACTGGCGGCACGCCGCGAGCGTGACGCGGGGGCCGTGGTCGCCCCCCATGCAGTCAACAGCCAGTGTGATCATGGGCGACTTGTCCGGCCGGCAGTGCGGGCCGAAAGATAAATGCAACGGTCAAAACAAAGGCCCGAGCTACAGATGCAGTAGCAGCGGGCCTTGTGGAGAGGGCTAAAGTCAGGCTTCAGACTTGTTCTTCAGCACCTGGCGGCCACGGTAGAAGCCGTTGGGGCTGATGTGGTGGCGCAGATGCGTTTCACCGGTGGTGGGTTCCACAGCAATGCCCGGCACGTTCAGGGCATTGTGCGAGCGGTGCATGCCGCGCTTGGAAGGGGACTTTTTGTTTTGCTGAACGGCCATGATGGCTCCTGGTCTTGAATAGGGTTGGTAAAAACGCGATCAGCCCAAAAAAGACCCGAGGGGATTCGCGTGAAGCCCACGATTATATCCCAAACACCAATTACTGTCCCTTTTCTTCTTTGCGCAGGCCAGCCAACGCGGCAAAGGGGTTGGGTTTTTCTGCACTCGCCGCCTCAAAATCGTCGTCGCTGGAGGCCAGCGGCACGGCCGTGGGGCACTCATCGTGGCGCGGAACCACAGGAAGGGCCATCAGCAACTCATCCTCGATCAACTCGCGCAAATCGAATTCACGGCTCAGGGCCAGCAGATCTTCCTCACTCTCGTCGTCCAGCGCCTCGGCCGTGGCTTCGTCGGCCACGAAACGAAACGAGCGCTCCACGGCCAATGGCACATCCACCGGCGTCAGGCAGCGCTGGCATTCCATGGGAAAAGCGGCCTGCACCTTCATGTGCAGCCACACCTGACCGCTGTCACCGAGTTCCGTGCGCAGCTCGCCCGTGGCCGTCCAGTCCACCCGCAAATCGGGATGCAGGCCCTTGGCCTCCTGGGACAACCGCTCGTATTTCAGCAGCGAGTCGTGCCCGGACAGGTGTCCGCTTACCTGAGCGAAGGCCTTGACATCGAGCCGGTCGGGAGAGAATTCCTTGGTCATGGCGGCAGTGTAAGAGAATCGCCCGATGCAACAATCCCCCACCCCGCAACGCCCATTGGTATTGGGCTCTACTTCGCGTTACCGCCACGAACTCCTGGCCCGTCTGAACCTGCCTTTCGTCGTAGCAGCTCCCGAGGTTGACGAAACCCCGCTGGCCGAAGAAACACCGCGCGACCTGGCTTTGCGCCTGGCCGTGGCCAAGGCCCGCGCAGTGGCCCGCCAGCACCCACAGGCGGTGGTGATCGGCTCGGACCAGGTGGCCGACCTGGGTGGTCACCCGCTGGGCAAACCGGGCACGCACGAGCGTGCGACGGCCCAGTTGCGCCAGATGCGCGGCCAGACCGTGATTTTCCAGACGGCGGTGGCCGTGGTCTGTGAGGCCACGGGGTTCGAACAGGTGGATCTGGCGCCCGTGGAGGTGCGCTTTCGCGCACTGTCCGACGATGAGATTGAACGCTATCTGCGCGCCGAAGAGCCCTACGATTGCGCGGGCAGCGCCAAAAGTGAAGGCCTGGGCATTGCGTTGCTCGACGCCATCCTGAGCGACGACCCCACTGCCCTGATTGGCCTGCCGCTGATCCGCACCTGCCGCATGCTGCGCGCCGCCGGGATGGTCTTGCCATGAGCACGCGCCCCACCACCCCGTCCGACGCGCCCAGCTTCACCGCCACCAACGGCACGCTGTACCTGGTGCCCGCACCGCTCGACTTCGGCTGCGACACCCAGGCGCCGCTGCAAGACGCCTTGCCCGATGGCACGTTGAAAACGGCGGCCCGCCTCACCCACTGGATTTGCGAGAACGCCAAGAGCACACGCGCCTACCTCAAGCGCATCGAGCCCCTGCATCCGCTGGCCGCTTCGCTGCAGCAGCAAACCATCACCGAGCTGCCGCGCGAGGTCCACAAGAAAGGCGACCATGGTGAAAAGGGGTCGGCGCCGTTTGATGCCCGCCCGCTGCTGGCCGCCGCACTGGTGGGGCACGACATGGGACTGATCAGCGAAGCGGGCATGCCTGCCGTGGCAGACCCCGGCTCATCGGTGGTGCGCGCAGCACACGATCTGGGCATTCCGGTGGTGCCACTGGTGGGCCCCGTCTCACTGCTGCTGGCGCTGGCGGCCAGCGGCCTCAACGGCCAGAATTTCGCCTTTACCGGCTACCTGCCAGTGGATGCGCAAGAGCGCAGCCAGCGCATCCGCGAGCTGGAATCTCTGGCGCTCAAGACCGGGCAAACCCAGCTCTTCATCGAAACCCCCTATCGCAACGCAGCGCTGTGGCAGGCGCTGGTGCAGACCCTGCAGCCCCACACGCGGCTGGCCATGGCAGGAGGGCTGACATTGCCCCAGGCCCAGATCCGCAGCCAGCTGGTGCGCCAGTGGCGCCAATTGCCATGCCCCACCGACAACCGCACACCGGTGGTATTCGCCCTGGGGCGTTAGGAACGTTAGGCACGTTAGGCATTGCGATTGAAAATTTGCTATTATTTTAATAGCTATTAGCGCTTATTGGATAAGCGTTAAGGGCATATTTCTTCAAAATATTGCCCCTTCGCTGCCCCAACCAAGCCGGGGCCAATGCGTTCAACGCAATTGCACCGTGGCGGGGGTTGCCAGGGCCTTGGCGGCGCCCACGCCCATCGCTGCGCCAAAACGCTTGACCAGGCGTTCGGCCACGTTTTCACGGCGCGTGTAGTCAATGATGTCTTCGGCCTTGACCACTTCGCGTGCCACAAAGTCAAGACTGCCCAGCTTGTCGGCCAGGCCCATTTCAATGGCCTGCTGGCCCGTCCAGAACAGGCCGCTGAAGGTTTCCGGCGTGGGTTTGAGGCGATCACCCCGCCCGGCCTTCACCACGCCAATGAACTGCTGGTGGATCTGGTCCAGCATGGTCTGGGCGTATTCACGCTGCGTTTGCGTCTGTGGACTGAAAGGATCGAGAAATCCCTTGTTCTCGCCCGCAGTGAGCAGGCGGCGTTCCACACCCAGCTTTTCCATGGTGCCCGTGAAGCCAAAGCCGTCCATCAGGACGCCAATGCTGCCCACGATGCTGGCCTTGTCCACAAAAATCTCGTCGGCTGCCGCCGCAATGTAATAGGCGGCCGAAGCGCAGGTTTCTTCCACCACCGCATACACAGGCTTGCCGTGTTTGGCCTTCAGGCGCAGGATTTCATCGTTGATCATGCCGGCCTGCACCGGGCTGCCACCGGGCGAGTTGATCAGCAGCACCAGTGCCTGCGAGCCTTCGTCTTCGAGGGCGCTGCGCATGGCGGCCACCACCAGCTCGGCGCTGGCTTCGGCGCCTGCGGCGATTTCACCCTTGATATCCACCACCGCGGTGTGGGGCGCCAACTTGCTGGCGCCACTGGTGCTCTGGTCCAGGGCCGCCCAGGCCACCAGCACGGCCACCAGCAGCCAGGTCAGGCGAAAGAATATCTTCCAGCGCCGTGCACTGCGCTGCTCGTTGAGGGCGGCAAACGCCAGCTTTTCCAGCGTGGCCCGCTCCCAGCCGGGCTCCAGCGCCGCCTTGGGGCGAGCTGCCGAGGCCGCTCCTGATTCAGTAGCTGCTTGCGCCCACAGGTCGGGCGGTACAGACGGTTTTGTGCCAGAACCAGAACCGCCGGGTTGTTGCGAATCACTCATCTCACACCTCCCACCGGGACATGCCAACGCGGGCCGGTGCACCCACAGCGGGGGTGCAGCGCATGAACAAAAGAGCGAGGGTGTAATGCATCTAGAACTCGACGGGTTGCAGGTTGTGGGCAGTATGCCAGTGCACCACCCCGTCCACTTCGGACAGGGCAATTTTCACCAGCCCGCCGCGGCATGGGCCGCCCACGCAGGCGCCGGTGTCTGGCCGATAGGTCGCACCGTGCGTGGCGCAAAGCAGCCACTGGCCGGTGTCGTCAAAAAAGCGGTCGGGCTGGTAGTCCATCTCCATGGCCACATGGGAGCACCGGTTCAGGAAGGCGTGGGGCCGCCCCTCGAAGCGGATGGCAAAGGCCCGGCAGGTCTGCCCGGCATACACCACGTCAAAAGGCACGGCCAGGTGGCGCTCCTGCAGGTCGGCGCTGTTGCACAGCGCGATGGCGATGGAATCGGCGGTGGTCATGGGCAAGCGGGCACGGGTGATGCGATGGCGCGCAAGTCAGGCATGGGACAGCAGCCAGTCGTGCAATTCGCGCACCGAATGGGCCACATGCAGCGGGTTCAGCACGTCAAAGGCAGCAGGCTCGTGGGCGCCGTAGCTCACGCCCACGCTGGCACACCCCGCCGACAGCGCCATTTGCAGGTCGTGGGTGGTGTCGCCAATCATGAGCAGGCGCTCGGGCGGCACATCAAATTCGGCCATCAACTCCTGCAGCATCAGGGGATGGGGTTTGCCGGCCGTCTCGTCGGCGGTGCGCGAGCCGTCGAAAACGCCCTTGAGCTGCACCGAATGCAGCGCCTCGTCCAGCCCCCGCCGGCTTTTGCCGGTGGCCACGGCCAGCAGATGGCCTTGCGCCCGCAGGTCACCCAGCAGGGGCAGCACGCCGTCGAACAGGCTCAGGTCGTCCTGGTGCTGCAGGTAGTGGAAACGGTAGCGGTTGCCCAGCTCGGGGTATTTTTCGGGCGGCACATCGGGCGCAGCATGGGCCAGGGCCTGGGTGAGTGCCATGCCGATCACGTAGGAAGCGGCTTCGTCGGTGGGCACGGCGCCGCCCACGTCGCGCACGGCCTCCTGGATGCAGCGCACGATGATGGCCGTGGAGTCGAACAGCGTGCCGTCCCAGTCAAAGGCGATCAGGTCAAAGCGGCGTGGGCGGGAGGTCGCAGGCATGGGGCAATCAGGCGGTTGGAACGAAGTCGGCAAGCTCCGGCGGCAGTTCGGCGTTCAGCAGCACGCGTTCGCCGGTGGCCGGGTGCGTGAACTGTAACCGCCACGCATGAAGAAACATGCGCCGCATCCCCAGCTTGTGCAGGCGTTTGTTGAGGTCGAAATCACCGTATTTGTCGTCCCCCACGATCGCGTGCCCCTGGCTGGCCAGGTGCACACGGATCTGGTGGGTGCGGCCGGTCTTGATGGTCACCTCCAACAGGCTCATGGCGGGCAGGCCTTGCGCCGGTCGGGCCGGCAGCACCTGTCGCACCTTGACCAGTGTGACCGAACGCATGCCGTCGGGGTCGTCGGCGGTGGTCACCCGCACGCGGCGTTCGCCGTCGGCCTGCAGGTATTTGTGCAGCGGCAGGTCGATCACCTTCTTGTTGGAGGCCCAGGCCCCGGTCACCAGCGCGAGATAGGTTTTGCCGGTTTCGCGTTCACGGAACTGGTCTTGCAGGTGAGTGAGTGCTGACCTTTTTTTTGCCACCAGCAGGATGCCCGATGTTTCGCGGTCCAGCCGGTGCACCAGCTCCAGAAACCGGGCCTGGGGCCGCGCCTGGCGCAGTTGCTCGATCACGCCAAAGCTCACGCCGCTGCCACCATGCACCGCCACGCCAGCGGGCTTGTCCAGGGCAATCAGGTGTTCGTCTTCGAGCAGGATGGGGAACTCGCGCGCCGGAGCAGGCCGCTCGGCCTTTTCAGCCACCTTGTCGGAGATGCGCACGGGCGGCAGGCGCACCACGTCGCCCGCCTCCACGCGGGTGTCGGCGTTGACCCGGCCCTTGTTGATGCGCACCTCGCCACTGCGGATGATGCGATAGACATGGGTTTTGGGCACGCCTTTGAGCTGGCGTATCAGAAAGTTGTCGAGGCGCTGGCCCGAAGAGTCTTCGTCGACCTCCACCAGGCGCGCTGCGGGAGCGGGAGCGGCGGGGGTGCGGTCGGATGACGGTTTGCCCCCTATAATGTGTTTCACCTGCGCGTCAATGTGTAAGTGGTTGATTTGTCTGGAGTTTAGTCCACACAGCCCTTGCATTTGCGCAGGCAGGTCGATGCCAGCGGGCGTCGTACCGGCAGATTGCAGGCCAGATGCCTGCAGTGGCCTGTACGCCGTGCGGCGGGCTGACAAATTGAAACACTGATACGGAATCCCCCAAGCTGGCAGATTCGCCCCACCAGGGCGCAATCTGCCAGCGGATCGAAGCGAGCATGTGGTTGCTGATGGCATTGATATTGACTCTCTGGCGGTGGCGCTTGCCCCCGCTTTTGGGCGTCATATTGCCTATAGCGCGCACCCTGCCTGCGCATACAGCTATTATTTCAATAGCAAAACTGCGCACACTCCCACTCGCCCCCATCCACCCGCCCTTGCCGCCCCCGTTGAGCTAGCGCTCGACGGCACTGCGGCATCCCCGGCAATTCCCTTCGTTTCAATGCGTCAGTCCAGGCATTCACAGCTCCGGTAGAGCTTGTTTTTGGTTTGGAACTGCGGGTGGCAGCCCGCGCAGCCCTGTTGGCTGCGCCGCTGCCCTCCGCAAAACACGCAAAGGAATCGCATCATGAAGCGGATGCTCATCAACGCCACGCAGCCCGAAGAACGGCGCCTGGCCATCGTCGACGGACAAAAGCTCCTCGACTACGAAATCGAAATCGAGGGGCGCGAGCAACGCAAGGGCAATATCTACAAGGCCGTCGTCACGCGCGTCGAGCCTTCGCTGGAAGCCTGCTTTGTGGATTACGGCGAAGACCGCCACGGCTTTCTGCCGTTCAAGGAAATTTCGCGCAGCTACTTCGCCCCGGGTGTCTCGCCCAACCAGGCACGCATCAATGACGTGATCAAGGAAGGCCAGGAACTGCTGGTCCAGGTCGAAAAAGAAGAGCGCGGCAACAAGGGCGCTGCCCTGACCACCTTCGTCTCGCT
>JACCEE010803365.1_pt1 | contig 18868 bp, 16 predicted proteins | sample 7449931 | NCBI WGS metagenome assembly JACCEE01 (sample SAMN15323457, study PRJNA562643) | freshwater metagenome | isolation source: river surface water | place: USA:Blue River Watershed | collected 2017-08-19 | reverse complement strand
GACGGTCCAAGTCCAAGATATTCAATCTGTTTCCAATAAGAAGAGTTGTGCTTGGAATAAAAATCTTCTTTCGCAAAATTCGAAACTTCGTACTGGATAAAACCGTTGGCCAAAGTCTGTTCTATTAATTGATTGAATTGAATTAGGCTACTCTCTTCATCAATTTCTCTAATTTTTCCTTTTTGAAGTTCATTCCACAGGTATGTATTTTCATGGTAAGTTAAATGATACGCTGAAATATGTTGGATCTGTAAATTGAAAACCTCATTTAAGTTGTTGTTCCACTGATCAGAAGACATTCCGGGAATTCCGTATATAAGATCAACACTTATATTATTAAACCCAACATTCTGCGCATCCTTCACCGCATTTATAGCCTGCTCTGAAGTATGCCGCCTACCCATAAACTGTAAATCAGAATCAGAAAATGACTGAATACCAATACTTAATCTGTTAATTCCAACATTTCTTATTTTATTTAAGTATTCAAAGGTAAGGTCATCAGGATTTGCTTCTAATGTTATTTCTACTCCCTTATTAACATTATATAAATTCTTACATTCTGAAATAAGCTCTTCAATATCAGAAGCCGACAATAGTGATGGAGTGCCTCCACCAAAATAAATTGTACTAATTTCAGTATCCGATAAATAATTACTCCTTTCTACCAATTCGCTTTTTAAAGCTTTCAAATATGAATTAAGAAAAGAGAGATCGGTTGATTTATAAAAATCGCAATAATTACAACGTTTTTTACAAAAAGGAATATGAAAATAGATACCAGCCATTGAATTTGCTTAAAGTGTGTGTCGATTTATATTTTTTAAAGTCAGTTTGTTTATTTTTGCACAATTAAACAAACTCAAATTACGCGTTTTGAAATATTTCTATTTAATTCTCTGGGTAAGTCTAATTGTATTTGCTTCACTCTGCAATGCTAATTCGATACCTAAAATTCAGCTGTTTGAACATTTCGATAAAGTTGTTCATTTTGTCATGTATTTTGGTGCATCCCTGTTTTCAATTCCCTTTTTTACTTTTCATAAAAATTATAAAAGAAGCTTTTTGTTCGCTTTTTTCTTTTCTGTGCTTTTAGGGATTACAATGGAAATTCTTCAATACTCAATAACAGAAAACCGCTCAGCCGATTTATTTGACGTTTTGGCAAATATTTTTGGTTCTATTGTAGGAATAATTGTCTATCAAATATTTATAAAAAATAGAAGGATTGAAAAGATCTTTTTTAGAATCTGATTACTTCTCCCGAAATTGAATAATCATCAATAATATCCGCCAAAGTAGTCTCTTTATAAAAAGAAATAAGTTCATCACGCATGCCATTAAAACGCTTGTGAATTGGGCAAGTAGAAATCTCTTCTGCAAAGCAAGAACAAGGTTCTAAACGAATTATACAGTTGCTGAAATAGCTTTCTCCATCAACTAAAACAATAATATCGTATAATGAAATTTCTTCTGGCTTTTTACCAAGAGCAAAACCTCCGTGAGGTCCTTTGGTTGAACAAAGTACATTTTCTCGAGCAAGACTTTGTAATATTTTACCCAAAAAAGGAGATGGAATATTCAGATCTTCAGTGATTTTCTTTAAACCCAATTTTGTTCCACTATCAGCAAAATTTGCAAGATAAATCAGAGACCGAATAGCATATTTGCATGTATTAGAAAGCATGTTTATTAATTTTAACTGAAAAGACTTTATTGTTATATAATAATCAAAAGTTAGTAAATGCTTTATTTAAAACATTTACTAACTCCAAAAATCAAAAATATCTTTTTTTATTCAACAGTTAAACAAATTAATTTGCTTTCTGTTCAAAATATTTAATTAACAGCAATTAAGAGGAATTTTGTTTATCCGGTTTAAGTGCCGCCCACCTTCAAATTCTGCTTTAAGAAATGCATCAACTATCTCAATAGTTTGATTTTCAGTAATAAATCGTGCTGGCAACGACAAAACATTTGCATTGTTGTGCTGACGTGCAAGTGATGCAATTTCTGGAATCCAACAAAGAGCTGATCGAATTCCCTGATGTTTGTTTGCAGTCATGTTAATTCCGTTTCCACTTCCACAGAGAGAAATTCCAAATTTAAACTCACCTTTTTCCACAGCAGTAGCCATTGGATGAGCCCAATCGGCATAATCTGAACTTTCACTTGAATATGCACCAAAATCTTTATATTCAATTCCAATTTCATCTAAATGTTTCATTACTAATTGTTTTCTTTCCCAACCAGCATGATCAGATGATAATGCAATTTTCATTTTTTCCATTTCTTAAAAAATTATATTATTAACTAATTCATTCTAAATATTTTAATGAAATCTTTTCTCTCTTTAAAAAATATAATTGATATGAATATCAAATTCATAATTATTGATAAAAAGTATTTTGGAGAATCAGGTTCTCTAAAGAACCAATATATTCCAAAGAGTAATAAACTAATTATCAAATAAAAAATGAAATTTTTAAGGTCATAATTTATCGGATAATATTTATGACCTACAACATACGAAACTATAGTCATTACAATAAAGCAAACCAACATTGCGATAGCTGAACCATAATAGCCAATAATTGGAATTAAAAGTATATTGAGAAGTATTGCTATTACAGAACCAATAATACCAAAATAAGCACCATAAATAGTCTTATCGGTCAATTTATACCAAAGTGATTGTGTGAAGAAAATACCCATGAAAAAATTAGCCATTAAAATAATTGGGACAATTCCAACTGCTTCTCTATAACGACTATCGTTAATGCCCATTACCAAATCAACAAAAGTTGACATTCCAAGGAAAATTATAAGCCCTAAAATTGAAAAATACTTCATCACAATGACATATATATCGTTTGTATCTTTTCCCTCTTTTTGCGAAAAGATAAAGGGCTCAAAAGCGAATCTAAAAGCTTGAATAAACATATTAAGCAAAACAGCCATTTTAAAAGCCGCACTATAAATTGCGAGCTGTTTCATTGGATCTGCTGAATCGGGCAATAAATTTGGAAGAAGAATTTTATCAATATTTTGATTAATCATTCCTGTAATTCCAACAATCAATATTGGAAAAGAGTAGTTAAACATCCTTTTAAGCAGCAAAAAATCGAAACTCCATTTAACTCTGATTTCAGGTATCAGCAAGACCATTGTTACAATTGAAGAAATCAAATTTGAAAGAAAAACATAACCTATACCAAAATCTTTACTATAAATTGAAGAAACAAAAGAATTTGGAAAATGCTTGATAATTAAAGGACATAACGACAAAAAGAACAAATTCAGACCAATGTTGATACCAATATTAATAAACTTAATGTAAGCAAAACGAACAGGTCTGTGGTCGAGCCTCAATTTTGCAAAAGGAATTGAAGAAACTACATCCAGAACAATTGTAAGGCTCATTATTGTAATAAAATCAGCTCTTCCAGGCATCTGCATCAAGGTTGCAAAATTCTCTTTATTAAATAAAACCAATAAAAGAAAAAGAATTGAAGAAACTGATAATGAAATAAATGAAGTAGAAAAAACAGAATCCTTATTAGTTTCTTTCGAAGCAAAACGGAAATAACCTGTTTCCATTCCATAAGTTAAAATGACAAATAGAAAAGCAACAACGGCGTAAACATAATTGACCTTACCTAACTCTCCTTCAATAAAAATGTAAGTCCAATAAGGATTTAGCCACCAACTTAAAAATCTTCCTACAATACTTGGAACTCCATAAATAACGGTTTCCCCTGATAATTTTTTTAAAGCTTTCAATGTTTTGAAATTGATTTTTAATAAAGTTTTTAAAGTTTTATCTTTTTTATACCATCATAAACTCTTTTTTTACAATTTTTGCATAAAAAATAAAGAAAATGAAAATTATAAAACTTCTAACCTTTTCATTATTAGTTGTTATTATTGTTTTTTCTGGGTGTAGTAACAAAACAAATTCATCTCGTAAACCAGTTACAAATATACAGATTGCACCTTCAAATAATACAGTCGAATGGGGTAATGATTTTACTATTTTCCTTGATTCAAAAATCAAAAACTTGAAAATAAAAAAAATAGAGTTATTTATTAATAATCAATTAATTAAGTCTTCAAATCAATTAAAATTTGATGTAACACTTGATTCCAAAAACTTTCTTCCAGGAAATAATCAAATCAAAGTTGTTGCAACAAAAGAAGATGGTGAAATTGGAATTAATAATGCAACTATTTTAATAACTTCTGATATTAAACCTCAAGTTCAGCATTATAAAATAATTGGAACACTTCCTCATAATCCTCAATATTTTACTGAGGGTTTTGAATTTTATGATGACAGATTGTTTGAAGGAACTGGAAATAATGGTTCTTCAATCATTGCAAGTTATAACCCAAATAATAAAAAAGTATATAATTCATTAAGCATTAACAATGAATATTTTGGAGAAGGTATTACCATTTTAAAAAATAAAATTTATCAATTAACATATAAGAATAAACTTGGATTTATTTACGATGTTAATACCTTCAAAAAAATTGGAGAATTCAACTTTGATTCACAAGAAGGGTGGGGGTTAACAAATGACGGTAAAAACTTAATAATGAGCGACGGTACTTCTAAAATTTATTATATAGATCCGGTTAGTTTCAAAAGAATTAAATCAATTGAAGTGTGCGATAAAAATGGAACAATTTCTAACATCAATGAACTTGAATATGTCGATGGTATAATTTATTCAAACGTTTGGATGACTGAAACTATCTTAAAAATTGATGCCAATACAGGAAAAGTTCTAGCTTATATAAATATGAATGGTCTTCAAAATCAATTCAATAAAAGTTCTATTGATGTTCTTAATGGTATAGCATACAACAAAAAAGAAGATCTTTTTTATGTAACAGGAAAATATTGGCCAAAAATTTTTAAAGTAAAATTTGAATAAACTTAAAATAGAGAAAGATCAACATCACCAATTATTTTTCTACCTAAATGATTATAAGCAATATCTGTTACTTCTCTACCTCTTGGTGTGCGTTTAAGAAAACCTTCTTTAATTAAATAAGGTTCATAAACTTCTTCAATAGTTCCTGCATCTTCTCCAACAGCAGTAGCAATTGTGTTTAAACCAACAGGTCCTCCTTTAAATTTATCAATAATTGTTGATAATATTTTATTATCCATTTGATCGAGACCAAAAGTATCGATGTTTAACGCATCAAGGGCGTATTTAGTAATTTTAAGGTCTATTTTTCCATCTCCAATCACTTGGGCAAAGTCACGAACCCTTCTTAATAATGCATTCAAAATACGCGGTGTTCCTCTGCTTCTACGCGAAATTTCTATTGCAGCTAAATCTTCAATTTCAACATCTAAAATTCTAGCTGATCGTTTAATTATATCATCTAAAATTTCAATATCGTAATATTCGAGATGAGAATTTATTCCAAAACGTGCCCTTAATGGACTTGTTAATAAACCTGACCTAGTAGTGGCTCCAATAAGTGTAAATGGGTTTAATTCAATTTGTATAGATCGTGCACTTGGTCCTTTATCAATCATTATATCAATTTTATAATCCTCCATAGCAGAATAAAGATATTCTTCAACAACAGGACTTAACCTATGAATTTCATCAATAAAAAGAACATCAAAAGGTTCCAAATTAGTTAATAAACCTGCTAAATCTGCAGGTTTATCAAGAACAGGACCTGATGTTGTTTTCATATTAACACCAAGCTCGTTTGCAATGATATTTGATAAAGTGGTTTTACCTAAACCAGGGGGACCATGCAATAAAACATGATCTAAAGCTTCTTCTCTTTGCTTAGCAGCTAAAACAAAAATTTGCAGATTTTCAATGATCTTTTTTTGACCATGAAAATCTGCAAAAGATAAAGGCCTTAACCTTTTATCAATTTCTTTATCTGACTCTGAATAAGAATTTCCTCTTAAATCGATAGTTGATGCCATTAGAAATTTGTTAATGGCTCAAAGATATGAACTTACTCTATAATATTCAATTCTTTAAATATTTCATTCAACCTATTCATATCGAATGGTTTGGCCATGTATTCATCCATACCTGTTGCAATACATTTATCACGGTCATTATCCAAAGTATTAGCAGTAATAGCTATTACAGGCGTATGATTTTTTGATGGTGTCTCTTTTTCAAATTTTCTTATTTGAAAAGTAGCTTCAAGACCGTCCATTACAGGCATCATGATATCCATTAAAATAACATCATAATCCTTTTCCCTATATTTATTTACAGCTTCTAAACCATTATTGGCTATATCAACTTCATGGTTGAATTTTTTCAAGCTAAAAGTAGTAATACGTTGATTCAATATATTGTCCTCAACTAATAGAATGCATAAATTTTCTTTCATAGCTTTAATTTACCTTCCTCTCTCTAATTAACAAAAAGCCTTCACAAATATATAATTTTAAAATTAAATTCTAATTTAAATATTTTAATGATATTAGGTTGTTAATTCTGTTGATATCTTTTTTTATTTTTTTTCTGAAAGGTATTATTTTTTAGTAATTATAATTTATAATAGTCTATTAGTATGAAAATCAATGATTTGTTGATTTTGTAATTTTTTGTTTTTAAAATTAATTACTAGATTATCTTTCATTTCATTTGTTAATTTCTCCTTTAGAAAAGCGTTTCAAAATAAATGATTTTAAAACATCAATCTATCTTTTTTTACTCTTTTATAATTTTTTTGAGACTATTCAAATTTTTAGATAGTTTTTTATTAAAGTGAAATTTACTTTTTATAAACAGGCAAATAACATCTTTTGTAATTAAAGAATGTGTCTTCTATTTATTTGTTATCTTATATTCGAGATATATTTGTAAAAAAATAATTCATGACTCAGAGTTTCGATATCATTGAAAATAAATTTAAGAGTTTTACTTCTAAATTTTATTTTAATAAGTTAATAAAAGGAATAATACTAACCTTAACAATTTTAGCTTCTTTTGGTTTGTTATTGCTTCTATTAGAGTATTTTTTGTATTTCAGCAGTGTAAAAAAAATTTTTTTGATAGTAATTTTTTCTCTTATCATTATTTCTACATTTTCAATTTTCGTAATTGTTCCTTTATTGAAGTATTTAGGTGTTTTGCGAGGATTAAGTAAAAAATCAATTAACGATTTAATTGTTTTATATTTTCCTGAGATAAAAGATAAACTCTGGAATATTATTGAATTAAAGAATATTACGAATGTTGATTTTTATTCTCAAGAATTAATTATTGCTAGTATTGATCAAAAAATTGAAGAGATTAAGCCTTTGAAGTTTTCGGATGCTATTGATTTTAAAAATAACTTCAAATTTTTATATTTTTTGTTAGTTTCATTATTTATAATTGTATTAATAAGTTTATTTTCTCCTTCATTAGTTAAGAATTCTTCTTACCGACTTGCAAATTATAATGTTGAGTTTGAGCGTCCTTCTCCTTATTCTATTACTATATTGAATGATACTTTATGTATAGGTAAAGGTGATGATTTTAAGGTTATTGTGAATATTAAGTCAAAAAAATCATTTGAAAATTTCTATATAAACTTTAATAGTAACAACTTTTTAATGAATGCAGATTCATTAGGATTTTATTCTTACAGTTTTTCGAATGTAAATAATGATATAGATTTCAAATTCATTATTGATGATTTTAAGTCAATTAACTATAAATTGTATGTACTCGATAAACCTGGTATTAAAGATTTTAAATTGAATATTTCAAAGCCCAATTATACTTTATTGGAAAATGAAGAGTTTTTTAATCTTTCTGAGGTTGTTGTACCAATTGGATCTACTATTACTTATTCGATAAGAACTCATGATGTTAATACTATTATTATCAATGGTTTAGTTGATAATATTAAAATTAAAAAGTCTGATGATTCTTTTAATTTCTCTTATAGTTTTAAAAACGATACTCAATTTTCTATAGGTCTTAAAAATGAATATTTTTTTATTGATAATTTTTTGACTTTTAGTGTTAAGACTATTCAAGATGAATTTCCAACTATATCTGTTAAAGGTGTTAATGATAGTACTGATTACACTAAAATGTTTTTTAAAGGATTTGTGAATGATGATTATGGGTTTTCTTCTTTGAATTTTGTTTCAGTAATTAATGATGATAAGGAAATAGAACCCATTACTATTGAAAAGAATCAGTTACAGCAGAATTTTTATTATTCATTTGATTTTACAAAGTTTAAGAATAAATCAAGTAAAATAGATTATTACTTTGAAATATTTGATAATGATAATGTTAACGGTTTTAAATCGGCAGTTAGCGATATTTTTACTTTTAACTTTCCTGATTCTAAAGATATTTTGAAATTTCAAGATGAAAAATTTCAAGAGATTGATCAATTATTGTCTCAAAGTTCTAACGCCAATAATCAGCTTCAAAAAGAAATTTTTGATTTGAAAGAAAAGTTAATTAATTCACAATTAACTAATTGGGAAAAAAAATCTATTGTTAATGATATTAATTCAAAGAAAGAGCTTCTTGAAAAATCACTTGAACAAATACGTGAAAAGAATGAAGAGCTGAACAATTATTTGAACTCCTTTTCAGAACAAAATGAAGATATTATAGAGAAGCAAAAGCAAATTCAAGAAATGCTAGAGCAAGTATTTTCAGATGATTTGAAAAAGATGCTTGATGAGTTTAATAAGATGATGCAAGATTTTAACAAAAATAAAATCAATGATTTAAATGATAAATTGGAAATTTCGTTAGATGATTTATCAAAACAATTAGATAAAAATATTGAAATGCTCAAAAAAATGCAGATTGAGCAAAAATTGGATCTTCTTTCTCAGCAATTGAAAGATATGAGTGATGCTAATGATAAAATTTCAGAAGATCTTGATAAAGGATTAAAAATTGATTCTTTACTAGATAAAGAAAAGAAATTAGAAGAAGATTTTAAAAATTTTGAGAAACAATATAATGACATAAAGAATGATAATGAAGAATTAGAGAATCCAATTAATTTGATGGATTTTAAAAATGAAACAGATCAAATAAAGAAAGAATTTCAGAATTCTATACAGAACATGCAACAGGGAAGTAAGAAAAAGAGTAAAGATTCTTTAAAGAAGAATTCTGATAAAATGAAGAATCTTTCTTTTATGTTTCAGCAAATGATGGATCAAGCTTTTAAAGAACAACAAACTGAGAATTTAGCTGATTTGATGCAAATTCTTGATAATCTGGTTACTTTTAGTTTCGCTCAAGAAAAAAATATAACACCTGTTTTTAGAAGTGATTTTTCTTCTATTATTTTTGGTCAGCAAAAAAAATTAGGTGCTGACTTTGAGATAATTAAAGATTCACTTTATTCTTTAGCTAAAAGAGAGCCATCTGTCGATATGGTAGTTAACAAGGAAATAGTAAATATTAAATCAAATTTTAAAGGTATAGAAAATAATTTTTCTCAGAATAATTTTAATCAAATACCTATTAATCAGCAGAATATTCTTACTTCTTCCAATAATCTTGCTTTGTTTTTATCAGAGATTATTAAAAATATGCAAGAACAAATGGCCAATTCTACGCCTGGAAACCAAAATTGTCAAAAGCCAGGAGGAAAAAATCCTAACCAAAGTAGTTCCAATTCATCGAAAAGTATGCAGCAAAGTCTTCAACAACAGCTTGAAAAAATCATGAAAATGATGAAAGATGGCAAACAGGGAAGTTCTTTATCAAACGAAATGGGGAAGGCTATTTCACAACAAGAAAAAATGCACCAAATGCTCCAGGAAATGATGCAGCAAGGTCAAGTAGGAAGTGATGCATATGAGACTTTAAAAAAAGCAGATCAATTACTTAATCAAGTTAGAGAAGATATTTTAAGAAATAATGTTTCTAATTCTACAATAGAAAGGCAGAAACAAATTATGACTCGTTTGCTCGAAGCAGAGCGTGCTGAAAATGAGCGTGATTTGGAAGAAAAGAGAAAATCAACGACAGCCAATACTAAATTAATTAGTGAAACAGCTAAATTCTTTGAAAATCAGAATGTAAATAATAATTTTGAAGAGAAATTATTAAAAAATAAGCTTATTTTGAATAATTATTACCAGAAGAAATATCAAAAATTTATTTATCAGCTTGACAGTATTAATGGAGAGGTTTTTAGAAATAGAGTCAACAGTAGATAATCTTTGTAGGGTTGAAGAATTTATTGATTTGATTTTTTTAGATTTTAATTTATCTAAGAATGTTTATTCTAGAGTATATCTTTCTGTAATTGAAGCTGTTAATAATGCATTTTTTCATGGTAATCAGAACATTATTTCAAAGAAAGTTAAAATTTCTTTTTTTGATGATATTTTATCTTTTCGTTTTATAATTGAAGATGAAGGTTTAGGTTTTGATTTTTTCTTAGTTCAAGATCCTACATATATTCAAAACTTAAGGAAGGAATCGGGTAGGGGAATTTTTATTATGAAACATTATGCTGACGATGTTTGTTTTCAAAATAATGGTTCAGTAGTCAAATTATTATTTAATAAATAGCTTGTGATAACTTTTTATAACGAAGATATTTATAGACCAAAATTGAAGTATCTTATTTTAAAAAAGTGGATTAAAACCGTAGTTTTTAATCATAATTTTAAACTAGGAAATGTTTCTGTTATTTTTTGTTCAGATAGTTATCTATTAAAAATCAATAAAGATTTTCTTCAACATGATTATTTTACTGATATTATAACGTTTAATTACAATGAATTAAACAATTTGTCAGGAGATATATTTATTAGTCTTGATACTGTCAAATCAAATTCATTAGCTTTCAATACGAGTTTTGAAAATGAATTATTACGTGTTATTATTCATGGAGTATTACATTTATTAGGCTTTAATGATAAAACTGATTCTGAATCTATAATAATGAGAAGTAAAGAAGACGAATCATTAAAGCTTTATTATAATTCATTTGATATTAATAATTTATCTACACTAAAGATTCAATGAAATTTTTTTACGATGTTATTGTTGTAGGAGCAGGTCATGCCGGATGCGAAGCAGCAATGGCAGCTGCAACTATGGGTTCAAAGGTTCTTTTGATTACTATGGATATGCATAAAATTGCCCAAATGTCTTGTAATCCTGCAATTGGAGGCATTGCTAAGGGTCAGATTGTAAGGGAGATTGATGCATTGGGTGGTTTTACTGGAATTATTACTGATGAATCTACTATCCAATTTAGAATGCTTAATAGATCAAAAGGTCCTGCAATGTGGAGCCCAAGAGCACAATGCGACCGAACTCATTTTTCACTTACATGGAGATCCTATTTAGAAAGGAATAGTAATATCGATTTGTGGCAAGGTTCAGTTATAAATTTAATTTTTGAAGAAAATTTTGTTTCAGGTGTTAAAACTGATTTGGGAGTCGTTTTTAATTCCAAAACTGTTGTTTTAACTAATGGTACTTTTTTGAATGGTTTGATTCATATTGGAAAATATAATACTAATGCAGGTCGTATTTCAGAACCCGATTCAAAATTTTTAAGTGATCAATTGTTTGATAAAGGTTTTACTGTTGGACGAATGAAAACTGGTACACCTGTTAGAATCGATGGTCGTAGTATAGACTTTACTAAGCTAGTTGAACAGCGAGGAGAGGATGATTTTTATAAGTTTTCTTTTCTTCCTGAGATTACCACAAAATTAAAACAGCTTCCTTGTTATATGGCATACACAAATGTCAGCGTTCATGAAATTTTGAAATCAGGCTTTGAATTTTCACCTTTGTTCGATGGTACAATTCAAAGTATAGGTCCTCGATATTGTCCTAGTATAGAAACAAAGTTGATTACTTTTGCCGATAAAGATAGTCATCATCTTTTTTTAGAACCAGAAGGAGAAGATACAGTTGAATATTATTTAAATGGTTTTTCTTCTTCTTTACCTTGGGATGTTCAACTTAAAGCTCTTCATAAAATTGAAGGATTTGAAAATGTTAAAATTTTTAGACCTGGATATGCTATAGAGTATGATTATTTTGATCCAACACAATTGACACATACATTAGAGACTAAGCTTGTTAAAAATTTATTTTTTGCAGGTCAAATTAATGGTACAACAGGATATGAAGAGGCAGCTGCTCAAGGTTTAGTTGCTGGTATTAATGCTCACAATAAATGTCATGATTTGCCAGAGTTTACATTAGAACGTGATCAAGCTTATATTGGTGTCTTGATTGATGATCTTGTAACTAAAGGTGTTGATGAACCATACAGAATGTTTACATCACGTGCAGAGTATAGAATTTTGTTAAGACAAGATGATTGTGATCAGCGTTTGACTCCAATAGGTTATAGATTAGGATTGGCATCTCAATTGCGATATGATTTGTTGTGTAGTAAACTTGAGAGTATTAAGAAATTTAAACATTTTGTATTGTCTTTGAGTGTTAAACCAGAACAAATCAATGATTATTTGGTTTCAATTGAATCTTCTCCTATAAGACAGAGTGTTAAATTGTCAGATCTTGTTTCACGTCCCAATATAAGTTTAAGTAATTTGAAGTATCAATTGTCTGATTTATCTGAATTTGTTTGTACTTTAACTGATAGGGTAGAGGAAGTTATTGATTCAGTAGAAATTGACATTAAGTATTCTGGTTATATAGAGCGTGAAAAATTACTTGCTGATAAATTTAAGAGATTGAATGACATAGTTATAGAAGGTAAGTTTGACTACTCTTCAATTTCAACTTTATCTACTGAAGCTCGGCAAAAACTAGAAAAAATTAATCCATATACTCTTGGTCAAGCGAGTAGAATTCCCGGAGTGTCACCATCAGATATTAGTATACTTTTGGTAATGTTAGGTCGTTAGTTCCACGTGAAACATGAAAAAAATATCAGGAAATATATTTGATTTTAGCCGATCTAAGTTTGTTCGAGGAACTCTTTTTTTCGATAAATCAATTTTCATGATCGAGGTAGATAAGTCTGTTGTTGAAAATTGTTTTGTTTTGCCTGGATTAATTGATTCTCATGTACACATTGAAAGTTCAATGGTATCGCCTTTTGAATATTCAAAGGTTGCAATCAGGCATGGTGTTGTAGCTGCTGTTACCGATCCGCATGAAATTGCAAATGTTTGTGGTGTTGAAGGCGTTCGTTTTATGATTGAGGACTCGAAGCGAACTCCGATGAAAATTTTTACGGGCGTTCCATCTTGTGTTCCGGCAACACAATTTGAGACTTCAGGAGCTGCTATTGGTCCAATTGAAATTGAACAGTTGTTTTCCGAATCCAGATGTTCACATCTTTCTGAAATGATGAATTTTCCTGGTGTTGTTTACGATGACCCCAATGTTTTAGAAAAGATTGAACTGGCAAAAAAGTATAATAAAAAAATCGATGGTCATGCTCCTTTGTTAAAAGGTGATCTATTGATGAAATATATTTCTTCAGGTATTTCAACAGATCATGAATCAGTCACTTTAGATGAAGCTAAAGAAAAAATACTCTTGGGAATGAAAATTCTTATAAGGGAGTCAAGTGCTTCGTCAGATTATGATTTGCTTTCTGATTTAATTAGTGTTTATCCTGATTTTGTCATGTTTTGCACAGACGATTGTCATCCAGATGATCTTGAGCGACGATATATAGATGATTTATTTAAAAAATCAATTTTGAAAGGATATCCTGAGCTTAATGTAATCAAAGCTTCTTCTCTAAATCCCATCGATCATTATGGCTTGAATGTGGGGAAGATGAGAAGAGGTGATCCGTCAGATTTTATTGTTGTTGATAATCTTTCAGATTTTCATGTATTAAAAACGTTTATAGATGGGGAAGAGGTTTTTAATTCTGAAGAAATATCATTTTTTGATGATAAACGTGTTGTTCCAATTAATAATTTCTTTTTCAATTCTGTTTCTTTAAATGATATTTCAGTTGATAAAACATTAGATTTTTTAAATGTTATTCAGGTAGTTGAAAATTCTTTATTGACAAAGCGTTTAGTTGTTTCTTCTTATGACTCTTCATCGTTTTGGAACCAGAATATTGCTAACGACATACTAAAAATAGTTGTTCTGAATCGATATACTTCAAGTAAACCATCTGTTGGTTTTATTAAAGGTTTTGGATTAAAGCAAGGAGCTATTGCTTCAAGTTTTGCTCATGATTCTCACAATATTGTTTCTATTGGAGTTGATGATGAATCAATTTTGAAATCGATAGATATTATCCAGCAAAATAGAGGCGGTTTAGCCGTTGTAAGTGATTCATTTGAAGAAGTACTTCCTTTACCAATTGCTGGTTTGATGTCTGAAAAACCATGTTTTGAAGTAGCTTCGCATTATTCAAAATTAAATAATTTGGTCGCTTCTTTAGGTTGTAGTTTGAAATCTCCTTTTATGACGATGTCTTTTATGTCTCTTTTAGTTATACCTGAGTTAAAAATTGGTGACAGGGGACTTTTTGATGTAAATTCGTTCAACTTTATTGATCTTCAATTTTCTGATGTCTGATATTAATAGTATTAAAGCATTAGTTTCTTCACTTCCACATGAACCTGGTATTTATCAGTTCTTTGATAAGAAAGGTGTTATTATTTATGTGGGTAAAGCTAAAGATCTATTTAAAAGAGTTTCTTCGTATTTTAATAAGCAACATGATAACAGGAAAACTTCAATTCTTGTTAGACAAATTGTTGATATTAAGACAATAATTGTCGAAACCAAACAAGATGCTTTAATTCTTGAAAATACACTCATTAAAAAATATCAACCCCGTTACAATATTCTTCTTAAAGATGATAAAACCTATCCGTGGATTTGTATTAAGAATGAACCTTTTTCAAGAGTATTTCAGACAAGACAAATTGTACGTGATGGCTCTTTGTATTTTGGCCCTTTTACTTCAGGGTTTATGGTTAAAACATTAATCGAACTTTTTAGAAGCTCTTATAAGCTGAGAACCTGTAATTTAAACCTATCTGAAGGCTATGTTTCACGTGGAAATTTTAAGGTTTGCCTACAATATCATATTGGTAATTGTTTAGGTCCTTGTGAAGGTCATCAATTAATTGAAGATTATAACAAAGGAGTTGAAGAAGTAAAAAACATTTTGAGGGGTAATATTGCCGTTGTTATTTCTCAGCAAAAGCAACTGATGAAAAGATTTTCTGAAGAAATGGAGTTTGAACGTGCACATTTGGTTAAAGAAAGATTGGAGTTGCTTACAAATTATCAATCAAAATCTACAGTTGTTAGTCCTACAATTCAGAATGTAGATGTTTTTTCTTTTAATAGAGATGAAGATACTTCATATGTAAACTTTTTAAAGGTTGTTAATGGCTGTGTTATACAATCTTTCACTCTTGAAATCAAAGAAAAAGTTGATGAAAATGATGAAGATTTGCTTTTGTCGGGGATTATTGAAATTCGACAAAGAATATTTAGCAATGCTACAGAAATACTTGTTCCGTTTAAACCTTCTTTTGATTTGACAGGTGTTAAGTATACTGTACCTCAAAGGGGCGACAGAAAAAAATTACTTGAGCTTTCAGAAAAGAATCTTAAATATTTTATTTTAGAAAAGAAGAAAACAAATTCAATATTGCAAAATGAAACACCTTCTGAACGTATTTTGAAAACTGCTCAAAAAGATCTTCGTTTGAAAGAGATTCCATTGCATATAGAATGCTTCGATAATAGTAATTTACAAGGTACTAATCCTGTTGCTTCTTGTGTTGTATTCAAGAATGCAAAGCCATCGAAACGAGATTACCGTCATTTTAATATAAAGACAGTTGAAGGACCAAATGATTTTGCTTCGATGGAAGAAATTGTGTTCAGAAGATATCATCGTTTGATTGAAGAGGGTCATAAACTTCCGAATTTGGTTATTGTAGATGGAGGCAAAGGCCAACTTGGAGCGGCTTTAAATGCATTAGAAAAGTTAAATTTGAGAGGAAAATTGCCAATAATTGGAATTGCAAAGCGTCTTGAAGAGATCTATTATCCCGGTGATTCTGTTCCTTTATACATTGACAAAAATTCTGAGACATTAAAATTGATTCAAAAATTACGAGATGAAGCACATCGATTTGGTATAACGCACCATCGCGAGAAGCGTACGAAGGAAATGCTAAAATCGGAATTGGACGGAGTTAAAGGTATTGGTCAAAAAACAAAGGACCTTTTGCTTGAGAGATATAAGTCGATTGAAGTAATAAAATCTCTTGATTTTTCTGAACTTGAAAAGCTAATTGGCAAAAAAAAAGCAACTGATTTGATGAATTATTTCAATTCTTGATCTGTACATTGCAAATTTTCTGATTCTGAATTTTTTCTGTGAGCTGCAATAATTCCAACATTCAATTCAAAACCAATAATTAAAGAAGCGCAATTATAATAAATCATTAGCATTATTACTGGTATTGCACCAATTGAGCCATAAAGAGCATTGTATTTTCCAAATTGATTGATATAGTAACTAAATCCAAGTGTCACTATAATTGATAAAATTGTTGCCAAAGTACCACCAGCCGATATAAATTTCCATTTGCTTCTTTTGGCTGGTCCAAGGTAAAAGAGAAAAGAATAAGCGAAATAGAAAAGAGCAAAAATTACAAACCATTTACCCAACGAAACTAAGTAGTACAAAAAATCTTGTTTCATTATCTCTTCGCGAACTAAAAGGTCAAGAACTTTTTGGGTAAAAGTTATCAATGTTACACCAGATAAAACAAGTGTTGATAAAATACCGATTAGAAGGAGAGATATTAGTCTTACTTCCCACCAACGTCTTGTATCAATGATATTTACAGATGCATTGAACGCACTGATTAACGAAACTATGCCATTGCTTGAAAAGTATATCGCTAAAATGAAACCAATAGAAAGAAGACCGCTATGGGGAATTATTATAATGTCTTCAATAGTTTTCTGAATTGAGTAGTAAACGGTATTTGGAACCATTGAAGCAATTATTTCTAACAGTTCAGTTTGAAAATTTTTTATTGGTAATATAGGAATTAAGGTAAAGATGAATATTATGAGGGGAAAAACTGCAATAAAAATATTGAAAGAAACACTTGCAGCTCTTGTACTTATTGCTCCGTCTTTCAATCCTTTATAAAAAAAAATACCCACATCGTAAATAGGTATTTTATTAAAGCCGGGAATTGTAACTTTTTTAGCCCAGTTTAAAATAGGCAAAATCCAGCGAGCAATTTTTATTTCATAAGATTTCTTCCAGATCTTCATCTCTGTTAAGGTTTTTAAAATTTAGAAAAAGAAAATACTATTCATTTTGCTTTTCAATCCTTAATTGATGAATGAATGAAACCTGATTTACTGTTTTCAGCAAAAAGTAGATTCTAAATTTTCCGTTTTGAGTTTCAAGCGTACCAATTGCATAATTTGAATCGCCTTTACCTCCCTGGTGAATTATGGAAAATTTTTGAGGTGTATTTTTTTTAAAAAACTCATTAACAATTTGTTGTGCATGAGATTTGCTTAAAACATTTTCATTCTCAAGAACAACGAGTTCAATATTGTCATTGAAAAAGGATGATAACTTGGCTGAGTTACCAGTTTTAAAGCAAGTAATTATATCGTCAGAAATTTGTGCTGATGATATCAATGCGCTTATTATCAAAAACATAAAAATAAATATATGCTTGGAAAAACGTTTCATTTTATTAATTTTTTGTTTATTACCCTTAATAACAACCGAATTTACTATTAAATTTCTATTTTTTTGTTGTAACACTTTATTTTAACAATTATTCGGAAGCCTTTAATCTTTCGCATCAAAAAACGTGCAATTTTAGTTAAGTAATTTTAATTTCGTATTTTATTATAAATGAATTTGTTGTGAGATGAAGATTACTTTATTGGTTGTAGGAAAAACTGAAGCCGAATATTTGAAGACTGGAATTGACCTTTATTTAAAGAGGATAAAGCACTATATTGCTTTTAATGAGATTGTTATTCCTGCATTAAAAAGTACAAAAAGTTTATCTGAACTTCAACAAAAACAGAAAGAGGGAGAATTGATTCTTGATTTAATTAAACCGGTTGATGATGTTGTTCTTCTTGATGAAAGAGGAGATCTTTTGTCTTCTGTAGGGTTTTCAGATTTTATTGAGAAAAAAATGGTTTCAGGCTCAAGAAATATTGTTTTTGTAATTGGCGGTCCCTATGGATTTTCTGACGATGTTTATAATCGAGCTAATTATAAAATTTCGTTATCTAAAATGACTTTTTCTCATCAAATGGTACGTTTACTTTTTGTTGAACAAATTTATAGAGCAATGACCATAATGAAAGGAGAGCCATATCATCATCAGTAAATCAATGTGTTGTGAACAGAAAGCATCAGATATTCAGTAGTTTATTCTTTTTTATTTTGTTCTTATTTACTGCAATAGGAACAGAATCTTACATTCTGAGTGATCAGTTTTCAAATCATACTGTTAATTCATTTGAAAAACAGTTTCATTATAAAGAAGATAAGGCTAAGAGTGCAATTGCAAATGTTGTTTCAATTTTAGAAGAAACTGACACTCTTTCTTCTAGTTATGATTATGTTGATTTTGAATTTTTAAGGCAGATCTTTGTTAAGGATGAAATCTCTTTTTCCATTTTTAAAAATGGCGAGCTTTATTTTTGGACAGATAATGTTATTCCTTTCGAAAAAAGTACTGACAATAAATTTCCTCGGCTTGTAAAGAATTCAAATTGTTATAGTTATCAAATAAGAGATTCGATAAATGATTTTGAAATATATAGTTCTGTCATTTTAAAGTACAACTATAAAATCCAGAATAATTACTTGATAAATCGTT